>Ga0256842_1000032_pt1 | contig 100652 bp, 119 predicted proteins | sample 4559240metaG_FD_185973 | JGI IMG/M metagenome (GOLD analysis project Ga0256842, IMG submission 185973) | Hydrothermal vent microbial communities from Guaymas Basin, Mexico - 4559-240 | ecosystem: Environmental > Aquatic > Marine > Hydrothermal vents | place: Mexico: Guaymas Basin | collected... | reverse complement strand
CGGAATTTATTAAAAAATTCTCCCTTCCCTTCGGGCCTTCTTCTGAAGGCCCGGCCCTTACACAGGGCTTAACTTCTGAAGTGCTTTTTTTACTAAGTTTTCCAGACTATCCTCGGGAGAAAAAACTTCCAGAAGAAGCTTTTCAGCCTCACTTGCTTTTAAACCAAGACTTATAAGACAGTGCCTTGCTTCTTCAAAAATCTCCTGCTGCTTTATATTGAGAATCTGTTTTTTTGTAGATGTGCTTCCAAAAAGATTTTTTAATTCCACAAGGAGCCTCTCTGCCCTCTTGGGCCCTATTCCAGGGACTTTTACCAGTGATTTTACATCTCCATTTAATACTGCCTTCCTTAAAGCCCCGGGAGAAAAAGTGGAAAGCAAATTGAGTGCAAGGCTCGGGCCTACTCTGGAAAGACTTATAAGCTTAAAAAAAAGTTCTCTTTCAGCCTTTTCTTTAAAACCATAAATTTCAATTTTTTCTCCTTTTCTGAGAAGCATGCTCACGAAAAGCTCAATTTTTTTCCCTTTTTGAGTTTTAAATTCTTCCAGCTGTGAATAAGGAACAAGAATTTCAAAAGAAAGAAACGCTGTTTCCAGAATTATCCTGTTTGGAGGAAAGACTTCTTTCAGAGTCCCTTTTACTGAGTAAAGCACCTTCCAAAGCCCCTTTTCATAAGACAGACTATAGATATAGCCAAAGCATCACTCACATGAGAGTTGGAAAACCTTTCTTCTGAAATTCCTTTTACCTCTCCACTCTTTATCATAAAATACAGCACTTTAGAAAGTTCTTTTTTATTTGCCTTTCCATTCCCGGTGAGGAAACTTTTTACTTCTACAGGATTCAGGCTTTGCACCTCAATTTGATAAAGGCCTGCAAGGAGGTGCACTACGGCCTGTGCCTGAGCAAGTTTGGTGGCAGCAGATGGATAGGGACGGGAGAAAACTTCTTCCACTGCCAGAAGTTGAGGACGATAACTTTTCAAAAGCTCTTCAAGTTTCAAAAAGAGTCTTGAAAGTTTTAAAGCCAGGGGACTTCCAGGGCGTAGTTGTTTTATACTGCCCAGAGAAACAACTTTAAAAACTCCCTCCTCGTCCTCCACCACTGCATAACCAAGCTCATTCAACCCAGGATCTATGCCCATTACCCTCATTTACTAAGGCTTTCCATCACTGATTCAGGGATGTCAAAATTGGCATAAACCTGCTGCACATCGTCGTGGTCTTCAAGGGCCTCCATGAGTTTTAAAAGGCTCTGGGCTGTGCTCTGGTCGGTTACAGACACCGTGCTTTTTGGCACCATGGTAACTCTTGCAGAAACGATTTTTATGCCCTCATTTTCAAGGGCTTTTTTTACTTCTTCAAACTGAGAAGGCTCGGTAATAATTTCTATTTCACTTTCATACTCCCTTGTGTCCTCTGCCCCGGTTTCAATGGCAATTTCAAGCACTTTTTCCTCATTTTCCTTGGGTACCACAATAAGCCCTTTTTGTTCAAAAACCCATGCCACAGCCCCTGGCTCTGCAAGACTGCCACCGTGCTTGCTGAAAAGATGCCTGAGCTCTGAGACAGTTCTCCTCCTGTTGTCTGTAATGGCCTTTATAAGAATGGCGACTCCGCCAGGGCCGTATCCCTCAAAGGTGGCTTCTTCATACTGGGTGCCTTCTTCCAGACCAAGGGCCTTTTTAATGGCCCTTTCTATGTTTTCCTTGGGCATATTTGCTGCTCTTGCAGCCTGAATAGCAGCCCTGAGCCTTGGATTATTTTCTGGATCTCCGCTTCCACCTGTACGTACTGCAACGATGATCTCTCTTATAAGTTTGGTAAAAAGCTGTCCTCTTTTTGCATCCTGAGCTGCTTTTTTTCTTTTTATCTGTGCCCAGTGTGAATGTCCAGCCATACCCCTCACCCCTTTTTAGACTTTTTTAGCAATTATAACCCAAAAATTGCAAATCACAAAAGAGGTTAAACTTTTTATGTCAACAAAAATTAAAGCCCTTGAAAAAAAAACAAAAGTTTGTAGAATAGGAAAAATAAAGCCGGGATGGCGGAACTGGCAGACGCGGTGGACTCAAAATCCACTGGGGGATGACCCCGTGCGGGTTCGACTCCCGCTCCCGGCACTTTTAAAAAGGAGGTGATTTCACTTGAGCCTTCAGAAGGCTATTGCCACTTTTATCCCTCAAGGAGTTTTCATCATTACTGCCAAAGATGGAGAAAAAGTAAACGGCATGACTGCTGCTTGGGTATCACAGGTTTCTTTCAAACCAAGGCTCCTTGCCGTAGCCATAGCCCCTCAAAGATACACCTATGAACTTATCAAAAATTCCGGTTTTTTCTGTATAAATACCCTGGGGGAAAACCAAACCGAACTTGCCAAACACTTTGGGTTTAAGTCAGGTAAAGAGGTTAACAAATTTGAAGGGATTGAATACAAACCCGCTCTTCACGGGTGCCCGGTATTAAAGGAGGCCCTTGCCTATTTTGAGTGTGAACTTGTAGGAGAATGTGAAGCAGGAGACCATCTCATTCTTCTTGGAGAAGTGCAGGATTATGAAGTGCTAAAACCTGACGAAAAACCTCTTATTTTCAAATGGGAGGACTTTTTTGGAGGATAAACCATTATGGAAGAAAGGCTCATCTCCTTCCATGAAAAATTAACCGAATTTTTGCATCAAAAATTGAGTCTTGTGCTTGTTATAGTAGGAGTTTTTATATCCATTGCTCTCATTATTTCTGGTATAAAATATTACTTTCAATACAAAGAAAGAAAGGCCGGACAACTGCTTCTCTCTGCCTCACCCCAGAATTCAAAAGTACTAAAAAATCTCGTTGAAAAATATCCTTCCACACGCGCAGGACTTGAAGCTTGTCTTATACTTTTTGCTCAAGCTTACCAGAAGGGAAATTATAAATTGGCCCAAAAATACTTAAAAATTTTTAAATCTCATGCTTCATCCTATTTTATTCCTATTGCAAATTATGGACTGGGCAAAATACAAGAAGAAAAAAAACTTTTTGATAGAGCCATTACAATTTATCAGAAGAATGTAAAAAAATTAAGGCCTCTTGACCTTTATCTCTATCTTGATCTTGCAAGGCTCTCAAAGAAAGCCGGAGATCTTGCAGCAGCAAAGAGATACTATCAGGCAGTGCTCTCAGAATTTCCAGACTCCGGGTTCTCTTCCCTGGTAAAATATGAACTGTGGGTTTTGCAATGAGCCTTCTCGTTTTCCAAAAAATTGCTGAAGAACGAATAAAAGAAGCTTTAGAGAATGGTCAGCTTGAAGCCCCTTCCTATAAAGGGAAACCTCTTGAACTGGAAGAAGAACCTTTTGTCCCTGAAGATTTGAGACTTGTTTATAAGATTTTAAAAAACGCAGGATTTCTTCCTAAAGAAGTGGAATTAATGAAAGAAATAAGACATATTGAAGAACTTCTTGAAGAAGATACTAAGGATGCCTACCTCAAAGTAAGAAAGCTCAATGCCCTTATTTTTAAGCTCAATCAGATGCGAAAAACCCCTCTTAATATTGAAAAAAGCGCATATTATTCAAAAGTAGCAGAAAGAGTAAAGCTTGCTAAAGAAGAGAAAACTGAAAAGGCTGGCAGGATTAACTGGAGCAGGCTTCAGGTTCAGCTTTACATTTCTTCCATCTGTCCCAGAAGAAAATAATCAAAATGGCTTTAAAATCTCCTGAATATTATATGAAACTTGCCATAAGGGAAGCCAGAAAAGGTGCTGGTAAAGTATCTCCCAATCCCCTTGTGGGAGCAGTGCTTGTGGATCCTCACTCAGGGAAAGTGATTTCCAGGGGCTATCACAGGTTTTACGGCGGACCTCATGCAGAGGTTGAAGCTATTAAAAAGGCTGGAGAAAGAGCAAAAGGAGCATGTCTCTTTGTAACCCTTGAGCCATGTAATCACTACGGCAAAACCCCTCCCTGCACAAGGATTATTCTGGAAAAGGGTATTAAACGGGTTGTCTGTGCTATAAGGGATCCCAATCCAGAGGCAAGGGGAGGCCTTGAATTTCTTCAGAAAAACGGAATAGAGATTTGCTGTGGTATACTTTCAGAAGAGGCTGTCAAATTAACCAGAGCCTTTCTCAGCAGGATTACAAGGGAATTGCCTTGGGTGATTCTTAAGGTGGCAGCAAGTCTTGACGGAAAGATCTCTGTCTCCACAGGGGATTCAAAGTGGATTACCTGTGAGAAAGCAAGAGCCTTTGCCCATAGGTTAAGAGCAGAGTGTGATGCCATTTTGGTGGGGAAAAACACCGTGTTAAAGGACAATCCGCAGCTCACCTGCCGTCTGGTTAAAGGGAAAAATCCATTGCGAATTGTGCTTGATACAAATCTTTCCCTTTCTCCCTCTTTCAAAATTTTTGATACCTCTTCTGCTCCTACAGTAGTTGCCTGTGGGGAAAATGCTCCAAAAGAAAAAGAGAAAGCCTTTTTGGAAAAAGGCGTTAAAGTATGGAGGCTGCCTTTAAAAAATGCTCAGGTTGATCTGCTCAGCCTTCTTAAAAGATGTAAAGATAAAGGAATAAATTCTCTTCTTGTTGAGGGTGGAGGAAGAGTGCACGGTTCTTTTCTTGCAGAAGGGCTTGCTGATGAGATCTATTATGGAATTGGGCCTATTGTTATAGGAGATCCTAAAGGCACTCCTGCTATTTCAGGCAAGGAACTATCTTCTCTGAAAGAAGCTTATTTTCTTTACGAATTAAGGGCAAGGAAAATTGGCAGAAGCTATTTTTTTCATGGCTATACTGAAAGGGGCTGGTCAGCTTTAAAAGATTGGGCTTTAACCTTAAGCTCATTTAAAGCTTCTTGAACCTGCCTTTTTAATTCTTCCAAAGAAATTTCAGAAGAAAATACTCTATCTGCCATTTTTGCCTTTTCTTCAAGGGAAAGCTGAAGTTTTAAAAAAGCCTTTGCTTCTTCTGGCTCCAGTCCTCTCTTAAGCATCCTTCTTAGCTGAAGCTCTTTCTTGCAGGAAATTACCCAGACCTCGTCAAAAAATTTTTTCCAGCCTGCCTCAAAAAGAAGTGGAATCTCTGCAGCACAAATAAGTGCTCCCCTTTGCTCTTCTTCTCTGAAAAACTCTCTTAGCTTTTCTTTTACTAAGGGATGAAAAAGTGCCTCAAGCTTTATCCTTGACTCGGGATTATTTAAAATTGCTTTTCTTATCCTATCTTTATTTATTTTTCCATTTTTTAAAATTTCTTTCCCAAAAATCTTTGTCAATACATTCTGAATTTTTTTGTCCTTATAAAGTTCAGCCACCACTTTATCTGCATAAAAAACCCTTACTCCTTCTTCTTCAAGAAGCTGACAAAGGGTAGTCTTTCCTGAAGCAATTGACCCTGTGATACCGAGTTTTATGATTATAAAAGATTTCACACTTAATTATTTTCCAAAAAAATTAATAAGAGTAATAAGTAAGGCAATAAAAGTGAAACCTATTCCCATAAACCACTGCATAAAATTGAATCTCTTTTCTATAAAATCAAAACGTTTTTCCATATCTTCTCTCAATTGTTTTATTTCATTTCTCAAATCTTCGTCTAAATGCTGAAAATGATTAGCCTGAGCTTTCAAAATAAGTACTATCATTTCTTCAGTTTTTAATGGTTCTCCTGCTCCAAGTTTTTCTACTATCCTTTCTGCCTCACTATCAAGCCACTTTAAAAACACATCTTCTTTAAACATTGCTTCTATCCAAAAACTCTTCTTTTAATTTATAATATAACTCTTCAAAATAAAAAAGGCAACTTTATCACAAAACTTTATCACAAATTACAAAAAATTTTTTAAGGTTTGAAGATATTTCTCAAAATCCTCAGGTAAATCAGCAAAAAACTCCATAGGCTCTTCAGTTGCTGGATGGGAAAAAGAGATTTTATACGCATGAAGCATAAGCCTTGGCGGTTTTGGAAGTCCGTGTTTTAAGCCTCCATAAATAGGATCGCCCAGAATGGGATGGCCTATGTAGGAAAGATGCACTCTTATCTGATGCGTCCTTCCAGTAAGGGGTCTGGCAAAGATAAGGCTTGCCTTTTTAAAAGCCTCTTTTACTTCAAAAATGGTTTCTGCCTCCCTTCCAGAGGAAATAACTGTCATCTTTTTTCGGTTTACAGGATGTCTTCCTATAGGAGCCTTTATTTTAAAAAATTTTCTTTCTGGGACTCCATAGGCTATAGCCAGATACTCCTTATGAATAAGGCGATTTTTAAAGGCTTGAACAAGCCTCCTGTGGGCAAGGTCGTTTTTGGCAACAAGCATAATGCCAGAAGTTTCTTTATCAAGGCGGTGAACTATGCCTGGCCTTAGCTCACCACCTATGCCTGAAAGCCCTTTAAGTCTTTTTAAAAGCCCGTGCACAAGGGTGCCTGTTTTGTGCCCTGGTGCAGGGTGCACCACAACTCCAGCAGGCTTTTCTATAACTGCAAGGTGCTCATCTTCATAAATTATACGGAAAGGCACATCCTCAGGCTCAAGACTTGGCTCCTCTTCAGGTGGAATTACAACCTCTATTATTTCTCCCGGTTTGACCCTGTGGCTAGCCTTAGTTTCTTTTCCATTTACCTTTATAAAATTTTCTTCTATAAGAGTCTTTATTCTGCTTCTGCTAAGCTCGGAAAGCCTCTGTCTTAGATAAACATCAAGCCTCTCTCCTGCCTCTTTTTTTTCAACAGTAAACTGATATATCCTTTCTTCCTGCAATTTTTCAGATCCTATTTAACTGAGATTTATAATACCGATATAGGTTGACAGAGATTATTTTGCCAAAAAATTAAAAAGAGTGATTAAAAATGCCAAAAAAATAAAACCTATTCCTATAAACCATTGCAAAAAACTAAGCCTTTTTTCTAAAGCCTCAAAGCGTTGTTGGTTAGCCTTTTCCATTGCCTCAAATCGTTTTTCAATGGCTTCAAATTGAGTCATCTGAATCTCACGAAGTGCTTTGAGCTCTTCTTCTACTCTTACGAGCCTTTCTATCAATGAAATCTCTTTTGCTTTAAGTTCATTTTCTGCAACGAACTGAGCTAATACCTCTGCTACTATTCCTTTTAAGTATTCTTTAAACTCTGGAGATTCAAAACTTATCTCCATTTTAATTACCTCCTAAATTCTCATCTAAAACTTTCCTTTTACCAAAATTTTATAATACCTTAATTCTAAGTCAATAAAGAATTAAATTTTCTGACACCTTGGACAAAAAGTAGTACCCCTTTGAGCAACTTTGATATAAGAAAGCTCTGTTCCACATTTTACACAGGGTTTTCCTCTTTTTCCATAAACCAGATGCTCTTTTTGAAAAAGCCCCTTTTCTCCAAAGGCATCCACATAGTCCCTTACAGAAGAGCCTCTCAATTCTATTGCCCTTTTAAGGGTTTTTTTCATCACCTGGTAAAGCTTTTCAACCTCTTCTTCTGCCAAAGTATTAGCTTGTTTCAAAGGATGAATCTCTGCCCTAAAAAGGATTTCATCAACATAGATATTTCCCAGGCCGGCAATTTTACGCTGGTCAAGGAGAAGTGTTTTTATAGCACGCCTTGCGCTATAAATAATCTGTCTAAAGTCATCTAAAGATATGGCTAAAGCATCTTTACCAAGAGCACTAACTTGTTTTTCAAACTTCTTTTTATCCAGAAGAACCACTTCACTGAATTTTCTTATATCGTACAAAAAAAGCCTTTGATCTTCAAAGCGAAAGATAGCAAGAAGATGTCTTTCTTTTTCGGGAAGTTTTTTTATTACCAGATTCCCCGTAAGTCTGAGATGGATTTTTAAATAAAATGTCTCAAATTCCATAAAAAGCACTTTTCCATATCTTTTTAAAGAAAAAAGCCGCTGGGGAAGAAGAGCTTTTAAAGGAGCTCCCAGTAACAACTTCTCTCTGAGTAGAGGCTCAAGCTGCCTTCTGATTGTTTCAACTTCCGGAAGTTCTGGCATGGTTTGAAAGGTTTATGCGATAAATTTCAAGCATAGATAAAAACAGGCCCAAAATAACAGGCCCTAAAAATAGTCCCAAAAAGCCAAATTTGGCAAGTCCTCCAAGGACAGCAAAAAAGATAAGCAGGTTATGAATTTTTGTCTTCCCTCCAATAAGAACGGGCTTTATAACATTGTCTATTTGAGAAATAAGAAGCACAGCATAAATAAGAAGAATAAGGGCCTTGACATAATGTCCTCCTATTAAAAGATATACCACCAGAGGCCCCCAGATAAGAGAAGTGCCAAACACAGGAATAAAAGAAGCAACTACAGTAAGGAAAGCCCAGATTAAATTCTGGGGAATGCCCAGGGCAAGATAAATAATAAGAGCAAGGAGCCCCTGAAGAATTGCTGTAAGAATGTTGCCATAGAGTACGCCCCTTAGAATTGAAGAAATACGCTCAAAAATCCGATCTTTTTCTTTTTCAGTGGCAGGAATAAGTTCCCTTACAGCAGTAAAAATTTTTTCTCCATCAATTAAAAAGTAATATAAAGTAATAAGAGTAAAAGCAAGTTTAAATCCAATTGAAGCCGTTTTCCTCAGAAAATCTCCAAAAAAAGTAAAGCCAAATTGGAAAAGACTTGAAAGAAAAGAAGAAAGTTTTTCCTTAATAAAAGGAAGAAAGGGGGCAATTTGAGTATAAAATTTAGAAAAGACAAAAGAGATGGTTTTGTGATGTTTAATTAATGCAGATATTTCAGAAATATCTTTACTAAAAAATGGCCTTAAAGCCTCCAGAAAAGAAAGAAATTGCTGATAAAACCGCAAAGAAATCAGTCCTAAAGGGAAAAGGATAAAACAGACAAACCCAAGAAGCACTATAATTGCAGAGATACGCCTTTTTTTAATTCTATTGTAGATTTTTTTATAAATTGGATACATAAAAAAAGATAAAATTGCTGCCCAGGCAAGCACATCAAAAAAAGGGCTTAAAATATAAAGAACCAAAAAAAGAATAAATAGAGCAAAAAAAAGAATTGGCTTAAGAGTAGAATTCTGTAAAGGAGACATCACTTAAACTAAACCTTCCTCAAGCTTTTTAAGAGATTTTTTAACCTTTTCCAGTGAACTTACTCGTATTGCAAGACGCTGAAGATTTTTCAAAACTTCTTTCTCTAAAGTTGACTTAATTTTAGCAACAAGCTTGGGAGAAACTAAAACAAATCTTTCTGTAAGGGCTTCTATTACCATCTCCTTTGCTTCTTCCAGAAGACCCTGCTGAATACCTGCTCTAAATCCCTCTTCATAAGCTTCGTTTTTTATTGTCTCATAAGCTGCACTCTCTATCATAATCTCTCTCCTTCTCTTTACTAATTCTAACGTCAATTCCTCTGAAATCAACCCTGCAAATATTGCCATTCCTGTAAGCAAATTTGCCTTCTCCCTCCTTGAAATCCCAGCTTTATTCATTTCTTTTCCCCTTCCTCAAGTAGTTCTTTCCCTCCCTTCATAAGAGGAAGAAATGAATAAAGTTTTTACCATACTTAAAAAACAAGAAAACCCCACCCCCGGCGAGAATTTGAAAAAGGAGGTGGGGAAACTGAGAGAAAATATAGGTCTTTTTTAGGACTTATAAACTTCGTAAACTTTTCCAGCAATTTTGATATCTGGCTTGAGAGTGGGTTTTCCGGGCTCCCAGTTAGCAGGAGCAGCCTCAGTGCCACCAGAGTTTCTTACATGCTGGGCAGCCTGTACCCTTCTTACAAGTTCATTAAAGTTTCTACCAATAGGTGCATTGTGGATCTCCATAGTCTGGATTACACCATCTGGATCAATGAGAAAAGTTCCCCTCAAGTTTACCATAGCCTCCTGATCATACACTCCATAAAGCTGGCCAATTTTCCCGGCTCCATCAGAAACCATTACAAAAGGGAATCCCCCATCAATAAGCTTGGAAAGCTCTGTCTCATTCCAGACTTTGTGCACAAAAGGACTATCAATACTAATAGCAAGAACTTCTACTCCAAGGTTTTTGAGCTCCTCAGCCTTGGCAGCAACTGCTGCCATCTCAGTAGGTCAGACAAAAGTAAAGTCTGCAGGATAAAAGAAAAGAATTACCCATTTTCCTCTGTAATCAGAAAGTTTAACTTTCTTTAACTCTCCTGCCTTAGGATCATAAGCATCTGCTTCAAAATCAGGTGCCTTAAGCCCCGGTCTTAAGCACATAAAACCACCTCCTTTTATTAAGATTTTAAATAAATTATAATCATTTTTTCCTAAAAATCAATACATCTTAAAAAAACACTTAAAAAGTTTATTTACAAATTAGAATACAGAGAACAAAAATTCTTAAGAGATGGAAGTTTTAGTTAAATTAACCGAAGTTCGTAAGACCAAATATAAGGAATTTCTTTTTGTTGAAGAAACTCTTCTATTTTAGGAGGAAAATCGTAGGCTACAAACAAAAGAAAAGGCTCCACTCCTTCTTTCTTGGCTATCTTTTTAGCATATTTTTCAAAACGGTTTATTTCATTTTTAGAAGGCCTTACTTTACACTCCCCCAGTATAAGCACTTTTTTATTATCTTTTTTACCATAGCCGTAAATATTTATTTGAATTTCTTTACTTCCCAGGATAAAATACTTCCTTATAAGTTTCCCTTCTACCTCTACCCCAAATCTTTCTTTTAAAATTTTAGGTAAAGAAACATAAGCTCTATCTTCTAAAAAGTATCCTACTGTATTGGATACTCCTTCTATCCTATTTTCTAAAACTTTTATATCTTTAACAAGCATTGCAACTGTTTCTTCTGTCCTCTTCTGCGCCTCTGCAAGTTCATTCACCCTCTCTTCTGTCCTCTTTTGAGCCTCTGCAAGTTCATTCACCCTTTCTTCTGTCCTCTTTTGCGCCTCTGCAAGTTCATTCACCTTCTCTTCTGTCCTCTTTTGAGCCTCTGCAAGTTCATTCACTTTTTTTGTAAGTTCTCTTACGCTTATTGTTAGTTCATTTACATTTTTAGTGAGCACTTCTACTGCCTTTTTGAGATCGTCAAACTCTCTTCTGGAGACAGTCTCTTCCCTTTGGCGCTCAAGTTCCTCAAGAAGAGCTAAAATAAGCTCCCTTAGTGTAGGTTCTACCTTCTGAAGTTGTTTTATAAAAGCAGCACTTACTAACATAATTTAAACTATAATATTAATTGCATTTTTTTCAACCTAAAGCTCCTGTGCAGAAGTAAACTAAAGTCCCCTAAATATATCGTTTTTCAGCAGAAATAAAAATTATAAAAATTAGATTGCTTAAACGGAAATCTTGGTACTCCGCTTGATTTTTCTGAAAAATTGAGTAAATTTGTAATATGCCCATATATGAATTCAGGTGTGAAATTTGTGGAAAGGTGTTTGAAGCCCTTCAAAAAATGGGAGAAGATTTTCCAAGTTGTCCACAGTGTGGGGCCAAAGAAGTAATGAAATTGCCTTCAATCTTTGCCTTCAGGGACAGAAGTGCCTATCGTTCTGAAAGAGAAAGGGCTATTCTGAAAAGGGCAAGAGATTATTTGATTGATGGAAAAGTAAAAGATGCAAGACGCTTCCTTGAAAAAGCAAAGGAATTTTACCCCACAGATAAAATCAAAAAACTCTCAGATACTCTTGCCGAGAGAAAGCCCATAAAGGGCGGCTATATTTCCAAACCGGAAGTGGTAATTACAAAGAAAAAGGGGTAAAACATGGGAAAAGATTGGAAAGACGAGCTTTCAGGGCTTATTACTTTTAGCACCTTTATATTGTCTCTTAACACGGCTGCCCTTGTTCATTTAGGGGAACTTCCTGACCCAGTAACTCAAAAAAAACAGGTAAACCTCACCCTTGCCAAACAGACAATTGACACCTTGGAGATGCTAAAAGAAAAAACAAAAGGAAATCTCACAATAGAAGAAGAAAAACTGCTTCAAAGTATCCTCTATGAGCTCAAGTTAAAGTATGTAAAACTCGCAGAATGAAAAAACTTTTTCTCCTTTGTCCTGCAAAAGTAAATCTCACTCTGCAAGTCCTAAAAAAAAGATCCGATGGATACCACGAAATATACACCATTTTTCAAAAAGTAAGCCTTTATGACGAAATGGAAGTTGAGCTTAAACCTTGTGGATTTGAACTGGAATTTTTTTCAGAAGAAAAAATTCCGTTAGAAGAAAATTTGATTTTTAAAGCTTATAAAAAGGCAAAAGAGGTGCTCAAGTTTAAAGATGGATTTAAAGTAAAAGTTAAAAAGGCTATACCCTGTGGAGCCGGACTGGGAGGGGGGAGCAGTAATGCAGGAGTTTTTTTAAAGGGGCTTGCCAGATTACTACAAATTCCTGCAGAAAAAATTTTCCCTATTGCTAAGAGGCTTGGAGCAGACATTCCCTTTTTTCTAATGAAAGAAGGAAGCTGTATAGGAAAAGGAATAGGAGATATTCTATCTGCCTATCCCAGTTTTCCAGCATGGTATGTAATAGTTTATCCCGGATTTAAAATTTCTACTGCCTGGGCTTATAACAGACTGAATGTTAGAGAAAAAAGAGAACCTGTGATATATTCTTCTGATGTTCCTCCCTGGGAACAGCCTCAGGGGTTAATTAATCATTTCAAACCCCTGATATTCAGGCATTATCCTGTGCTTAAAGAGATAGAAAACTGGCTCAAAAAGAGCGGAGCAATAGCCACAGGCCTCAGTGGAACAGGTTCCTCCCTCTTTGGAATTTTTCCAAAAAAGCCCGAAAATTTTTCTGAAAATGGGCTAAACATTTTTAAAAATAATGGTAAAATTTTTCTCGCGTCAAGCCTTTCGGGGGAGGAGGACCTACCATGATTAATGGATTGAAAGTTTTTTCCGGCACTGCTAACCCTGAGCTTGCCCAGAAAATTTGTAAGTATCTTCAGGTACCTTTAGGTAATTGCGTGGTAAAAAGGTTCAGCGATGGAGAGGTGTTTGTGGAAATTAAAGAGCACATAAGAGGTTCTGATGTATTTATTATTCAGCCCACCTGTCCGCCGGTAAATGAAAACCTCGTTGAGCTCCTTATCATGATTGATGCTGCCCGAAGGGCTTCTGCGAGAAGAATTACCGCAGTAATGCCCTATTATGGCTATGCCAGGCAGGATAGGAAAACAGCTCCCCGTACTCCTATCTCTGCCAAGCTCGTTGCCAACCTTATAGTTACTGCTGGAGCAAGAAGGGTGCTTACCATGGATCTTCATGCAGGGCAAATTCAGGGATTTTTTGACATTCCTGTAGATCATCTTTATGCCCTGCCCGTCTTTCTTGAGTATATTAAAAAAACTTTTGAAGGAAAGGACATTGTTATTGTTTCTCCTGATGCAGGAGGTGTAGAAAGGGCAAGAGAATACGCTAAGAGGCTTAATGCCTCAATTGCCATAGTGGACAAACGCCGCTTAAGGCCTAACGAAAGCTCTGTAATGAACATAGTGGGAGATGTAAAAAATAAAGTGGCTATTATTATTGACGATATGATAGATACTGCTGGTACCATGTGTCAGGCAGCAGATGCCATAATGGAAAGAGGAGCTCTTGAAGTACATGGCATGGCTACTCATCCAGTGCTCTCAGGGAAAGCCCTTGAAAGAATTCAAAAGTCCTCTATAAAAGACATAATAGTAAGTGATACCATCCCTTTAAGGGAAGAAGCTCAAAAAATTGAAAAAATAAAGGTGCTTTCTGTGGCCAATCTTCTGGGAGAGGCCATAAGAAGAACTCATACTGACGAGTCCATCAGTTCTTTATTTGTGTAAAAATTTTAAGGAGGTGATTCAGTTATGAAACAGGTTGTGCTTAATGCCATCAAAAGAGAAAAAACAGGAAAAGAAACTGCCAAAAAATTAAGGAAACAGGGGTTTATTCCTGCCATCATCTATGGGGCTCATGAGGAGCCTCTTCCCATAGCAGTTAAATTTAATGAACTTGAAAGAACCCTCATTCGTTATAAAGGAGAAACCATCCTCTTTAATCTCCAGATCCAGAATGGAGAAACAATCTCCAAACAGGCTATTTTAAAAGATTATCAGATTCACCCTGTTACAGACAAAATTATTCACATTGATTTTCTCGCCATCCATCCTGGAGAAACTCTTACCATAGATATACCTCTTGAATTTGTAGGCAAACCTGAGGGGGTTAGTAAAGGTGGCGTGCTTGAAATCCATTTACACGAAGTCACAGTGGAGTGTACCCCTGCCAATATCCCTGACAAAATTCAGGTAGACATAAGCAACCTTGATCTGGGAGATGTTCTTCATGTGAAAGACTTAGAGGTGCCAGAAGGAGTAAAGATTGTTGACGATCCGCAAGAAACTGTGGTGACCATTGCTGCTGAAGAAAAAGAGGAAGAAACCTTTGAAGAATCCACTTCTGAAGAGTAAAATTAGAAACTATCAATGTAGCGGCGGGGGCCATCCCCGCCTGATTTTTGACAGATGTATTGAAAATTATAAAAGATAAAAGCTGTGTAATACCTTCGTTACTTTTGTAGCTTCCTTCGCAAGTTCCCTCAATGCCTCAAGTAATCTCAATAACTGTTCAAGCTTATACTTCTCCTTCATCTTTGCTTCTGTCTTCTCCATTGCAGTTCTTTTATCCCATATAATCACTCCTATTAATATCGCCATTAATCTCCCAAATACACCTTCTATAACCTTCTGATATATCATTTCATTTGTCACTCTCAATCCTGATACCTGCAAAAGATCTTCCTCCTTTTGCCCCTCTCTCAAAAATTATAAACAATGAAGTAAAATTACCGAGAATTAAAAGTTTTTAAGTTAAGAAAAAGCTTTGTCTGGCAGGGGCCCGCCATTACATTTTGCATCCGTAATAAGCCATACAGGCATAGCCTTTTGAAAAAATAAAAAATAAAGGGTATAATTACAGCCCAAAAAGAATAGGGATTATTTTAAAATGTGGATTTTTTGTGGCCTTGGAAATCCAGGGGAAGAGTATCGTTTTACCAGACACAATTTCGGGTTTATTGTGCTTGATTTTTTTGCTCAAAAAAAGGGGCTCTCCTTTGAATTTAAGCCTGAATTTGAAGCAGAAATAGCAAGGTATAAAAATAAAGCCCTCCTTGTAAAGCCTATGACTTATATGAATCTTTCGGGAAGAAGTATTAAAAAGCTCCTTTTCAGAAAAGGTGATATGAAAAATTTTCTGGTTATTTACGACGATCTTGATCTTCCGCCTGGCAGAATAAAAATCCTGCCTAAAGGTGGCTCAGGAGGGCACAGGGGAGTACAATCCATAATAGATGCCCTTAACTCAAAGGATTTCCCCAGGATAAAACTGGGAATTGGAAGGCCCCCTGCTGGCACTTCTGTAAGAGACTATGTGCTCTCCCCTTTTACAAGAGATGAGTGGCAAGTTGTCAAAAAAGTCTGTGAAGTGATAAATACTGCACTTGACGAAATTCTGGTACTGGGCTTAAATAAAGTTATGACAAAGTATAATAGCCTGAAAAAGATTCTTTAACATGCCAAAATTATCCGATAAAAAATCTATTTTTCACAGGCTTTTTCTCATCAGCGAAAAGATTCTTTATATATGTATTGGCCTGGGCCTGATGATTGGCACAGGAGAAATTATCTTTGAAGGATTTAAAGCCCTATTCCACACATTTTCCTACAAAACTTTTTCAGAAGGGGCTATTAATGTGCTTGACAAATTTCTTATTGCAATGATGTTTCTTGAAATTCTCTATACACTTCAAATTATCGTGGAAGAAGAATACGAGTCAAAGTGTCTTGAACCTTTTTTGCTTGTTGGTATAATTGCTCTTGTAAGAAGGTTGCTCATTATTGGGTTTGAGGCTTCCCATTCTGAAATATTCAACCCTTTAAAATTTAAATATTACCTTTTAGAAATCCTGACCCTTGGCTTTTTAATAATTCTTCTAACCTTTGGTGTAATTTTTTTGCGAAAAAACAAAAGGGAGAAGGGTAATGGATAAAATTCTCGTGCTGGATTTTGGCTCTCAAACCACGCAGCTTATTGCCCGCAGGATAAGAGAACTTAATGTTTACAGTGAGATAAAGCCCTGCTTTGCCTCCCTGGAAGAAATAAAGGCTTTTGAGCCCAAAGGAATAGTGCTCTCGGGAGGCCCTGCAAGTGTTTACGATAAAGATGCTCCTTCTGTAAGCCCTGAGCTATTTGAACTGGGAATACCAATTCTGGGAATATGCTATGGAGCCCAGCTTATGGTGCATCTTCTGGGAGGAAAGGTGCAACACAGCTCAAAAAGAGAATTTGGGCCAGCTCTTATTGAAGTCCTTGAGCCAGATAAAATTTTTAAAACCCTTGAAAAAAGGAAAACTTACAGAGTATGGATGAGCCATGGTGACAAAATTGAAGAGCTTCCCCCTGAGTTTTTTACCCTTGCCAGCACAGAAGGCTCACCTTATGCTGCTTTTGCCCACAAAGAAAAACCTTTCTATGGGGTACAATTTCATCCAGAAGTTGCTCACACTGAGATAGGAATGGAACTTTTCAAAAACTTTCTCTTTGAAGTTTGCAGGTGTGAACCAGGCTGGAGTATGCCCTCTTTTGTAGAGCATGCAGTTGAAGAGATTAGAAAAAAAGTTAAAAGCGATGAAAAAGTAATCTGTGCCCTTTCAGGAGGAATAGATTCCACTATCACTGCACTTATCGTGCACAAAGCTATAGGAAACAGGCTTATTCCTATTTTCGTAAACAACGGGCTTTTAAGAAAAGGAGAAGTGGAAGAAGTACTCTCCCTTATGAAGGAGCTTGGCCTGAAGGTGGACTATGTTGATGCCTCCAGGCTCTTTCTTGAAAGGCTCAAAGGGGTAACTGATCCAGAGAAAAAGCGTAAAATAATTGGTGAAACTTTCATTGAAGTATTTGAACAACAAACAACACGATTTAAAGGAGTAAAGTGGCTTGCCCAGGGAACCCTTTATCCTGATGTAATTGAAAGTGTATCCTTTAAAGGGCCTTCTGCCACTATAAAAAGCCACCACAATGTTGGCGGACTTCCGGAGAGGATGAAACTTAAGCTCATTGAGCCTTTAAGGGAGCTTTTTAAAGATGAGGTGAGGAAAATTGCTGAGCACTTTGGGCTTCCCAAAAAAGTAGTATGGCGTCAGCCTTTCCCGGGACCAGGCCTTGCCATAAGAATTCTCGGAGAAGTAACAGAAGAAAGGCTTGCCATTTTAAGAGAGGCCGATGCCATAGTGCAGGAAGAAATGCTTGCTTCTGGATGGTATTATAAAGTCTGGCAGAGCTTTGCCGTGTTACTTCCAGTTAAAACCGTGGGTGTTATGGGAGACTACCGCACCTACGAATATGTAATTGCCTTAAGATGCGTTGAAAGCCAGGATGCCATGACAGCCCACTGGGTCAAACTTCCGTACGATCTCCTTGAGAAGATTTCAAGTAGAATCATCAATGAAGTTAAAGGGGTAAACAGAGTAGTTTACGACATCTCCTCCAAGCCACCTGCCACAATTGAATGGGAATAATCCCTCCAAGCCAAAGTTTTTAAATCCAAAAGAAAAGATTTTAAGATTTTTCCATCTATACAGAAAAATAAAAAGGGAGGGGGAAACCCCTCCCCCGGACTTCAAAACTAAGCCTTAGAAGAAAATTTGAGCAAAGAGATAGTAATTGGTAAGAGAAGCCTCTTTCTGATTGTTATTGTTATTAAGATCTGTCTCGGCTTTACCATCATAATCGTAATTATTCACACCCAGAAAGACCTTGGCAGCGCCATCTTCAATGTAGTAATTTAATCCAATGCTCCACTGGGCAAGTTCCTTATCATCTCCGGAATAATCGTCTTCAGCGTATCCATATTTAAAAGCAAGAGCAGGTTTACCTATACCCACCATCTGATCATAAAGAATCTGCCCCTGGACATACCATTCACTGGAGTCTTTAAAATCATTGGAAGACAAGTCATAATGACAATCCTGAAGAGAAATATAAGCTGCTTCAAGGCTGGGGACGAGATTGTTAAACCTCTTTTCCACCATAAAATCAACAGTCCATCCATCAACAGAATCATAAGTACTAGAAGTACCATTCACTACATTCTTTTGATGTACATAAGCCACTCCAAAGTCCATCACATCTTTTTTACCAAGATAGGTGTCCTTATACCTGGCTGGAGCAAATCCCCACATGGTGGGAGTAAAATCCACTCTCGCAGCCCAGTCAAAACCCTTGAAAGACTGACCATCGGTTCTATTTCCCTGGTCAAAAATGGCAACCTGATAGGCAAGCATTCCATCTCCAAGCTCTCCATGAAGCTCTGCCAGTCCTGTATCGTCAAGACCCTTCTGAAGTCTACCAACAATATCCATTACATCCTGAGGATCATTTACGCCATCAGCAACAGGGAAAATAAACCAGGAAGTATTCGCAAGCATACGCCTGGTAAATGGGATAGCGTCCTTACCAATCTTTAACTGGAACTCCGGAGCAAAAGCAAAGTTTATGTACTCGTCATGCACTTTATAAGTACCATTCGCCTTTTTAGCATTTATGTCAGTATAAAACTGAATAAGATTATTTATCTGCCCGGTAAAATACACACGAGAACCCCACACATCAAAATAATTTCTACTATAATCATACCTACCAGTTCCATTAGTTTTATCCGTCTGATCCTTATGAAGATAAACAACCTGGAGCCTGTAATTCACATTCATAAAGGTGTCATCATCTACCTTGAGCTGAAATGCCTGAGAAGAAGCTGCATAACCCAAAACTAAAGCACCGGCAACACCTAAAACCTTCCATTTTGCTACCTTCATACCACACCTCCTTTATTTTTTTCTTTTCTATTTTTTCCTTAACCAGAGGATTGTAATCAAAAGTTTTTTCTTGTCAAGCCCCTGCAAGGCCTTTTTCTCAAAAAAATTTCTCAAAACTTCCACCTCAACCTTTTACACAAATTAATAGAACAATTCAAGCAAGCTTTAACCTTAGACTTAGAGTTATATTGCAAAACTTGAGCTTTGTCAAGCCGTTAAAATGGCTGAAAATGGCGTTTTCAAAAAATTTTTTTAAAATAAGGCCAAAAATTATTTTAAACCTTTATTTTTCCAAAACTTGTGCAAAATCACGCTTCAAAACGGATTTTCATTTTTTCAATTTTTTCTAAAATTTTTTTAAAAAATATCTTGATAATCTTTTATTTTATATTAAGTTTAGTTAAAAATAAAAATACTAAAAAGAGGTAGGGGCTTATGTTTAAGCTGTCAACAAAAGGCAGGTATGCGGTAAGAGCCATGTATGAAATTGCCCGGGCCTTTCCCAATGGCGTTACATTGGAGCAAATCTCAAACGCACAGCACATCTCCAGGGTTTATCTTGCCCAGATCCTTAATAGACTCAGGCAGGCAAGGCTTATCAGGTCTTCAAGAGGGCCAGGAGGTGGCTATGTGCTGAGAAAAAGCCCTGATCAAATAACCCTTTACGACATTCTTGAACCCCTTGAAGGGCCTGTCTGTATTGCCTCCTGTGTGGATCCAGGAGAGGGGTGTGAGGATGTGGAAGAATGCATTGCCTATCCCATCTGGCAAAAAATTGCAAATTACATAGAGTGCCTGCTAAAAGAAGTAAAACTCTCTGACCTTTTGAAAGTGCAAACGGAAAAGGATAAGAGAGAGCTTGTGGAAAGTATTACAGCAGGATGTTTTTAAGCTATAATAAAACCTGGCCTGTTCCTGCACGAAGTAATCTTTTTCTCTTCAGGTTTAAAAACTTGAGTTTTTCCCTGCCAAGTTTATATTAAAACAGGGAAGAAAATGCATCGGAGAGAAAAATGAAGTATTATTCCGAGATTTTTGGAGGAGCTAAAAAGCTTATCTTTCCTCTTGAAGATAGAAAAGTACTTGAGGGGCTCGGGCCAGGAGAGCCTATACTTATCAGCGGCTGGCTACTTTGCGGAAGGGATGCCACCCACAGAAAACTCCTTCAGGAAATTAAGGCAGGCAGGTTTTCCTTTGATTTTACCAATCAGGCAATTTATTATGTGGGGCCATCTCCTGCTCCTTTCGGCAAACCCATTGGAGCTGCAGGCCCAACCACTTCCTCAAGAATGGATGCCTATACCCCGGCCCTTCTTGAAATGGGCCTTGCTGCCTGCATAGGAAAAGGAAAGCGCTCTACTGCGGTTAAAGAGGCCCTGGTAAAATATAAAGGAGTGTATCTTGCCACTTTTGGAGGAGCCGGAGCCTTTCTTGCAAGCTTTATAGAAAAAGTTGAACCCATTGCCTGGAAAGAACTGGGGCCTGAAGCATTTTTTAGAATCAGGGTAACAAATTTCCCTGCAATTGTTATAAACACAATAGATGGAAGAGACTTTTACGAACAAATTTAGTGGAATCCCTTTTTACCGCACTTTAGTCTCAAGTCCACTTAAATCCTTCAGGGTGGTCTATCGGGAAACAGACCTCTTTGTCCTTGCAGAAAAAAAGCTTGAAAAAGAAGTGCTTTCTATTGTAAAAAAAATTCGTTCACCTCTTGAGGCCTTTATTCTTGCCCACCCGGAATTTAAGTCTTCCCGTGTGCCGCTTTCTTACCCGGAGAAAGTGCCTCACATTGTCAAGCGTATGCTTGATGCCGGGGAGGTGGCAGGTGTTGGGCCTATGGCGGCAGTGGCAGGTGCTATAGCAGAGGAGGCGGGAAGGTCTCTTGTGAAAAAAGGACTTAGCTCACAGGTGGTGGTGGAAAACGGGGGAGATGTGTTTTTATGGCTAAAACAGGATGCCAGAGTAGCTCTTTTTGCAGGGGACTCCCCTTTTTCCGGAAAACTGGGCCTATTGATAAAAAAGGAATTTATGCCCTGTGGGGTATGCACCTCCTCCGGAAAAATCGGCCATAGCCTGAGCCTTGGAAAGGCTGATGCCATAACCGTAGTTCACAAAGACACTGCCATAGCAGATGCCCTTGCCACAGCCTTTGGCAATCTTTTAAAAACGCCACAGGACTTCAAAAAAGTAATAGCAAGGGCTGAAAAGATTAAAGGGCTTTTAGGAGTGGTGGGGATAATTGGAGACAGACTTTTGCTATGGGGAAAGGAGCTTAAGATATTGATTTTAGAGCAAGAGCGTGGTAAACTTTAAATTATGCTTGATATAAAGCTGATAAGAGAGAAGCCAGAGTGGGTTAAAGAAAGGCTTTCCACAAGGGGTGAAGAATATCCTGTTGAGAAAGTAGTTGAGCTTGACAGAAGAAGAAGGGAAATTCTAAAAGAAGTTGAAAGTTTAAGGCACGAAAGGAAAGAAAAGTCTTCCCAGATAGGAAGGCTTTTTAAAGAAGGAAAGCGCGAAGAAGGGCAAAAACTTTCAGCTGAGGTCAAGAAAATTGGAGAGAGGCTAAAAGAGCTTGAAGTTGAACTAAGGGAAGTAGAGGCGGCATTAAAGCAGGAGCTTTTGCTACTTCCTAACATACCGCACGAAAGCGTGCCTATAGGAGAGGATGAAAAGGATAACGAGGTAATAAAAAGGTGGGGGGAACCAAGGGAATTTAACTTTCAGCCCAAGCCTCACTGGGAAATAGGAGCAGAGCTTGAAATTCTTGACTTTGAAAGGGCTGCCAAGGTTACGGGGAGCAGATTTGTAGTTTACAAAAATGAAGGAGCCCTTCTTGAGCGCGCTCTTATCAACTTCATGCTTGACCTTCACACCAAAAAGCACGGCTACAAAGAGGTGCTTCCCCCTTTTATAATCAATGAAAAAGCCCTTATTGGGACAGCCCAGCTTCCCAAATTTAAAGAGGAGCTTTTTAAACTTGAGGACTGGGATTATTATTTGGTCCCCACAGCTGAAGTGCCTTTAACAAATCTACATCAGGATGAAATTTTGCCAGAGGATGCCCTGCCTTTATACTACACGGCATATACCCCCTGTTTCAGGGCAGAGGCAGGGGCACACGGAAGGGACACCCGGGGTATTGTGCGTCAGCATCAATTTAACAAGGTGGAGCTGGTAAAGATTGTGGTGCCAGAAAAGTCCTACGAAGAGCTTGAAAGCCTTCTCCTTGATGCAGAAGAGGTATTGCAACTCTTAGGGCTACCTTACAGGGTGGTACTTCTCTGCACAGGAGATCTCGGGTTTGCTGCAGCCAAAACCTATGACATTGAAGTCTGGGCACCGGGGCAAAATAGATTTGTGGAAATTTCTTCCTGCTCAAATTGTGAGGATTTTCAGGCAAGAAGGGCAAACATACGCTATCGTCCCAAGGAAGGAGGAAAGCCCAAATTTGTACACACTTTAAATGGCTCTGGCCTTGCTGTGGGGCGAACCGTTATGGCCATCTTAGAAAATTATCAGCAGGAAGACGGCTCTGTGATTATTCCCGAGGTGCTTCGCCCTTATATGGGTGGATTAGAAGTAATAAAGAAAAAGAAATAGAGCAAGGGTATCAGGCTCAGGGCAATAGCCTTTTAAAAAGGCCTCTTCAAAAGAATTAAATTTTATTCTTCTTTTTACATGCCAGAGCTCTTTGCTCCAGGGATGAAAAAAACGCCTGCTCTTTCTGTTGCCAAAAAGGGGGAAATTCTTCGGTTCTTTCTTTAAAAGGCTGAATATCCCCTTTCTTTGCTTGATAACCCGCCTTTCAAGGGGCAAAAGTTCTTTATAAAATTCTCCACTTCCTGGATAAAAGCACACAAGGGCAAGGCCCTGTTTCACAAGCTCTCTTGAGACGCTTTTTCCAGAAGGAGTGATGAGATCCCCAAGGAGTCTTCCATATCTATCTCTAAGCCTTAAACCAAGCTTTAAATAAAGGACTTTGCCTTCTGTGAGTTTTTTATTGAGCTTTTTGGCTGCCTCTGCAAAGGGCTGAGGAATGTGAGTGGGTGTCCATGTCTCAAGTGTGTTAATACCAGCATAGCGAAGCCTTTCTTTTTCTTTAAGTCCTTTTGTCTTTTCAAGAGGAGCTATAACTACCGTGTCTCCGTCAATTACCCTTATAACTTTGACTTTTATAAGCTTGGCAAAAGCCAGGGGGATAAAGAAAAAATAAGTTAACAAAAAAATAGATAGAATTTTTTTCATAAAACTAATTCTCTATTTTTTTTTAAAATTCTTCCAAGGTTTTAAAAAATAAAAAACCTCGTTTAAATTTCTCATTTTTCTTTCTAAAAATTTTCTGTAAAGCAGTAAAAAGAGCTACCCTTCTCATGAATTCTTCTTCATCAAAAATTTTTTTAATTAAATCCTCTTCTGCATCTTTAAAAGTTTTATAAAACTTTATTTTACCTCTTTTCATTTTTTACTCTTTTCAAAAAAATTAAGTCAATTTTATCCTTTTCTCTAAATTTTGAGGCTCCTTCCTTCATTTTTATCAAAGACTCAATTCCACAAATAAGTAATATCCTTAGCAATATCTTTCCAACTAATTTTTTCTCCAAATCGTGAAATTAGATTTATATAAATCCCCTCCAGAGATCCGTACCTTATTACAGCATAGTTTTCAAAATCTTTTAATGAAATTTTTTCTATTTCTTCGTCTTCAAATATTTTTTTAAAAACTTTTTTTAATTTTTCAATATTTTCTTCGGAATAAATATATCAATATTTTCGGTAAATCTTGTATAACCATAAAAATTAACTGCTAAACCCCCTATTATGCAATAATTAATACCTTCTTTGTTCATTTCTTTTATAAGCAATAAAAAAAATTTCAAGTAGTTTTTCCCACATCATATTTTTAAAATTTTAACAAAATTTTTCAATAAATAAAAGTGGCGTCGCCGTAGGAATAAAAACGGTATTTTCTTTTTATTGCCTCCTCGTATGCCTTTAACATAAGCTCTCTTCCTGCAAAAGCACACACAAGTAAAAAAAGAGAAGACTTGGGGAGGTGAAAATTCGTAACCATGGCAGAAACCACTTTAAACTTGAATCCAGGATAAATGTAAAGATCACACAAGCCTTTGTAAGGAGCAAAGTCCCTTAAGGCAAGAAACTCAAGGGTTCTTACCACAGTGGTGCCCACTGCAATTATTCTTCTTTTTTGCTCAAGAGCCTCTTTTATTTTTTTTGCTGTTTTCTCATCAACCTCAATATACTCAGGCTCAACCCTGTGCTCTCTTATATCCCTCACTTTAACAGGAGCAAAGGTGCCGTATCCCACATGCAGTGTGATAAAAGCAAGCTCTATCCCTTTTTTCTTAAGCTCTTTAAGAAGCTCCTCTGTAAAGTGGAAACCAGCAGTTGGGGCAGCAACAGCCCCTTCTTTTCTGGCATACACAGTTTGATAGCGAAGCAAATCAAGCCTTTCAGGCTCTCTTTTTATGTAAGGCGGAAGAGGTGCCTTACCATAAGAAACAAGCAGTTTTTCAAGGGGCTCACAAGCCCTTAGCTCTATCAAAAACCTTCCTCCCTCAAACCTGGCAAGCACTTCGGCCTCAAAACCCTCTCCAAGCTCAATAAGCGTGCCTTCTTTCAGTCTCTTGCCTTTAAGAAGTGCCTCTGTCTGAAATTTCACACCAGAGGGCTTTTTAAATAAAAGTATCTCCACCTCTCCACCTGTCTTCTTTCTGCCCTTTAGCCTTGCAGGAAAAACCTTGGTGTCGTTAAGAACAAGAAGATCCCCTTTCCGAAAGTACTTCAGAATCTCTGAAAACTTTTCGTGAAAGCGAAGTTTGCCTGTTGTTCTCTCTATGGCAAGGAGCCGGGATTCCTCTCTCTTTTCTGCAGGATAATAGGCAATAAGATGCTCTGGAAGAATATAGCTGTAATACTCTATGTCAAATTCTGGAGGAATTTTAGACATAGTTAACAGGTATGCTCTCTAAGGCAAGAAGGTCAAAAATAGACTCTCTTCTCCTTATCACATAGAACTTGTCTCCATCTACCAGTACTTCAGGAGGCCTAAGCCGTGAATTGTAATTAGAGCTCATCACAAACCCATAGGCACCGGCACTCATAATGGCAAGGAGATCTCCTCTTTTAAGTACTGGTAGCTTTCTTTCTCTGGCAAAAAAGTCTCCGCTCTCACAGATAGGGCCAACCACATCAACTACCTCTTTTCCTCCATCCTTTTCTTCAACGGGAATAATTTCGTGATATGCCTGATAAAGGGAGGGACGAATAAGATCATTCATTGCAGCATCCACTATTACAAACTTTTTAAAGCCATTTTCTTTTGTATACAGAACTTTTGTAATGAGCACCCCGGCATTTCCCACTATAACCCTTCCGGGTTCAAGAATAAGGGTGGCTGAAAGCTCTTTTGCTTCTCTGATAAGGGCCTCTGCGTACTCCTTTGGTGGAGGAGGCTCCTCATCTCTATAAACTATGCCAAGCCCTCCACCCATGTCAAGATATTTAAGCTCTATACCAAAGGATATTACCTCCTCCCAGATGGCTTTCAGCCTTTTTAGGGCATCAACAAAAGGAGATACAGAAGTAAGCTGAGAGCCTATATGGGCATCAAGACCTATGGGATAAAGAAATGGATGATCCTTTGTCTTTTTATAAGCCTCAATGGCCTGTTCCTCAGGAATACCAAACTTATTTTTCTTAAGCCCGGTAGTAATGTACGGATGGGTCTTGGGATCCACATTGGGATTTACCCTCAAGGCAAAAGGTGCTCTTTTGCCCAAAGAGCTTGCTACCTCAGAAAGTACCTCAAGCTCATCAAGACTTTCTACATTAAACATAAGAATTCCTGCCTCAAGGGCTGCTTTCATTTCCTCAGGAGTTTTCCCAACGCCTGAGAAAACAATTTTGTCGGCAGGAATCCCTGCTTTTAAAGCCCTCGCAAGCTCTCCACCAGAAACTATGTCAGCACCTGCTCCTAAACGGGCAAGAAGCCTTAAAATTGCTACATTGGAATTGGCCTTTACAGAATAACAAACTAAATGTGAAACTCCGCTAAAAGCCTCATCAAACACACGGAAGTGTCGGGAAATAGTGCGGGCAGAATAAATGTAAACAGGGGTCCCCACAGAAGATACTATCTCTTTTACAGGCACTTCTTCACAAAAAAGCTCTCCATTTTTATACTGAAAATAATGCATAAAAAAACTCCTTCTTTATTGATCTAATTTTGGAAAATTTAAATTATTTTACCAGCAGAAGCTTTATTATCAAGACAAAGAGACTTAAAACAATGGGAATGTCAAAGGCTAATACAAGTTTAGTAAGAAAGGATATTCTTCTGTCAGCCTCTTCAAACCTCTTATCCACATACCGATACATATCTTCAAATCTGCGGTTTATATCCTCAAAACGATCTTTCAAAAATTCTAAAAGAAGACGAAAATCGTCTTTTGTTACAAAATACTGCGTAAGTTGGATATCGTCTATATACAATCTACCCATAATTTAAAAGTATTCCTTTTTCAACTTTTTTCAAGTAAAATAAAGTTTTTTAAAAAAAACTATTTAGCCTCAGAAAGAAGCTTTTTCAGGCCCCTTATTGTGCCTTTCCACTGGACATCACCTATTACTATATGCACAACCGGGTTCTTCTCTGCCAGCACTTCAAGGTGAATCCCCTCTTCTCCCTCAATCTTAAACTCACACTCTCCCCACATAATTGCTGGAAGGCCAAGTACCTCACAGTCGTAATCCGTTCTTACTTCCATAGTCATTTTAATTTCGGACATGCTTCCCCTCCTTCTCAGTACTTTAAAAAAATTTTATTTAACTTTTCTGGCAAGTCAATGAAACTTTTTTAAAAACAGTGGCAAGATAAAAAAAGGATGTTAAAATTAGGATTCCTATGAAAGAGGAGTTTGAAGTTCCATTTTCCAATTTACATGAGGACATAGTAGATGTCCCTGAGGTTCTTCCCTTAATGGCCATAAGGGACATCGTGCTCTTCCCCTCCACAGTAACTCCTCTCTTTGTGGGAAGACCAAAATCCCTTAAAGCTGTGGAAGAGGCCCTTTCAAAGGATAAATTCATAGTCCTTACCACGCAAAAAGTTTCCAAAATTGAAGATCCCTCTGAAAAGGATTTATATCAGATTGGTACCATTGCCCTTATTTTAAAAATTGTAAATCTTTCTGAAAACAGACTAAAAGTTGTGGTACAGGTCCTTTCCAGGGTCAAAATTAAAGAATTCCTGCAAACAACGCCTTTTTTTAAAGTAAAAATTGAACCCTGCAAGGAAATTGAACCCGAAGTTATTACTCCAGAAGTTGAAGCTTTAATGAGGACTGTTAAGGAAAATTTAGAAAAACTCCTTGCTCTGAAAGGAGTTTTAAACCCCGAGCTTTCCGCTGCACTCCAGGAAATAGAAGAGCCTGGAAGGCTCTCTGATCTTATTACCGTCTATCTTAAACTTAAAGTTAAAACTGCTCAGAATCTCCTTGAAACACTGGATCCTGTTAAAAGATTAAAAAAAGTTTCCCGGATTTTGATGGAAGAAATAGAAATTACTACATTGCAACACAAAATTCAGACCGAAGCACAGGAAGAGATTGGTCGCTCTCAAAGAGAGTACTTCCTCAGAGAACAGTTAAGAGCCATTAAAAGAGAGCTTGGAGAATTTGAAGACATTGAGTCTGAAATTGAAGAGCTTGAAAAGAAAATAAAAAAGGCAAAAATGCCAAAGGAAGTGGAAAAAGAAGCCTTCAAGCAACTTAGAAGACTTGAAATAATGCATCCTGATTCTTCTGAGGCAGCTGTTATCAGGAACTACCTTGAGTGGCTCATTGAACTTCCCTGGAACAGGTCCACCAAGGATAATTTGGACCTTCAGCGGGTTAAAAAAGTACTTGACGAAGATCACTATGACCTTGAAAAGGTAAAAGAGCGTCTGCTTGAGTTCTTAGCAGTAAAAAAAATCAATCCCAAGGCAAAGGGAGCCATTCTTTGCTTTGTAGGTCCTCCAGGAGTGGGGAAGACAAGCCTTGGGAGATCTATTGCAAGGGCAATGGGCAGAAAATTTGTAAGGGTCTCGCTTGGTGGAGTAAGGGACGAGGCAGAAATTAGAGGACACAGACGCACCTATGTAGGTGCTCTTCCTGGCAGAATTATTCAGGGTATAAGGCAGGCAGGGGTAAACAACCCTGTATTTCTCCTTGATGAAATAGACAAGCTCTGTTCTGATTTTCACGGAGACCCTGCAGCAGCCCTGCTTGAAGTCCTTGATCCTGAACAAAACAAGGACTTTGTGGATCACTTTCTTGATGTGCCTTTTGACCTTTCTAAAGTGCTTTTTATTGCCACAGCAAATATAACGGACCCTATTCCCAAGGTCCTTCTTGATAGAATGGAGGTAATTCATCTTTCTGGCTATACTTTTAAAGAAAAACTTGAAATTGCCAAAAGGCATCTTATTCCAAAACTTCTTAAAGAGCATGGCCTTGCCAGAAGAAGAATTAAGTTTCCAGATGAGGTAATTCTTAAAATTATAGAAGAATATACTTCTGAATCCGGTGTCAGAGAGCTTGAAAGAAAGCTTGCTGCCATCTGCAGGAAGATTGCAAGAAAAATTGCTGAAGGAGAAAAAGGGCCTTTTAAAATCACCGTGGAGAACCTTTCAGAGTATCTTGGCCCCCCGGAATATGTGGAAGAATTGACTCAGGAAAAAGATGAGGTGGGAGTAGCAACTGGCCTTGCCTGGACTCCCTATGGAGGAGAAGTGCTTTATGTAGAAGCCCTCGTTATGCCAGGAAAGGGGAAGCTCGTTCTTACAGGACAACTCGGAGATGTGATGAAAGAGAGTGCTCAGGCTGCTATCTCTTACATCAGGGCAAAACATAAAGAGTTTAATATTGAGCCTGAGTTTGCATCTAAATACGATATTCACATCCATGTGCCTTCAGGAGCCATTCCCAAAGATGGTCCAAGTGCAGGCATTACCATAGCCACAGCTGTAGTCTCAGCTCTCACCAAAATCCCTGTATCAAAAGACTATGCCATGACAGGAGAACTGACACTCAGAGGAAAAGTCCTTCCAGTGGGAGGAATAAAAGAAAAGGCACTTGCAGCTTTAAGAAAAGGCATACCCAAAGTGATTATTCCACACAAAAATTTGAAGGACCTGGAGGAAATACCCAAAGATTTAAGAGAAAAAATAGAATTTATTCCTGTAAATAACATTGATGAAGTGTTAAAATTAGTTCTCAAAAAGGAGGGAGAAGAGAAGAAAAATGCCAAAAAGGAAAAAATCTCCTGAGACTTCCAATTCTAAAAGAGGGAGAAAACCAACCGAAACTCCAGAAAGCTGTGAAAGAGAATCCTTAGAAATAGTGGACGAAGAATGCAATCCCATAGGGATTCTTCCCAGAAAAGAAGTACATGAAAAAAGGTTCTGCCATAAATTAGCCCATGTGTTTATTTTTAATCAAAAAGGAGAAATTTATCTTCAAAAAAAGGCAAAAAGCATGGACGAAAATCCAGGGCTCTGGAGCTCTTCTGCCTCTGGCCATGTGAGAGTGGGAGAAACTTTCCTTTTAACTGCCCAGAGAGAGCTAAAAGAGGAGCTTTCTTTAAAGGTGAAGCTTGAAGAAGTATTGAGAATTAAGCCATCAGAAGAGCCCGGGTTACGATGCATTGTGCTTTTCAAGGGAAAAACAAATAAATGTCCTCAACCAAATCCTATAGAGATAGAAGAAGGCCGGTTTTTTACTCCAGAAGAAGTAAATAAACTTTTAGAGCAAAACCCGGAGCAGTTTACTCCTGCTTTCAGGGTTCTGTGGAGGAGGTTCTGGCAGCTTCAGAAATCCAGGAAGGGCAGGTAATCCCCTCACTTTTAAGGATGCTTTTTATAATGCTGTATTCTTTTCTTTTAAAATAAGAATAAAAAGGCACCAGGGCAAGTTTTTTAAGCTTTAGCTCTCTTTCTTTGAGAGAAAGCTCGGAAGAAAGCACCTCCTTTCTTATGTGTTTCATAAGCTTTACATGGGATTCCCAGGAGCTATCAAACTCTTTTTCCAGCCTTTCCCTTATTCTTCTTGCAAGGGCCGGGCTTGCTCCTGAGGTAGAAATGGCTATACAAAGCTCTCCACGCCTTATCACCGAAGGCACAATAAAACTGCATTTTTCTGGGACATCTACCACATTGCAAAAAATCCTGCGGGATTCTGCCTCTTCAAAAACTCCCTTTTGCACCCGGGGATCAGAAGTTGCTGCAACAACAAGCCAGGCTCCTTCAAGATCTCCCTTCTGATAGGTCCTCTTTTCCAAAATGAGCTTACCCTCTTCAGAAAGCTTTTCTATACCTGCAGTGGCCTCTGGTGAGATGACCTTTACCCTTGCTCCACACTCAAGCAAACTTTTTATTTTTCTTTCAGCCACCCGACCACCACCTATAACCACACAGAGTTTCCCCTCAAGATTCAAAAAAGCAGGGTAGTATGCCTTCATCTTTAGCCCCTGAAAAGCCCTCCATTTATGTGAAAAACCGTTCCTGTGATGTAAGAAGCCTTATCACTTGCAAGAAATGCCACAAGGGCTGCCACTTCTTCCGGCGTTCCAGGCCTTTTTAGCGGGATCTGAGAAAGAAAAGCCTCTTTTACTTTCTCAGGAAGCCCCTGGGTCATATCAGTTTCTATATAACCTGGAGCAACAGCATTCACTGTAATGTTTCTCCCTCCCACCTCTAAAGCAAGGGCTTTTGTAAAGCCTATCATACCCGCTTTAGAAGCTGCATAATTTACCTGCCCGGGATTTCCCGTAAAGGCAACCACAGAACTGATATTTATAATCCTTCCATACCTCTGGCGGGTCATAAAAGAAAGAGCCTCCTTGGTAACATAAAAAAGAGAATAAAGATTGGTTTTTATAACTGCATCCCAGTCCTCTTCCTTCATCCTGAGAAAAAGAGTATCTCTTGTAATGCCAGCATTATTTACAAGAATGTGAAGCTTCTCTGAAAATGCCGGAATTTTCTCAAAGGCCTGTTTAACCTCCTCTGGATTTGCCACATCAAACCTGAGAAGCATAGCCTTTCTTCCAAGGCTCTCCACTTGAGAGGCAACCTCTTTTGCCTTGTCCTCAGAACCACGATAATTTATAATTACATCAGCCCCCTCCTTTGCCAGCTCAAGAGCTATAGCCCTTCCAATGCCCCTTGAACCCCCGGTTACTAATGCCACTTTGCCTTCAAGCATGCCCATAAAAACCCTCCTTTCTCTACTTTTGCACTTTATTTTAAAAAAGAGTTATTTTTTTGTCAAATCCCTTGACAAACTCAAGGGCTTGTGTAAGCATAATTATATATTAGCTAAAATTTATAATAAAAGTTCAAAGAAGAGGAGGCTACAATCATGATAGAAATCACTGTCCACGGAAGAGGAGGTCAGGGAGCAGTCACTTCTGCCGAGCTTATGGCAGTGGCTGCTATAAGTGAAGGAAAATTTGCCCAGGCTTTCCCGAGTTTTGGGCCTGAAAGAAGGGGAGCTCCTGTAAAGGCCTTTGCCCGGATTAATGATAAGCCTATTAGAACAAGAGAAAAGATTTATAAATCCGATATCCTCGTTGTACTTGATCCCAGTCTTCCAAAAATCATTGATATAGCCTCGGGAGTTAAAGCAGGCGGCGTAATTATTCTCAACACTCCTCTTTCTGAAAAAGAAGCAAGAAAGCTTCTCAAAGGCTACCAGGGACGTCTTGCCCTTCTGGATGCCACAAAAATTGCCATAGAAGTGCTCGGACTTCCCATAACCAACACCACCATGCTCGGCGCTTTTCTCAGGGTAACAAATCTTATTGACGAAGAAGCAATGCAGGAGGCACTCAAGCAAAGGTTTGGAAAACTTGCGGAAAAGAATATAAATGCTCTAAAAAGGGCTATCAAAGAGGTAAAAATTTACGAATAAAGGAGTTGAGCCATGCCAAGAAATGAAGGCCTTATGAGCTGGAAGGACCTGGCTCCTGGAATGTACATTCTGGAGCCGGGAAACTCAGTAAAATTTAGAACAGGGGACTGGCGCTCTTTCAGGCCTGTTCTGGATAAAGAAAAGTGTATAAAGTGTGGACAGTGCTACATACTCTGCCCCGATGGCTGCTATAGCGAAGACGAAGAGGGTTATTTCGTGCCTGATCTTAATTATTGCAAAGGGTGTGGCATCTGTGCCAGTATCTGCCCCAAAAAAGCCATTACCATGGTTTTAGAGGAGGCTTAAAATGGGCAAAAAAGTAGCCAAAGAGGTTTCCATTGCTGTTGCAGAAGCAGTGGCCCAGTGCAATGTGGATGTTATTTCTGCCTATCCTATAACCCCTCAAACCCACATTGTGGAGCACCTGAGCGAACTTGTAGCAAATGGCGAGCTTGATGCAGAGTTTGTTCCAGTTGAATCCGAGCACGCTGCCTTGAGTGTGTGTATAGGTGCAGCAGCAACCGGTGCAAGAGTCTTTACTTCCACAGCATCCCAGGGGCTACTTCTCATGTATGAAAATCTTTTTATTGCCTCAAATTACAGGCTTCCCATTGTAATGGTAATTGCCAATCGTTCTATTTCAGGCCCCATAAGCATCTGGAACGACCACTCTGATGTGATGACTACAAGGGATGCTGGCTGGATACAGCTCTTTGCAGAAAACGGCCAAGAGGCAGTGGATCTTATCTATCAGGCTTATCGCATTGCAGAAAAGTGTCTCCTTCCAGTTGCAGTAAACCTTGACGGATTTACCCTGACTCATGTAGTTGAACCCATAGAATTTATTGATGATGAGCTTTTAAAAAAATATCTTCCTCCCCTTAAAATGAAGTACAAGCTTGATCCCAGAAATCCTATTACTATAGGAGCAATTGGAATTCCTGAGATTTACACAGAATCTAAAAAGGCCCAGGATGAAGCCCTTAAGGCAAGCTATCCCGTAATCCTCAGAGCATGGAGAGAGTTTGCCAGGCTCACAGGAAGAAAATATAATCCTGTAGAGACTTATTACATGGAAGACGCTGAGGTAGCGCTTCTTATTATGGGAAGCCTTGCTGAGACTGCCATGAATGCCGTGGATTATTTAAGGGAAAAAGGCAAAAGGGTTGGGCTTTTGAGATTCAGGCTCTGGAGGCCCTTTCCTCAAAGGGAGTTCATAAAGGCGATTGGCAAAGTAAAAGCCCTGGGAGTGGTTGACAGGGCAGTAAGCCACTGCTCAACTGGAGGGCCTGTGGGAATTGAAGTGCGTTCTGCTCTTTATCAGTCAAACAAAAGGCCAAGAGTGGTAAACTTCATTGCTGGTCTTTCTGGAAGGGATGTTACTGTAGAAGACTTTGTGGAAATGTTTGAAAGGACATATCAGGCACTTAAAGAAAAACCAAAAGCTGCTTACGAAATTTATGGTGTAAAGGAGTAGGTGCCATGAGAAAGGAGCTAAAAAGATTTAAAGGATTTACCCTTAAAAATATGCCTCGTGAGGAGTTCTTTGCTCCTGGGCACAGGGCATGTCAGGGTTGTGGTACAGTGCTTCCTGTAAGGCTTGCCCTGAAAGCCCTCGGGCCTGACACCATTGCAGTGTCTGCCACAGGGTGTATAGAAATCATATCCAGTCCTTTTCCTTATACCTCCTGGCGCGTGCCCTGGATACATGTCGCTTTTGAAAACTCTGCCTCTGTGGCATCTGGAATTGAGGCTGCCCTTAAAGTGCTGAAAAGAAAGGGGCGTTTCCCTAAAAGAAAAAAAGTAAACATAGTGGTATTTGCAGGAGATGGAGCAACCTTTGACATTGGTTTGCAATTTCTTTCAGGTGCACTTGAAAGGGGACACAATCTTATTTACATCTGCCTTGACAATGAGGCTTATATGAACACAGGTGTTCAGAGGTCTGCAGCAACTCCCTATGGAGCCCATACCACCACAAGCCCTGCTGGTAAAGTAATAAAAGGCCAGGTTACCTGGAAAAAGAATCTCCCTGCCATTGTTGCAGCCCATAACATTCCCTATGTAGCAACGGCAAATCCTGCATTTTATTTAGATCTTATGAATAAAGTGAAAAAGGCCTCTCTTATTGAGGGTCCCTGTTATATACATGTATTTTCCGTATGTCCTACAGGATGGGGATGCAAGCCAGAGGATGTAATAAAAGTAGCAAAGCTTGCGGTAGAGACAAGGGTGTTTCCTCTTTACGAAGTCATTGACGGAAAGTACATTTTAAACAGGAAAGTGGACAAACCAAAGCCAGTTGAGGAGTATTTAAAGCTTCAGAGAAGGTTCAGGCACTTAACCCCAGAGCAGATTGAGTACATACAGAAGCGGGTAAATGAAGAGTATGAGAAGCTGGTAAAGCTGTGTGAATGTTTTCCTGCTTCTTGACAGAGGAAAAAATTGAGTTATATTTAGAATGTGAGGGGTGCGGGCGTGGCTCAGCCTGGTAGAGCGGCTGCTTGCCATGCAGCAGGTCGCGGGTTCAAATCCCGTCGCCCGCTCCACTTCTCCTAAATCCCCTCTATGAAAAAACTTCCTATAGGTATCCAAAGCTTTGTCAATATAAGAACTGAAAACTATTATTATGTTGACAAAACTTATTTTGTAAAAAAGCTTGTAAGTGAAGGGAAATATTTTTTTCTCTCCCGTCCAAGAAGATTCGGTAAGTCCCTTTTTCTTGATACTTTAAGGCAGGCTTTTCTTGGGAAAAAAGAACTCTTCACCGGGCTTTATCTTGAAAATTCCTGGGACTGGTCAAAAAAATATCCGGTGATTTATATAAGCCTTGGTGCTGGAGTGATTAAAGAAAAAGAAATTCTTGAGAAGAAGATAAATTACATTGTAAACGATTATGCAGAGCTTTATAAAGTTAATTTAAAAAAAGATATTTTAGCGGACCGATTTGAAGAACTTATTATAAAGCTTTCTCAGAAGTATGGCCAGCAAGTAGTGGTGCTGGTAGATGAGTACGATAAACCCATTCTTGATAATATTGAAAATAAAGAAATAGCTATAGAGATGCGGGAGTGTCTTAAAAACTTCTATTCGGTTTTAAAAGATGCAGATCCCTATCTCAAATTTGTTTTTATTACTGGTGTGTCAAAATTTAACAAGGTTTCCCTTTTTAGTGGTTTAAATAACCTTCAGGATATTACTTTAAATCCTGAGTACGCAACTATTTGCGGATATACTCAGGAAGAATTTGAAAAAGTATTTAAGGAGAGGTTAAAAGAAATTGACTTAGAAGAGGTGAAAAAGTGGTATAATGGCTATAGCTGGCTTGGAAAGCCTGTATATAACCCATTTGATATACTACTCTTTTTATCTGAAAAGACATTTCGTCCCTTCTGGTTTGAAACCGGTACACCAACTTTTCTCATTAAACTAATTATAGAAAAACAAAAAAACCTACCCTCTTTGGAAGGGATAGAAGTGGGAGAAGAAATATTGGGAAGTTTTGATGTGGATTATGTTATTCCAGAAGCCCTTCTTTTTCAAACTGGATATTTAACCATCAAAAAAATCAGGAAAAGGGGTGCTTTTTTAAAATATGCACTTGACTGGCCCAATCTTGAAGTAAAGGTAAGTTTCAGTAATTACTTTTTAAATTTTTTTCTGGACATAGCCAGAAAAGAAAAAGAACTTGATAAAGTTTATGCAGCCTTGGAAAAAAATGACATAGAAGAATTAAAAAGGGCTTTCGTTAGTTTTTTTGCTTCTATTCCAAATGATTGGTATCGGAAAAGCGAAATTCAAAACTACGAAGGCTATTATGCCAGTTTGTTTTATACTTCCTTTACTGCGCTTGGAGTAGATGTCAGGGCAGAAGAAACAGTAAGCGAAGGAAGGCTTGATATGGTTGTCATTTTTAAAGACAGGTGTTATCTTTTTGAGTTTAAAGTGGTTGAACTTGAAGAAAAAGGAGGGGCTTTAGAGCACCTTAAAGCAAAAAAATATTATGAAAAATATTTAACAAATTGCAGACAACTCTACCTTATTGGTGTAGAATTTAGCAAAAAGAAAAAAAACATAGTGAACTTTGATTGGGAAAGAATAAAGTAATAAAGGAGGAAAAGCTATGGAGCTCACTTTTTACGGGCACGCAACTTTTAAAATTGTGAGTGAGAAAGGCAAAAAAATTCTCATAGATCCCTGGCTTTCAAACCCCTCTGCGCCAAAGGATGTGGATTTAGGTCCCTATGATTTCATCCTTATTACCCATGCTCATGGAGATCACTTGGGAGATGTGCTCAAACTTGCAAGAAGTTCTGTCACAGAAGTAATATGTATCCACGAAATCCAGCAGTTTCTTTTGAAAAACGGAGTGCCCAGAGTTACCGGAATGAACATAGGAGGAAGCTATGTAGCAGGCAGTATCAAGTTTACCATGGTGCCTGCACTGCATAGTTCTTCCTTTCCTGATGGGAGTTATGGAGGAGAACCTTGCGGATTTGTAATAACCCTTGAAAATGGCTTGGCAATTTATCATGCAGGAGACACCGGTGTATTTTCTGACATGAGGCTTATTAAAGAGCTTTATGCACCTAAAGTGGTGCTTCTTCCCATAGGGGACCACTATGTAATGGGACCAAAGGAAGCAGCCCTTGCCTGCAAGTTTCTTGAGCCAGAAGTGGTAATTCCCATGCACTATGGCACTTTTCCTGTACTGACAGGAAGCCCTCAGGCTCTTGAAGAGGAGCTTAAAAGGCTTGGAGTTTCCTGCAAAGTAGTGGCACTAAAACCAGGGGAGAGATTTACCTACTAAAATGCCTGCCTTTCTTGCACTTTGCGGCTATCATAACTCTGGGAAGACTACGCTTGGGACTTTTCTTGTCTCCTCCTTAAAAAAGGAGGGGTATCGTATAGCTGTGGTAAAGTCCTCCAGGGTGGAGGGTATTGTTACAGATTCTCCTGCAAAAGATACCTGGAAGTACAGAGAGGCAGGAGCTGAAAGTGTGAGTCTCTTTCAGAAAGAGTTTTTTACTTTTTTTAGCACTAAAGTCCCTAAAAAAGAGGAAAAAGCACTTTATAATTACTTTCTTTCTCTTTTCTGGGAGGAAGACCTGGTGCTTTTTGAGGGTTTTAAAGGATTTGATATACTCCCCAAGCTCTGGCTGGTAAAAGGTGAAGATGAAGTAAAGGAAATTTTAGAAACAAAAAAAAGTTTAAAAAACCTTTTTGGTTTTGTTGTAAAAAAAGAAAAAACACTTTCTTTTATAAAAAAAGAGCTTCCTGCCTATCAGGGGTTCCTTATGGAACAGAAAGAAGAGATTTTAAGCTTTGTAAAAGAAAGAATAGAGAAATCAAAGGAGGAAGTGCTGGTTTTTGTAAATGGAAAAAGAATTCACATGAAGAGCTTTGTGGAAGATGCCTTAAAGTTTCCACTTCTTGGTTTTTTAAAGTCCCTTAAAGGCGTGCCAGAGGAAGTAAAGCTTATAGAAGTCAAAATAAAGCTTTCATGAAAGAAGTCTTTTCAAGGCAGGTTCCTCTTCAAGGAGAAGAGGGGGAGGCGTGTTTAAGAAAAGCATGTGTTCTTATTGCAGGAACTGGAGGCCTTGACATAATCCCACACCACGCACCTTGCAATGCCAGCACTGAAAAGGCACTCACTACAGGAGGGCTGATTCCCATAGCAATCCATCCCCTCCTCAAGAAACCAGCAGCCATTGGTAAGCTGGCAATCTCCACACCAGGGATAATAATGGGTTAGCCTCCTCTTTTTATTCTGAAACTCTAAAGAAGGAGAAATAACTGCTCTTACCTCTTTTTCTCTGTCATTTACAAATAGTCTGTGAGAATAAGCAAACTCTGCACAGGGAGAAACTTTTAAATCTGCTCTTATAAAGAGCGCATTTTCATAAGGACAACTTCTCTGTTTTTCGTCTGCAAATATTCTGGGAAGTGCAAGCCTCATGCCATATGCTCGGGCTATCTCTCTACAACTTTCAAAAATGTCCGCAGTCTGATTTAAAAGGGCTTCCCTTTCCCAGGCAGAAACAACTCCTTTTAAGTTTAAGTGATAGTCTCCTATAGCTTTGATAATTTCTTTATGAATCTTTACTCCCTCCTGGGAAAACTTTTGTACCAAGTAAAGCACTCTCTTAGCTTCTTCTATGGTTTTAAGCATTTCTTTGCACTTTTTAAAAACAGCCTCACTTACCTCTGCAAAAAGGCTCTGAGATGCCATTTTTTTTGTATAAGGCACGAGATGACTTACAAAAACATCAATTCCACGCTCCCCAGCCCACCTAACTACTTCTGGCAATTCCTGAAGATTGTCTTTAAACACCACCACAGAGAGAAAAACCTTTGTTTTTTTGCTCAAAAGCTCTGCCCTTTTTAACACCTCCTCTGTCTTTACAAAACGCATGGGATTTTTCATGTCAAAGGTATCTGCAGAAAAACCAAGATAATGCACCATCTCCCCATAAAGCTCAACTTCTTTAAGAGTACCATTGGTAATGAGCAAAATTTCTCCTCTTTCACAAACAAACTCCAAAATCTCTCTTATCTCTGGATGAAAAAAAGGCTCTCCAAAACCATAAAGCACATATTTTTGAGTGTCGTACTTAAAAATAATTTCTTTAAGTGCCTTTAAGTCAATAAAACCAGGCTTTTCAAAACTCCAGAAGTTTCTTAGGCAATACTTACAATTAAGATTGCACTTATTAGTAATCTCAATCTGCAAAAACTTTAATTCTTCCACAGATTAACCCCCTCCTGGGGGAAAATGGAAATACTATCCCCAGGTTTAACTTATTTTCTCCACAGTGCTATTGGGAGGGGATGCCCCCCTCCCGCAACGGGTTTAGAGATTGTCAAGACCAAGCTCTGCAAGCTTTTCCTGAGTGGGATAGCCCTTTTCGTCCCATCCTCTTATGGCATAGTATTCCTTGAGCATCTCTGCAAGAGGCACAACTGAACCCTTCTTTGGACCTTCAGGCATTGGCTCCTCAAGAAATCTCTTGGGAAGTGTATCCTCAGCTGGATCCATACCTGCCTTCAGATTAAAAAGCCTCTCAAGATTCCAGATTCTCTCTCCACACTTAAGAAGCTCTTCCACGGTATAGTCAAATCCCGTTCCAGCAGCAATTAAATCTCTGTAATCATCTGCGGAAAGGGCAAAAGAAGTGAACAAACACATACCACTTGAGTCAATCACTGCAGTAAGCTCCTGAAAGATTTTTACCCACTGGGGTTTATCCTTGGTTGTAAGAGGATCAAGTTTCTCTGGCACACCAAGCACTTCAGGAGAAATAAGGTACTGCCTTACATGGCAACCGCCACGGTTGGAAGTAGCATATCCAAGGGCGTGTCCATAAACCCCTCTTGGATCATAAGCAGGAAGTTCCTGTTTTTTCACAGACATGGAAAGCTCAGGATGTCCATAGGCCTCTGCCAGTCTGTAAGATCCCTCTGCCATCTTGTCTCCAAGGCCCTCTCTATAGGCAATGGCTCTGGTATAATAAACAATGGCTTCAGAGCTACCGAACCTAAGCTCAGGCCCCTTAGCAAGATCATCCTTGGGGATATAGCCCTTTTCGTAAAGTTCCATAGCACAGGCAATGGTTACACCAGTTGAAATGGTGTCAAGACCAAGCTCATTGCAGAGAAAGTTTGCCTCAGTAATGGCTATAAGATCCTTTACTCCACAGCAGGCACCAAAAGCCCAGCCAGTTTCATATTCAGGACCTTCTCCCTTCTTCCCAGTGGGAAGCTCCACATACCTTCCACACTGAATAGGACAGGCATAACAACCTTTGTTTTTCTTGAGATAGCCCTTTTCCACAAGTGCCTCTCCGCAGACTTCGGCAGTTCCTTCAAACACGCCTGTCTGGAAGTTTCTTGTGGGATAAAGGCCGTTTTCATTTATGATGTTGTCAAGCACTTTTGTTCCAAGCTTTGGAAGCCCCTCACCGGTAACAGGATTTTTCCTGATTTTTTCTACTTTTTCCCTTACCACATTCATAAAAGCATCTCTGTCAGGAGCCTCGGGCCTTTTGCTCCCTCTTACCACAATGGCCTTGAGATTCTTTGATCCCATCACTGCACCCACTCCAGATCTCCCAGCAGCACGATGCTTGTCATTTATCACACAGGCAATTTTTACGAGCTTTTCTCCAGCAGGGCCAATACAGGCAACCTTGGCACGCTCATCTCCAAATTCCTCAAGGAGCTTGTCAGTAGTAGTATGAGTATCAAGCCCCCAGAGGTGAGAAGCAGATTTAATTTCCACCTGATCGTCTTTTATAGCAAGATAGACAGGTTCATCTGCCTTTCCCTGAACTATAATCATGTCATAGCCAGCAGCCTTTAGCTCTGCTCCAAAGTTTCCACCAGAGTTGGAGCAGGCAATAAGCCCGGTGAGTGGGCTTTTACAAACTACCATATAACGCCCACCACTGGGAGCAGCAGTGCCTGTAAGAGGACCTGTGGCAAAAATAAGTACATTCTCAGGAGAAAGTGGATCTGCCTTCGGATCCATGAGCTTGTAAAGGTAATAACTGGCAAGACCTCTTCCACCAATAAACTTCCGAATTACATCTTCCGGTATGGTTTCAACTTCCATCTTTTTTTCTGTAAGATTTATTTTTAAAATTTTACCCCAACATGTGCCTGGCATGACACACCTCCTTATAATTTAGTTCTATTTCCTATTTTAACACCAATATTAAAATAATGCCAATTAAAATAACGATAACAATTACAAAATTCAACCTATTTTAGCAAAATCTATTCCATTTTAGAAATAACGATTATTTCCCAAAGTTTTCAATAGATGCAAGGAAAAATTTCCCAGTTTTCTTAGAAATAAGGCTACAATGTTTTAAATTATATAAAATGCATTATAATGAAATACATATCAACAGGTTCTGGAGGAAAAATGTCTGAGAAGGCATGGGGTGGAAGATTTGAGGAAGAGACAAACACCTTTTTTGAAGAATTTACAGAATCCATATCATTTGATCATGTACTTGCTCCTTTTGATTTAAAGCTAAATCTTGCCTATGCTGAAGCCTTAAAGGAAATCGGTATTCTCACAGAAGAGGAGTTTGACATTGTTAAAAAGGGAATCTCCGAGCTAATTGAGGAATACGAAAAAGGAAAACTCTCCTTCAAAAAGGAATACGAAGATGTGCACATGAACATTGAAAGGCTTCTTTACGAAAAAGTTGGAGAATTAGCTTACAAAATTCACACGGGAAAGAGCAGAAACGATCAGGTGGCAACAGATCTCAGAATGTATTTAATGGAAAAAAGAAAAGAATTAAAAAAAAGACTTATAGAGTTTATGGAAAGCCTTGTTTCCAAGGCAGAAGAATATTTTGGAGTGGTGATGCCGGGATTTACACATCTTCAGCACGCCCAGCCAGTTTTATTTTCTCACTGGCTTATGGCATATTACGAGATGATGCGTCTTCATCTTGAAAGGCTGGAGGATTTTAAAAAGCGTCTTTCCCTTTGTCCCCTTGGCAGTGCTGCCTTTGCAGGGTCGGGTTTTCCTATAAACAGAAAAAAACTTGCCAGAACCCTGGGTTTTTCTGACATCATTTTAAATAGCGTGTATGCTGTAAGTTCAAGGGACTTTGTGCTTGAGTTTGCCTTCATCCTGAGTCTGATTATGCTTGACCTATCAAGGCTTGCCGAAGAGATGGTATTCTGGATGAGTGAGGAGTTTTCTTTTATTGAGCTGCCAGATAAATTCTGTTCTGGAAGCTCTATTATGCCACAGAAGAAAAATCCGGATGCTGCAGAACTTACCAGAGGGAAAGCCGCCGTTGTTATTGGAAATCTTTTCCAGTTATTAGCTTTAATAAAAAATCTCCCTTTAAGTTATAACAGAGACTTGCAGGAGGATAAACCACCTATTTTTTCTGCCATTCATCAAACACTCGCCTGCCTTAAAATGATGACATTGCTTGTAAGTGGTTTGAAAGTAAAAAAAGAAAGAATGGAAAAATTTTTGAAAACAGGCTATCTTCTTGCTACAGAAGTGGCAGACTATTTGGTACTTAAAGGTGTACCTTTTAGAAAGGCCCATCATATAACAGGAAAAATTGTACTTTATGCTGAAAAACAGGGAAAAGCTCTTGAAGAGCTCAAACTTGAAGAATTTAAAAAGTTTTCAGAACTTTTTGAGAAGGATATTTATAAGTGGCTTACAGTAGAGCATGCCTTAAAGAGAAGAAAAGTAGCAGGTGGCACTGCACCATCTCAGGTAAAAAAAGCCATTTCCCGGGCTAAAAAGGAGCTGAAAAATTGGAGAGGTTAAAACCTCACTTTCTCTTCTGTTATGACGGAAGAAGTGCAAGTAAAAGAGCCCTTTCTTATTTAAAACAGGTGTTTAAAAATATGGCTTTTGATCTCACCATCTCTCACGTTATTGTCTATCCTGAAACTCTATTTAATCCAGAGAGAGATTTTCTCAAAGAACTTGAAAAAGAGAAAAGAACAGAAAGGGAGATGAAAAGGCTTTTTTCCATGGCTCAAAGAGAAGTAAGTAAAGTTGCCGAAGAAATAAAGGAGCAATTAAATATAAATGTTTTTATCAGGGTAGTTTTTAAAAACAGAGGAGTTGCAGAAGATCTTATACAAATAGCAAAGGAAGGTTTATTTGATGCTATAGTTATAGGAAGGAGGGGCCTTACCAAACTTAGCAGTTACATCTTAGGAGGAATAACTTATAAACTGCTAAGTTCAAGCCCTGTACCAGTATGGTTTGTAAGGGGAAATCAATGGAATCAAAAATTTTTGGTGTGTTTTGACATTACTGAGCAAGATCTTTCTCTTTTTGATTATGTAAGTTTTGTATTGAGAGATCATCCTACAGCAAAAATTTCCTTCTTTCATGTTTTTTCACCTTTCAAAGGTCTTTTTAATGGATTTCATTTTAAAGGCTCCTTAGAAGAATTGCTGGAAGTGTTAAAGGGGAAAACCTTTGCCAGATACTTTTTAAAAGTAAAAGAAATTTTTGAAGAAAACGACTTTCCTTTAAATAACGCAAGCTTTTATTTAAAAAGAAGTGTATTTGGAACTGCAGGGGAAATCGTAAGACTTGCAAAAAAAGAAAATTATAGCACTATAATACTTGGTCATCGTAAGGAAAAAACCTGGGAGAAGCGCTTTTTTGGCTCAATTTGTGAAAAACTTTTGATTTATTTTGAGGACAGAGCTATATGGGTAATAAGCGGAAGGTAAGATGTCCCACCTGCAAAAGACTTACTCAATGGAAAGATAATCCATACAGGCCTTTTTGTTCAAGGGAGTGCAAACTTGCAGACCTTTATAGCTGGTTAAATGAAGAGTATAGTATAAAAGACCCAGCTATTAGTATAGAAAGCAAAGAATTTTTAAAAAAGACGCCTCAAGAGAAGGGGGGATAAGTTATTTTCTGGTCTAAATGGATAGAGATTGATTTATACAATCTCAAACAAAATCTTCGCGCATTAAAAAGTCTGCTTCCTGAGAAGATTGAAGTGCTGCCAGTAATAAAAAACGACGCTTATGGCCATGGTTTACTTGAAGTAGCAAAAGCCCTGGCTCAAGAAAAAGTTTATGGATTTGGCCTTTCTGAGCCCTATGAGGCCTATCTTTTGAGAAAAGCTGGGCTTATCCACCCTATTCTTCTTTTGTCTGGATTTGAAAAAGACTGGCTCCCTGAAATGTATAACCTAAGAATAACTCCTGTAGTTACCTCAGTGGAAAGTATGGAATGGCTTGCAAATTTTTCTTATAAAAGGGCTATAAAATGGGATTTCCATCTAAAAGTTGATACTGGGATGCATCGCTTCGGAGTGATAAAAGAGGAACTTCCAAAAATAATAAATATCTTAAAAACAAATCCTCAACTTAATATGAGCGGTATAATGACTCATTTATCCTGTGCGGAAAAATCAGAAGACCCACTTACTATTTCCCAGATAAATACTTTTTTTGAAGTAGTAGAATTTCTAAAAACGCAAAGATTTAACTTTAAATTTATTCACCTGGCAAATTCTGCAGGGATTATCTTTTTGAAGAAAAGAGGTAATCTTGTAAGACCTGGAATAAGTCTCTTTGGCAGTTATCCTAATTTTAAAGCAAGAAGCTACATAAAGCTTTATCCGGTAATGACGGTAAAGTCCCGTGTAATAGAGCTAAAAAAATTAAAACCTGGACTTACTGCAGGATATGGGCCCACTTTTAAAGCCTCTAAAGAGTGTGTGCTTGGTATAGTGCCAGTAGGTTATGGAGATGGATATCCCAGAATTTTAAGCAATAAAGGATTTGCCTGGATAAAAGGAAAAAGGGTACCTGTGGTAGGCACTGTTTCTATGAAGTGCCTTTATTTAGATCTCACCCGGGTTAAAGGAATAGAACCTGGAGAGGAAGTTATTTTACTGGGAGGACCTCACGAAGAGGTGCCAGCAGATGAGCTTGCCAGTCTTGCAGATACCATAAGCTACGAACTTTTCTGTAATCTGGGGAAAACAATACCCAAGCATTATAAGGAGTAAGCATGTTTAATATAGGATTTTCAGAGGCAGTGATAATCTTTCTTGTAGCCCTTATTGTTTTAGGGCCTGAAAAATTGCCAGAAGTGGGAAAATTTCTTGCCAAACTTTCCCTTGAGCTTAAAAAAGGGGTAGAAGAAATAAAAAAAGAGCTGGAACTTGAAGAAATAGAAGAAGACCTTAAGGAAGCAAAAAAAGAAATAGAAAATTTGGCTACTGAAGTTCATTCTCTAAAAGAGAAGAAATGAAAAAAACAGTTTTAAATAAAGTTTTTCAGGTTAAAACCTTAGGAAGAATCAGAAAAGAATTAATTATATTTATATCCATTTTTTTTGTCACCTGGGCCTTGTGTTTTTTTCTTTTCCCGAAGGTGTTTCCTTATTTAGTTTTTCCTTATTTTCATCTCCTTGGAGGAGAAGCCCTTGTTTTTACAAGTCTTGAAGAAGCTCTTATGGTAGTGCTGCGGGCTACTTTTTATCTTGCTCTTATAATTACCCTTCCTCTTTTAATGGCTCAACTCTGGCGTGCCATATCTCCTGAATTTTATGAAGAAGAAAAAAAATTTTTTAAAAAACTTGTGGGCACTGCTATAATTCTTGGTATAATAGGACTAATAACCGGATATTTCTTCGTAATTCCATTTATTCTCAAAATTTTTTTATACTTTGGCGAAGGGTTTGAAGCAAATCTCAAAATTGGTCTTTTTCTTATCTTTTTACTGAAAACTTTGCTTTTTACTGTATTTATCTTTGAAATACCTCTTTTTTTTGCCCTGCTTATAAAAGAAGAAATAATCACCAAAGAATTTTACAGAAAGAAAAGACTCTATTTCTTAGGTATATTCTATACTCTTTCTCTTCTCATTGTTCCTACAGATTTTTTGAGTCAGATCTTGTTAACTGTTTTCTTCTTCTTATTTTTTAAATTAGCATTTTTGATAGCAAAAATTTTCTAAAAAAGGAGGCATATAAATGGGAAGAAAGAAAAAAACCGAATTTTCTGAAATAAAGCAGGAAGAAGGGCGTTTAGATGATGTAGTCTTTCTGGAAGAAATTCCGGAAGGTATGAAGTATATCCTGCTTATAGGAGATGGAATGGGTGATTTTTTTATGAAGGAGCTTGATGGAAAAACCCCTCTTGAAGTAGCGATAACCCCGGGTATGGATTTTATTGCTTCCTATGGAGAAATAGGTTCCTGTCAGACTGTGCCCTCTGGCATGCATCCAGGTTCTGATGTAGCTATTATGGGGCTTTTAGGTTATCCTCCTGAAGAAAAATACACAGGAAGGGGACCTATTGAAGCTGCCAGTAGAAACATTGTAATGAAACCAGAGGATGTAGCTTATAGATGTAATTTAGTTACCCTTAAATTTGACGGTAAAGACTTAATTATGGAAGACTACTCTGCCGGACACATTTCCACAGAAGAAGCTATTCAGCTTATAGAAAGCATTAACCGTAATGCAGGCACAGATAAAATTGAGATCTTTCCAGGAGTAAGTTATAGACACATCCTTATATGGAAAGGAGGTTCTGGAGGACTTCACACCTATCCTCCTCATGATCTTCTGGGGAAAAGCGTATGGTTTGCGTTTAAAGCCTATGAAGAAGAGCCTTATTTAAAAGAATTTATTTTAAAGGCTATAGAAATTCTTGAAAAGCATCCAATAAATCAGAAAAGGAAATTTGAAAACAAACCCCCTGCCAATGCTATCTGGCCCTGGGGACAGGGAAGAATGCCAGAACTTGAACCTTTTGAAAAGAAGTGGAAGCTTAAAGGTGCTGCTATTTCTGCTGTGGACTTAATAAAAGGGCTTGCTAAACTTGCTTCTCTTACCGTAATAGAAGTGCCAGGTGCTACAGGTTATATTGATACAAATTACGAAGGCAAAGTAGATTATGCCATAGAAGCCCTTAAACAGCACGATTTTGTGGTAATTCATGTAGAAGCCCCTGATGAAGTTTCTCACGAAGGATCACTTGAATTGAAAATAAAAGCTATAGATGATTTTGATAGAAGAGTGGTAAGATATCTTTTAGAAAAAATTGTAACCATAACAGACAAATATAGAATTTTAGTATGCTGTGACCATTTAACTCCTGTTTCTATAAGAACTCATTCGTCAAAACCGGTTCCCTTTGCTATCTTTGATTCTACTAAAGCAAAAGAAAAAAAGGGTGAAATCAATTTCTGCGAAAGGGAGGCTTATAGATCTCCGCTCTTCTTTAAAAGCGGACCCGAGCTATTAGAATACTTCTTACAAAGAAAGCCGGCTACTTTAAATGAAATTTCTTGATTTTGAGAAAATTTTTATACAAAATTAATAAAATTCTCTTTACAAATGTTACTTTTTTGATATTATTTAAAAGCAAGTCCCAATTAAGGAGGCTACATGAAAGTAATCTTTGATCCAGATATTCCGGATGAAATTAAAGAAGACATTTTAGAAGCTATAAAAGAAGAAAATATAGGAGAAGTCTGTAAAGTTTGTGGAGGAGATACTTTATATGTGGCCCTGCTCGAAGGGGTTCTTGATATAAAGTGTTATGAATGTGGACATTCCTATCTGGAAATAGAGATTGAAGAAGAGGAGGAATAAAAACTTTTTGTTTTTTTTATTTCCAGGCAGGCATAAGCATTATGCCAGTGAATGGATTCAAAATTTTCAACCTCTATATAAAACCAGGTGATTTCAGGGAATTTTAAAAGCCTGGCTGCTATTTCTCTTGCTACATCTTCCACAAATTTGGGGTTCTCGTAAGCCTGCTCTGTAACAAATTTTTCGTCAGGCCTTTTAAGAATGGGATACAGTGGACTTGAAGCACAGGTCTCCACAAGGTTTATTAAATCTTCAATCCAGACAAACTTTTTAAACCTTACAGTTACAGTTGCAACTCCCCTCTGATTATGAGCTCCGTATTTGCTTATACTCTTTGAACATGGACAAAGTGTCATAATAGGCACTTTTACTCCAAGAACAAGATCCCTTTTCCTTTTAAATACTGCTGCCTTTAAAAATACCTGATATTCCATAAGACCCGCAGCCTTGGTTACAGGGGCCTTTTTTTCAATAAAATAAGGAAAAAAAATCTCTATATGCGCGGATCTGGCATTGAGTTTTTCCTTAAGCCTGTCAAGAATGTTTTTTATATTTTTCACATGAATCTCGTCCTTAAACTCATTTAATACTTCTATAAATCTGCTCATGTGAGTGCCTTTGAACTCAGAAGGTAAATCTACATAAAGATTAAGCTCTGCTATTGTGGACTGAAACCCTTTGGACTTATCAAGGACTTTAATAGGATATCTAAGATTTTTTATACCTACCTTGTCAATGGGAATTTTTTCTTCGGGAGAAGAACTTTGAATGTCAGGAAGTTTCATTTTGAAACAGCCTGTTTTCCCTTCTCATCCTCTTCTTCTGGCATGTAAATCTTTTTATAAAAAATAAGTCTCTTACAATGCGGACATTCATAATACCTATTGTCCTTTTGTAATTCATTATAAAGCTGAGGTGGAATCGCCATATGACATCCTTCACATACTGCGTTGATTACCGGTGCAATCCCTACCCCTCCTTTTTTCGCCTTTACAGATTCGTATTTCTTAAGAAGCCTTGCGGGAATCTTTTCTGCTATCTCCTGCCTTTTCTGCAGCAGCTTTTCTTTATTATTTGAAAGCTCTTCACAATAAGCATTAAATTTATCCTGTTCCTCTTTTAACTTCTGATTAACTTCCTCCAGCTTTTTTTCAAGCTCCTCTTTTTCCTTTTCAAGGCCTTCTATTTCTTCCATAAGTTTTAAAATTTCTTCTTCTTTTTGTTTATTGGCTTTTTTAATCTCCTCTATTTCTCTTAAAAGAAGCTGATATTCCCTTGAACCCCTTATCTGAATAAGCCTTGCCTGAGTAACTTTTAATCTATGATACTCTTCTTTTAATTCACTTTCAAAAAGATCCTTTTGCTTTTTCTTTTCCTCTATAAGGACTTTAAGCTCATTTATCTTTTTCAAAAGTTCCTCCTGGGCTTTTTGAGCCTTTTGCAAAGATTGAGGAATATTTTGAATGGACTTTTCTATACTGATAATCTCAAGATCAAGTTTTTGAAGCTCAATAAGCCTTTTAATCTCTTCTTGCATTCCTCCCTCCAGTTTTTATATTTATATTATTCTATAAGGACTTTCTTCTTTAAAAATCTCCACATCAACAGGAAATAGTTGAAGAAGTTTCTCTCTTAAAGTTTTAAGCACCAGGCTTTCAGAAATTCCATGATCAAGAAGAATAAAATTAAATCCTTCTTCCAGGGAATCTTTTGCCAGGTGATACTTTACATCGCAAGTAACAAGAGTTTTTATTCCAAGAGAGCCAAGTTTCTCTTTGAGAAATCCACAGGAGCCACCACAAAAGGCAAACGAATTTATTTCCTGCTCCGAATCACCCACTAACATTACCCAGGTGTTTAACCTATTTTTTATTAACCGGGCTAAATCCTGCAATTTAATAGATTTTTCTAAATATACAACCCTTCCCAGACCAAAATTTTTAAAATTTTCCCTTTTTTCTTCAAGCACAAATCCAGACCCTTGAAAACCAAGCTCTTTGAGAAAAGCCTCAGAAACTCCGTCTTCCACTTTGTCAAGAGGCGTGTGCCAGGAAATAAGATTTATCTGGGACTTTATAAGAAGATATATTTTTTCTCCTATCACAGTATCTTTATTTATATTTTTCAAAGGATGAAAAAACAAAGGATGGTGAGTAATAATAAGGTCAAAAGAATCTTTAACAGCCTTTTTAACTGCCTTTAAAGAGGGATCAACCGAAAGCAGAACCCTTTTTACCGAAGAATGGAAAGAACCTATTTGAAGACCATTATTATCATACGATTCAGCTATTTCTAAAGGTGCCCATTCAATTAAAAAATTAAAAATATCCTTAACAGAAACGGACATACATTTAAATTATATGGGCCCGCCAGGACTCGAACCTGGGACCTTCCGGTTATGAGCCGGTGGCTCTAACCAACTGAGCTACGGGCCCCTTTTAAATTTCCCGAACCTTTATAAAAATAAACTATCTAAAAATTTTGTCAAGTCCGACTCTTCTTACAATCTTTACAATATCCATAAAATACTAATTGATAGTCTTCTATTTCACAATCTTTAAGCTCTTCTGGTAAATAAATGTCGTATTTACATTTTACATCTATAATCTTGCCACACTTTTTACAAATAAAATGGTGATGAGGACTTACATCAGGATCAAATCGCCTCTTAGAACCATCTATTAGAATTTCTTTTACAATACCTTTGGAAAGTAAAACCTCAAGGGTATTGTAAACAGTAGCAAAAGACATACTGGGAAAACGTATTTTAATGGCTTTATAAATATCCTCAGCTGAAGGATGTTCCTTATTTCCTTCCAGAAATTCAAGAATAGCAAGTCTCTGAGGCGTCAACTTAATCCCTAAGCTTTTATAATAATTTAATTTCTCTTTATCCATTTCAACACCTCTTAATCTATTTCTTATTAACTATTTTTATCATCTTAAAACATTTTTTGTCTTTTTCAAGTTCTTAAATTGTTTCAATTCTTCCCAAGTAACATTTCTCAAACCGGGACAGGAACTTTTTATAATTTTAAAACTGTCGTAATCTTCAAAAATAGCCTTTACAAAAGGCCATTCCTTACATTTTTCCGGCTTAACAGGATGTACTTTACATTGTCTTGTGTCTTTATCAAAAAATATACAAAAACCATTCCTGGTTTTTAATTCTATCCTTCCCCCTGACTTTATTACAGCATACTTTTTTAAAAATTCTTTTTCAGTAAGCCCAAGAAAATAAGCAATTCTTTGAACATCCTGAGAAGTAAGTGAAATAGTACTTTCTCCCTGACAACAGCTTCCACATTGTTGACATTTAAAATTCAATTTCATATGGAACTGGATCCTTAACTTTCAATTCATTAAATGCTTTCAACCTCAATAAACAGGAACTACACCTACCACAGGCCTTTTCTCCCCCTCTATAACATGACCATGTAAGATGAAATGGTGTACCCAGCTCCAGCCCGGTTTTCAATATTTCTTTTTTAGAAAGATTTAAAAGCGGTGTCTCTATTTTTATATTTGACTCTGGTTTGGTACCTTTATCAATAGCAAGGTTAAAAGCCTCTATAAATTCTCCTCTGCAGTCAGGATATCCAGAAAAATCAATCTGATTTACTCCAATAAATATCTTTTCTGCTCCAATTACTTCTGCCCAGGAAGCTGCTATGCTCAAAAATATTCCATTCCTAAAAGGTACATAAGTTGAAGGAATACCAGACTCTTCCTTTCCATTGGGAATATCCATCTCAACATCCGTAAGACTTGAACCTCCAATTTCTTTAAGAAATGGTAAAGAGACTATTTTTACTTTAACAGGCTTAAAAAAATCACAGAGTTTTTTAAAACAATCCAGCTCTTTTTCCTGAGCTTTTTGTCCATACTGGAAATGTAGAAAAGCTAAAGAATGTGATTGAGAAGCAATACTTGCACACACTGCGCTGTCCATTCCAGAGCTAAGAAGGACTATTGCCAGTGGCCTGGGCATTTTTTAAAATTTGATTAGTAAGCGCCCCCAAGGGGATTTGAACCCCTGCCGCCGGCGTGAAAGGCCGGTGTCCTGGACCTGGCTAGACGATGGGGGCAATTTTAAAAACTCATAAAAATGGGCCGGGCAGGACTCGAACCTGCGACTCTCGGCTTAAAAGGCCGATACTCTACCGACTGAGTTACCGGCCCAATCTCTCCCGTACTTATGGTAAGTCTAAATATAATATATAAAAATTTTTTGTCAACCCAAAGCCCTTCAAAAAACCCTTGCAAGAAACCTATAAAAAACTTAAAAACATCCGGATAATAAAGCGTTAAAGTTTATTGATTTTTATATCCTTCTTGTTTATAATTAAAAATTAAAAGAGTTCCTACAAAAATGCTCTGCCATAGGAGGCTTTATGTTGAACAAAGTTAAAGATGTAATGAATACACAAATAAAAAGTATTCCGGCAGATGCTACTGTATTTGAAGCTATAGAAAAAATGGTAGAAGGAAGAATACGTTCCCTTTTAGTCTTACCATGTAAAAAAGGAGATTATGGAATTATTACTGTACGAGACATAATCTTCAAAGTAATGGCAAAGAAACTTGACCCAAGAAAGGTAAAAGTTTATGAAATTGCTTCCACTCCTGTAATCACCGTTGAGAAAGAAACCCCAATAGAAACTGTACTTTCTATTATGGAACAACATAATATTGCCAGAGTCTTCGTTAAAGAAGAACATAAAATAATAGGTGTTGTTTCTTTTTTTGATATTCTGACAACCCAATTAATAAGCCTTGCCAAAGGGAGTTATGGTGTTTAAAAAATTCTTTTCAGGAAGAAATCTTGAAAAAGAAGTATTTCTTAGCGTTGAAAAATACCTGAATATTTTTTCAAAATCTGTAAAATGCCTTCATAATCTCTTAGTAACTCAAGACATGGAAAAAAGTTTTTGTATAGACCAACTTGAAAGAGAAGCAGATAGTATAAAGAGGAATATACTTCTAAAAATTTATGAAGGAGCTTTTTTACCTTATCTACGACCCAATCTATTTCTTTTTATTGATACGGTAGAAAAAGGTTTTGATTTTATTAAACATTCCTCTTTTGAGCTACAATACATCATAACTACTTCTATATACGATAACATTATAAAAGAAAAATGTATTCAAATCAATTTATTAAACCAAGAAATGTCTGAGCTATTATTATTATCATTCAAAGAATTTTCAAAAAGAAATAATCTAAGAGAGACTTTACTGGCAATTAGAATGCTTGAAAAAAAAATAGACGATGCCAAATTGGAACTTACAAGCTATTTAAGAAATAAAGAAGTAAAAAATTATTGGGAAGGAGAAAGTCTTTCCAGATTTGTTACTTATCTCACTTCCATAAGTGATATAATTGAGGATGCAGGAGATCAACTTACAATTTTAGATCTCTGTCTACCATAACTCTTCGATGTGGGAACTCGCTTTAATCTCAAGTCTTATAATTGCCTTTGGAGTAGGCTCCAATGATTCTTCAAATGCATTGGGAATCTGCATAGGCGCTGGAGCTATTTCTCTAAAACGGGCTATTTTCCTTTTTGGAGTTCTGGTATTCCTGGGAATTTTATTAAAAGGCGGTAAAGTTTTAACTACAGTAGGAAAAGAATTAGTAAAAGTTGATACCAATATTACTATTCTTGCTATGTCAGTTGCAGGATTTTTGGTTATTTTTTCCAATATAAAAAAACTTCCTCTTTCCACTCATCAAGTAATAATAGGTTGCCTGATTGGTGGAGCTATAGCCTCCAGCACAAATATAAATTTTAAAAAACTTGAATTTATAATTATCTCCTGGTTTATTTCTCCTTTTATTGCACTAATTTTTTCTTTTACATTAGGAATTTGTTTAGAAAAATTTTTAAAAAAGTTCAGTTTTACTCAAGTAGAAAAATTGCTCCGCAATTTCTTATTATTAAGTGCTGCTTTAATTTCTTTTAATACAGGAGCTAATGAACTTGCCACTGTTCTTGGACCAGTATGTTATCTAATTCCTCAAAAATACCATATCGGAATTTTTGCCCTTGGAAGTATGGCAGTGTTTCTGGGAAGTTATCTTCTCAGTTATAAAGTAATAGAAACCATAGGAAAAGGCATCACCTCTCTTGATCCTTTCTCAGGCTTTACAGCCCAGCTTGGAGCAGGACTTTGTGTCTACCTGTTTACTATACTCGGGATGCCGGTTTCAACTACCTACTGCATAATAGGTGCAATAGTAGGAATAGGCTTAACTAAAGGACTTTCCACTGTAAGTCTTTCTTTGGTAAAAAGAATAATTCTAAATTTTTTTCTGGCTCCATTTTTAGGTTTTGGCTTAACCTATTTTTCCACTATGCTCTTGCATCTCATTTAAAATTTTTTCTACTACTTCGGGGATTACTTTTTCTACTGAAGGAGTAAGCTCCATTCCCAAAGATAACACTTCTTCCCCTTCTATGCCTATAATTTTTACTTCATCTGGCATTTCTTCTGGAAAAACTTCATATCCAATGCGTATTACTTCAAAAATTGACATACTATGAGTCCCACTGGCATAAACATTTTTCCAGGTGGTTCTACCATTAAATTCTACAATTGTCCCGGGCTCTGCTCCTGTTTTCATTGCATCCACTATAATAGCTTTTTTATATCCCCTCATGCTGTCAATCACTTTTAAGTCAATGTTAAGATACTTTACCGTATCTTTTATACCTTTTTTTTCTAGCTCTTCAACTACTCTCAAACCTACCCCATCGTCTTTAAAATTAGGATTCCCTATGCCAATAACAATCACTCCTTTTTCTTTCAAAACTTTTCTCCTTTTATTTGCAGTTTTTTAGTTAAGTTTCCAATATTTTTACATCATAGTTCTTAAACTTACTATCTGATGTAATAATAACTAAATCTTCTGCCATAGCTTGTGCAATTAACATTCTATCAAATGGATCACGATGAATTAAAGGGAGCGAAGATAGCCTTTCAACTTTCCCCTTCAAAAAGTTTTATAATTTCTTTATCAGTTTCGTCAAAATCAGGAGGAATATATACCTCTCTTTCATAACCACCAAGTTTTCTTGGTTCTGGCTCAGGATTGTAAGGAATAGGCTTAGCTACGGGCTTTCCTGCCTTAGCAATTACTATTTCTTCTCCTGCCAATACTTCTGCAACTAATTTTGAAAGCTGCGTTTTTGCCTCATGTATATTAACTATACGCATAATTCCATTTCAATTAGCTAAGCTTAGTTCATTCTTATTTTAGCATCTATTTAAAGATTTTTCAATTAAAAAATTAATAAAAAAAGGGAGGCTTAAAGCCTCCCTTTTTAAAGCAAAGCTATTTAAAATTTAAAATCCAAAACTACTTTTTCTCAAAGTTTCTAAGAGTTTTCACAAGCTCTCCTTCGTGGGAATAAATCTCTATCTCAACAGGCATCTTACCAAAAAGATTATGAGATGCACAGGCAAGGCAGAGGTCATAAGGCCTGTAAGCAATCTCCACAAAATTCAATATTCCCTCATCCACCTTTCCATCCTTGATAAAATGCTTGGCAGCCCTTCTAATAGCTATATTTACAGGGGCCTTGTTATGAGTGGTTGCCACAATGAGGTTAGCATCCTGCACAATGCCCTGGTCATCCACTACATAGTGATGAATCAATGTGCCACGAGCAGCCTCTACTATTCCCACTCCCTCATGACTCTTTACCCCCTCTATCTCCTGCCTTACATTTGGATCAGTGATGCTCTCATCACTTGCAAGCTCCTTAACCTTCTCTGCACAGTGCATAAGCTCTATTGCCCTTGCCCAGTGATAGGCCAGTGTGTTGTGCACAGGCTTACCTCCAAAAAATTCCACCATCTCCTCATATGCCTCCTGCGCAAGAGGCGTGTCAAATCCATCTCCTACATTAAACCTGGCAAGTGGCCCTACACTGTAAAGACTCGTTCCTTCCCCATCCACAAAACCCTTCCATCCAAGCTTCTTGAGATATGGAGCCTTTATATAACTCCACTCAAGAGTCCTTTCCGCTATATAATCCAAATATTCTCTGCCCCTAAAAGTATAAAGCACATTCCCTTTCGTATCCACCACCTTCTGTGTTCCATCATAATAGGCTACCTTCCCATTTTCATCCACCGTTCCAAGATAGTTAGTTACTACCTTATACACATCTCCTTTCATTAACTCTACATACTCCGGATTGCTTAGAACAAAATCCTTAAGTGCCTTCAATGTAAACTTCCCAAGCTCCACACATTCATCTGCATACTTAAGTATCTCCTGTCTCTCCTCCTCTGTAAGCCTCTTGCTCCATCCTCCAGGAATTGCTGCCACTGGATGGCTTGGTTTGCCTCCAAGTATCTCAAATATCCTTACTGCTGCAAATCTCCACTTAAGCACCTGCTTGACTGCATCTGCTCCTACTTTCTTTACAACCCCTATCAAATTCCTCTCCGCTGGGGACGCTGTAGGGCCACATATAAAGTCAGGAAGACCAAGGGCATAAAGTATCTCCATGTGGTCCTCTATATAGTGAGCATGATAAAATAGCTCTCTTAACTTTCTGGCCGTCTCTGTAGGAGGAACTCCAAAAATCTCATCTGCGGCCTTCAACGAGGCCGTAAAATGTACTCCCCTTCAGACACCACAAATCGTAGTAACTGTTCTCGGCACCTCTTCAATGGGCATACCCGTCAAAAATTTCTCATACCCCATAAACTCTACTACCTGAAAAAATGCATTATCTACATTCCCACTCTCATCCAAAAATATGGTTATCTTCCCATGACCCTCAAGCCTTGTCATGGGATTTATCTCTATCCTCTGCATACCATACCCCTCCTTTTTTGTTTAAATTATTTTTGCTCTTCTTTTCTATTTAACCTTTTTCTCAAAAGAGAACTGGGTAAACTATACCTATAGAAAAGATGCACCGGATCCACTATCTTGTCCACAAGCTCTGCATTATCAAGCGCACTCGCTATCGCACTTATCGCCCTGAGCCCATAGTCCTTCACTCCAGGAATCGGTCCTCCACATCCACGACAAGGCATTCCTACCTTCAAACAAAGTGCTCCACAATCTCCCTGAGTTATTGGACCAAGGCAGAGATACCCAGCTCCAAGCAAACATTTATCTTCAGGAATCTCACCCTCAATAATCCTTTTTACCTCTTTAACCGGTTTCTTCTTCTCCCCTCTAAGCACAGGATTCCTCGGACATACCTCACACACTGCATGCCCCATCGTTATCCAGCTACCCTTCGGCGGAAGATTACCCTCAAGAAGTGCCGTCACAGCCTTCTTTATATGCTCGTAGTGCGGAGGACATCCTCCCACATAATAATCCACCTCTACCACCTGATCCAAAGCCCTCGCCTCTGTAAGCTCTGGAAGCTCAAGCTCATACTTCTTCCCATTCTCCTCCACCACACACTTCGGACTGGGCAATACTCCATCAGGATTGTCCGTACTAAATGTCGTCTTAAATGCCTTCTCTAAAAGCTCCTCGTTTGAATGAAGATTCACCAGCCCCTTTATTCCTCCTATAGCTGCACATATCCCAAACGCTATAAGTATCTTACACTTAGCCCTCATCAACTTGGCCATGTGCTCATGCTCTTTATTCCTCACATTCCCTGAAAAAAATCCCACATCCACTGAACCATCAGGAAGCGCCTCAAAATCCTTATACTTCACATCTGCAAGGGTCGGTGCAAAAAATACTACATCCATTCCACTTAATACATCTACTAATGTATCCGCAAGATCAACCATAGCAATCTCACACCCTGCACATCCCCCTGCAAGGTAATATGCTAATTTAGGTTTACTCATTTCCTACCTCCTTAAGTGGATTTGGTCCAAGCTCCCTTATCTTCGCATCCATCTCCGTTATCACATCCGCAAACTTCTTTCCCTCACTCCCTGATATCCACTCCAAACGTACCCTCTCAGGCTCAACCCCCAAATCTTCAAGCACCCTCTTCAAAAGCTTAAACCTCCTCTCTGCCTTGTAATTACCGGCCCGGTAATGACAATCTCCGGGAGGTCAGCCACCCACAAGTACCGCATCTGCTCCCTTGACCAGAGCCTCTACAATAAACTCAGGCTCAACTCTACCACTACATGGAACTCTTACTACACAGGCGGTGGGAGGATACTTATATCTCAAGCTACCTGCAAGGTCTGCTGCTGCATATGTACACCAGTTGCAGGCTATTACTACTATCTTTGGCTCCCAGCTCATATTACTTACCTCCTCTTATTTTTTCTACTATCCCTTCTATTGGCACCTCTGCCAATCCAACTGCCTTCTCAGGCTCTGCCCCCAAACAAAGGGCTACAAGCTGCGCCACATGCACAGCTGGCACCTCCCAGTCTATTAACCCCTCCTTCTTCATCTGCGCCTGATCATTGTCAAACCTCAGCAAACATGAGCTACACCCAGTAACAAGCAATTCAGGATTAATTTCTGCTCTCATTTTTTCAACTTTATTTAAAAACAAATTCCAGCTTTTCTCTTTTGCAAGAGAACCCAAGGCTCCCATTCCGCAACAATCAAGCATCGTGCTATACTCAGGAGCCTTACCCCCCAAAGCCTCACATACCTCTTTTAACCTTTTGGGATGAAATACATCGTCATCATTTGAAGTATGAGCTTTACTCGGCCATAAATTATGACAACCCACCTGAATCCCAAGCACCATCTCATTAAGCGGATACTTCACCTTCTCCTTTATCGCATCAAGCCCTATTACTTCATAAAGATAATTGTAAACATTCCACACTTTCACCTTCCCCTCATACTTTTTCCCGCCCTTAGCAAGAATCTCATTTACCTTTTCCTTTATCTCTGGATGCTTCTCCATGTGATACCTTGCCTCGTTAAGCGAACCATAACAGCTCCCACACCCCGTTATCATGTCAACTCCCTTCTCCTCTGCTATCGCCATGTTCCACGCTGCACCTACACACCATCCCACCAGATCTACAGATGGCATCGTTCCAAATGCTGGACAGCAGGTGGCTCCCTCTAAATCCACCACCTCTACCCCAAACTCCTTAAGTATATATCTCATTGAATACTCTATATCAGGTCTCCTGAGCGGTATATTACACCCTAAAAACAACCCTATCCTCTTCATATCTCTCCCTCCTTGTAAATTACTCAAGTGGAAATGGCGCTACCTCTGCAAGCGCCGTTGCCTTCATTACTTCCTGAAACTTCTTTCTTAACTCCTCATTTCCTATAGTTGTAGGAGGCACAGGGTCAAGCCCCACCTTCTGCCTCCTCTCCTCATACCCCTTCATAATAACCGCATGCCCCTGCTCATAATAATTCCTTAATCCGTCTATAGTATTTGAAGGCATAGCATATTCCCTAAAACAAACCCTCCTTATAGCCTGAATAAGCTCATAGGGCCTTACATCCATGGGACACACTTCCACACATCTATTACAGCTCTGACATCCCCATACAGAAGAATCATCAAGAAAAATCTCCTTAAGCCCCAGGATTGAAGCATGCACAATCCTTTTTATAAAATACTCAAGCCCTGCAAGGGCCATGGGACAGCCACCAGCACACATCCCACACTGGATGCACCTTCTAAGTTGATTCTTATCCATCCCCATTTCCTGAAGCTCATCGTAAAACTCTGCGAAAAACTCCTCATCAAGCTTTATTACATTTACATCTCTTGCTCCTTCCATAATTACCCTCCTATTTTCTTACTTTTTTAAAGATCAGCTGTAATAGCCTCTATCTGAGCAAGCACCTGCTCAGTGGTAAAGCCATGGAAAGTAATTGCCCTTGATGGACAGGCAGCTGCACAGGTTCCACACCCTGCACAAAGCGCTGCTTCAACCTTTGCTTTATACTGTCCATTCACTTCTTCAAGCACAATAGCATTATATGGACAAAGATTTACACAAATTCCACAGCTGCTGCATTTTTCTGGATCAACTTCTGCAGTAATAGCCTCAAATCTAATCTGTCCAGGGATTACAAGGGCTGCTGCTGCAGAAGCCGCTGCCCTTGCCTGTGCTACTGAATCTGGGATATCCTTTGGCCCTTGAGCACATCCTGCAATAAAAACTCCTTTAGCTGAAGTCTCAACCGGATAAAGTTTGGTATGAACCTCCTTGAAAAATCCTTCTTTCCCAATAGATACACTAAAAATCTTGCTGAGCTTTTCAGTATCCGGACCAGGTTCAATTGCCGTTGCCAGCACCACCATATCCACATTTACCTCAATAGGACTGCAAAGATCGTTATCATAAGCCTTTATCCTCAAACTCCCATCTGGAGTAGGCTCTACACCTGCCACCCTTCCCCCTCTTATAATCTTGGCTCCAAGTTGTTTGGTATATACATAAAATTCTTCAAAATCTTTACCTACTGTCCTTACATCAATAAAGAAGAGATAAAGATCTATATCAGGATATTTCTCCTTAAGAATCCTTGCATGTTTAAGCATATACATACAACAGACCTTAGAACAATAAGTATGATGTTTTTCACTTCTGCTACCTACACAGGAAATAAAAGCAATCTTCTTGGGCTTCTCTCCATTAGAAAGCCTCTTTAACTTACCCTCTGTAGGACCCGTTGCTGAAAGAAGCCTTTCAAATTCCATGGAAGTAAGTACATCTGGATGCTCTGGAGAGTATTCTGGGAAGTGCTTTTTGTCCATCACCTTGAAACCAGTTGCCAGGATTACTGAACCCACTTTAATCTTGATAAACTTATCCTCATCATCATAATTAATAGCTCCGGCAGGGCAACCTTCAATTCCCTTAGCAGGAATTCCCTTGGAACAAATCTGGCATACCTTCTTTCCTGTCTTCCTCAAGGTTTTGTGATAAAGACAATGCTCGGGATCAATTACTGCCTTCTTGGGCACAGCTTGAGGAAACTGGATATATATAGCCTTTCTATTGCTTAAACCGCAATTAAATTCATCGGGCACTTTGGTGGGACATATTTCCATACAATGCCCACAACCAGTACATTTCTCCCAGTCTACATAAGTAGCTTTCTTTCTTATGGTTACCTCAAAATTACCAACATATCCCTTTACATCTTCTACCTCGGCATAAGTGATAAGTTCAATGTTAGGATGCTGGGCGACCTCGCCCATCTTGGGTGTGATAATTCACGCCGAACAATCCATCGTTGGAAAAGTCTTGTCAAGCATTGCCATATTACCACCAATTGAGGGCTGCTTCTCCACGAGATAGACCTTCAGGCCCATATTGGCAAGATCAATAGCTGCAAACATTCCTGCAATTCCACCACCTACCACAAGCACAGACTTCTCCACAGGCTCAAAACGATCCTCAAGAGGCTCAGCAAGCCTTACCTTGGCTACTGCACTGCGAATAATTCTTTTTGCCTTCGCAGTGGCACCTTCAATATCACCCCAGTGAGCCCAGCTATCCTGATCACGAATATTTGCCATTTCACAAAAATACTTATTAAGACCTGCTTCCTCTACTGCCTTCCTGAAAATAGGCTCATGTGTCCTTGGTGTACAGGCAGCCACAACTACCCTGTCAATCTTCCCTTCTTTAATGTCCTTTTTAATCAGGTCCTGACCTGGATCAGAACACATAAATTGATAATCCCTCACCAATACCACATCAGGCAGGGTTTTAACATATTCCATTACCTCCGGAATATTCACCGAACCTTTAATGTTTTCACCACAATGGCAGATATACACTCCAATCCTTGGCATCTTAAACCCTCCTTTATTTAAATTTTCCCCAATTTTAGCTAACTTTTATTTATAATACCAATAAAACACAGGGTCAAACGCAAAAGAAAAGGTTTATCCTCAACCTGATTGCTTTAGAGCCTTTTTTCCCAATTTATTTGCAAGTTTTTTCAAATTTTTTACTAATTATATCATCTCTCTTTAAAGAGCTGTAATTTTTTCTCAAGTTCAAAAATAATTTCTTAAAGAAGAAGGATAACACACTTATTTGTTCTTTTTAGCAATTATTAAAATTTATTTGACCAAATTTTGACATAATTGGAAAATCTCTTGAGCAAGAGGAGAGGTAGATTTTTCCAAAAAAGGAACCCCGTTTTTTACAGAGGTTAAAATTTCTTCAGAAAAAGGAATCCTCCCCACAAGCTCTGCCTCTAATTCAGAAGCTCTTTCTTCTATTTTTTGACTTACTTCCTTGTTTAAATCATACTTATTAATAATTACCTTCAAAGGAATTTTAAAATGGCCTGAAAGCTCAACCACTCTCTCAAAATCATGGAGCCCTGAAAGCGTAGGTTCTACCACTACCACTGCCAGATCTACTCCAGTCATTGCTGCCATTACAGGACACCCAACTCCTGGAGGACCATCAATTATTACATAATCGTAATTCTTCTTTTTTGCCATCTCTTCAGCTATTTCTCTAAGTTTAGTAACAAGCTTGCCAGAGTTTTCCTGAGCAATGCCAAGCCTTGCATGTACTAAAGGGCCATACTTGGTCTCAGAAATGAAGTAATGGCCTGAAAGCCTATCTCTTAAAATTATAGCCTCTTCAGGGCAAAAATAGCTACAGATAGTGCATCCCTCACAGGCATAAGGCTCTATTCTATAGAGCCCGTCTTTTTCTTCAATAGCTTCAAATCTACAGATTTCTTTACAGGTGCCACAGCCGGTACATTTCTCTGAATCAATTTCCGCAATTTTACCGGACCAAAATTCATATTTCTCTTTTATCTCAGGATGCAAAAGCAAATGCAGGTTAGCAGCGTCCACATCGCAATCTACAAGCACCTTGTTTTTTACAGCCACTGCCATACACCCGGTAAAAAAAGTCTTCCCTGTCCCTCCCTTTCCACTTATTATCAAAATCTGTTTCATAACATACCCCGTATTTGATTGTAAAGTTCTTGAAATTTGACTTTATAATCAGGAATTGCCTCAACTAAAGGAATTCCCTGAGCATAAGCCGATGCTATTTCTCGCTTAAAAGGAATTTTCAAAAGAATGGAAAGATTTCTTGAAGAACAAAATTCTTCTACGATATCATCCTCCCCTGCCTTGTTTATAACCACCCCTGCAGGCACTTTAAGCGCTTTTGCAACTTCATAGGCAAGCTCCAAATCATGAAGCCCAAAGGGAGTAGGTTCAGTAACGAGCAGGGCAAAATCCGTCTCCTTAAGGGTGGCTACTGCTGGGCAGGAAGTGCCCGGTGGAGCATCAAGAATCACTACCCCATCTTCCTGGGCAAGTTTTTTTGCCTCCTCAATTACAAGAGGAGCGAGCACCTCAGAGATATTGAGTCTCCCCTCTACAAATTTTATACCCTTGCCCTCACCTATCCTTAAAACACCAACAGGCCTGGTTGCTTCTTTCATAGCTTTTTCCGGACAAAGCAGGATACATCCCCCACATCCATGACAGAGATGGTTAAAAAGAAGTATCTCACCTTCTTTCTCGCCAAACTTAAGCACTGAAAGGGCATTATAGGCACAAATCTTGGCACAGTATCCACAAAAATTGCACTTTTCGTAATCCACCTCTGGAACCAGCGTATTTACCACTTTTTCTTCTTTTATTTCAGGGTTTAGAAACAGATGGACATTTGGCTCCTCCACATCACAGTCAATAAGCTGAGAACCTGGCAGACTGAGTGCTAAAGAGACTGCTATTGTGGTTTTACCTGTGCCTCCCTTTCCACTTAAAACAGCTATCTTCAAATAACTCCCTCCTTTATGTTTATAACACTCCCCACACCAACTTTCAAAAATCTTTCACCCCATGAGCTTTCAAAGTAAGAAATAGCCTCTTCTCCGGTACAATGGGAAACTCCCAGATATTTTACTCCAAGTGCCTTTAGCTCCTCATCCACTCTTTTGATCTCGTGCTTAGAAGCCCTATAAAGATGAATCCCCCCAAGGAGCAAAAAAGGCGCTTCTCCTGTAAGCTCTTTCACCCTTTTTACTATATTAACCGCTCCAGGATGAGCACAACCTGTGATAATCACAATCCCTTTTTGACTTTCCAGAAAAAGAGAAACTTCTTTTACAGGCCCCTCCATTTCCTCAGTTAAATAAAGTCCATCTAAAATTTTAACAGGCTGTTTTCCTACAGGATGAGGCCTTATTTCGTGGAAGTCTTTCTTAAGCTCATTTACATAAGATTCACCTGCATAAACCACGGGATTTTTAAGCTGAGAAACTACCCAGGAAAGGCCTCCTGTATGATCCCAGTGATTATGGGAAAGAATAATCGCTTCTACATCCTTCAAAGATTCTCCAAGAGCCTTTAAATTTTTTTGTAAAATTTCTGCCTCTCCCCCGGTATCAAAGAGAAATTTTCTATTTTTAAATTCTATAATAGCCGCATACCCCCAAGAGGCCCCAAGCCCAGGAGAAGTAGAATAATTGTCAAAAACTATAGTAACCTTACACACCTTTAAAGCCCCAAAGTTTGTTTTATCTTCTCCACTATATCAAAAAATGCCTGAGCAGGTTTACTATCCGGATTTTCCAGCACAACGGGCTTTCCTGCATCTCCTCCCCTGCTTACCGTGGGATCCATAGGAATTTTCCCCAGAAAAGGCACTCCCATCTCCTCTGCCATTTTCTCTGCCCCACCACTTTGGAAAACATCTATCACTTCACCACACTTGGGACATACCAAACCGCTCATATTTTCAATAACACCCACTATTGGAATACCTGTATGCTTACAAAAAGTTATAGACTTTTTCACATCGCTTAAAGCCACTTTTTGAGGAGTACCCACTATTACTGCACCATTAAGGGTATCCTCAAGCAAAGCATAAATGGAAAGGATTTCATCCCCTGTGCCTGGAGGTGAATCAATCACCAGGACATCAAGCTCCCCCCATTCCACATTGTAAAGAAACTCCTGAATCATTTTGTGCTTGAGAGGTCCTCGCCAGGCTACTGCCTGACTTTCATCAGGAAGCAAAAAACCCATAGACATTACTTTTATCTTGTCAGCGTATCCCACAGGATACATCCGGTTTTCCACAATAGGGGGCCTTATTCCATCAAGTCCAAGCATTTTAGGAATATTTGGACCATGAATATCTATGTCAAGAAGTCCAACTTTAAAGCCCTTTAAACCAAGAGCCACAGCAAGATTGACTGAAACAGTACTTTTCCCTACCCCTCCTTTACCGGAAAGCACTATCAATTTTTTCCGAACAGTTTGAAGTGGCTTTTCCCTCTCCTGTTCGTTTCCTTTCCCTGCTTCTCCCATAATTTCCTCCTCTTATGCACCTATTACCTCTTTTACGGTCCCGCTTACAGTAACCACTTCTATCCCCGCAGACTCAAGAACTTGCCTTGCACCAGGACCTACATTTCCCGTATAAACTTTTTTTACACCTTTGTTAGCTACAAATTGAGCAGATTGTACTCCTGCTCCCCCAGGAGCATCTTTATAGGGATTTTCTACCGCTTCAAAATTTTCAGGATTATCTGTATCCACAAAAATAAAATACTGACACCTTCCAAATCTGGGATCCACCTGTGCATTCAGATCCTTCTCCTGTGCAGTAACACAAACTTTCATGACTTCCTCCTTTTACTTTTAATGATGACCGCAGGAATGACCGTGAGGATGGTCACATAAGCTTTCTCCTCCCCGCAATGTACCATTTATAAGGGCTGCAACTACATCTTCCACCCTTCCTGTCACTCCTAAAATTACCCTTATTCCACTCTGTTCAAGCATCATCTGGGCACGAGGCCCCATTCCTCCTGCAATAATTACATCTACATTTTGACTCTGCAGAAAGGCAGGCACCATACCAGGCTGGTGCCCCGCATACCCAGGATTTTCTAAAAGGGCTTGATTTACCACCTGTCCATTCTCAATATCCAAAATTAAAAATGCAGGACACCTTCCAAAGTGCTGGGCTACATATCCATCCTCATAAGCTATAGCCACGCGCATCTTTCTTTCCCCCTATTTTTCAATTTCAGAAAGTCTTTTTTCAACAGCTTCTAAGCGCCTTTTAAGAAATTCTGCCTCTTCTTTAAGAAGCTGGGCTTCATCTTCAGGGGACAAAGCCAGTTCAGGAGCTGCACCACTCCATCCCCAGAACCTTCTCCATCCCCAGCCAAAGCCTCTGCCCCACCATCTCCAGCCTCTACCACGACCCCAACCAAAGCCTCTTCCCCAGCCACCAGGTTTTACAAATCCTGGCTCCTCAAAACCAGAACAATATCCTAAGCCTCTTCCTGTTCTTGGCCCCATTCCTAAAGGACCTGTTCCATCTCCCCAAGGCATAACTTTTCACCTCCTTTTTTCTATCTGTATTTTATTTTATTTTTTGAAGATTACCAGCCCCAACCGCCTCTAAATCTAAAACCACCCCAGAAAGCTCTACCTCTAAACCATCTCCAGCCTCTTCCTCTTCCCCAACCAAAGCCTCTTCCCCAGCCTCTACCCCAACCAAAGCCAGGACCTTTTACAAAACCAGGGCTATTAAAACCTGCACAATATCCTAAGGCCCTTCCTGTCATAGGCCCCATCCCTAAAGGACCTGTTCCGTCTCCCCAGGGCATATTTATCACCTCCTTTTATGCTTTTTCTTCTCCAGATTTATTAGCTTCTATAGCAGAAAGCCTTTTTTCCACAAAGTCAAGGTATCTTTTTAAATACTCTGCCTGAGCCTTCAGCCATGTAGCTTCCAGCTCCTCAAATGACTTCCCAGATGTCTCTGCAAGCCACCACCATTTCCACCCCCAACCTCTACCGGGGAATCCAAACCACCAGCACCATCTCCAGCCTCTTCCTCTCCCCCAGCCAAACCCTGGACCAAACCAGGGCATAGTCATCACCTCCTTTTTTATTTTTTGAAAATCATTTTCAATTAAATAGTAAACACCTTTTTAAATTTGTCAAGAGACCCTGCACAAAGATTTGAATTAGCAGAAGAAATTTGAAAAATTCTGAAAAAGTTTTAGAATAAATTTTCCAATCGGAAAAAAGGTTTTTTTCAGGAATATTAACTATAGCATAATTGATTATATATACATCTCTGGATATCTTTTGGAGGTAAAAATGGAAAAAATTGCAGGAATTGGAATAATTGGTGGCGGACAGATGGCCGAAGCCCTTATAAAGGGCTTTTTAGGAAAAAAACTTTTTTTTCCAGAAAACATTCTTGTCTCTGAGCCTCTTAAAGCACGAAGGGATTATTTAGTAAACTCTTATAAAATAAAAACCACTTCCTCAAACATTGAGGTGGTAAAAGAAAAAAAGGTTATTTTACTTGCGGTAAAGCCTCAGGTTATGGTAGAGGTGCTTGAAGAAATAAAAAATGAGGTTTCTCCAACAAGGCACCTTGTTATTACTATTGCTGCAGGCCTTCCAATCAGTTTTTACGAAAAGTTTTTACCTGAGGGCACAAAATTAATAAGGGTAATGCCAAATACCTGTGCCCTTGTGCTTGAGAGTATGAGTGCTCTTTGTAAAAATTCCTATGCCACGGAAAAAGAGCTTGATTTTGCTTTAAAGCTTTTTTCTTCTGTGGGAGAAGCTGTAGTGGTGAAAGAAGAGCTTATAGATGCGGTAACTGCCCTTTCAGGAAGCGGGCCAGCTTATGTTGCCCTTTTTGTTGAAGCCCTGATTGACGGAGGAGTAAAAGTTGGGCTTCCAAGGCCTTTAGCTGAAAAACTTGCCATACAAACTGTTCTGGGCACAGCAAAGCTTCTTAAAGAAAAAAAGGATCCCTACCAGGTAAAGGCCATGGTCACTTCCCCCGGAGGCACAACCATAGCAGCCCTTAAAGCCCTTTACGAAAAGGGCTTCTCAGGAAGCATTATGGAAGCAATTGAAAGGGCCTATAAAAGAAGCCTTGAGCTCAGTAATTATTGATATTTTATAACTGTCTCGTAAACACTTACGCCAATTCTCCCAGCTACCACCTTGCACTTAACAATGAACATGAAAAAAAGCCCGGTGTATTCACTAAAACCCTCAAAGTTGCCCTGTCCTTTTGAAATTACCAGAGGATAGCTCTCAATAAATTTTTTTACTTCAGGAGAGCGTCTTGCAGGGCCTGTGCCAGGCTCTCCATTCCCCAGTTTTGAAAAGGTAATATTGGGAATAGAGTCAAGCCCCACTTCAAGGGCATCTTCAAGCATGGCATCGTTTAAAATAGGACCTCCTTTTACTACAAAATTTATCTCATCAAAGGGCTTTCCACGATAGGAAAGCATCTCCTCTATAAAAATTCTGTCAAATAGCACCTCTCCTGCATTGTCTGCAAAGTAAAGAAGCCTATCAGCCTGAGCCACCTTTTCCCTGAGAAGCTCAAAGTGATTTATGGCTGGATTTTTTGCCAGTACTTCTTTTACTGTCTTTTCCACATCAAATTCAGTTGCAGGGCCAAAGTCTATAATATTCCCTGCAAGGGCAAGCTTTGCAGAAAGAAAGAGCCTTTCCTCAGGAGTTTTTCCCTTTTCCACCTCTTTTTTAAGCCAAGGATAAAGCCTCAGGGCAAGTTTATTGCTCCTTTTCTTTACTTCATAGTAAGGATCAGGGTTACCAAGCTTTTTTCTCACCAGGGCATGCACCCTGTTTGCAAGCTCATCAGGGCTAAGCCCCCAGTCAAGCTCAAGAAGAAGCCTCATTACATCTCTAAGCATCTCCTCTTTAAGGGCTTCAGGGGCATCACCAGAAGCAAAAATTGCCTGCCTTAAAAAACAGGGTATGCAGTCAAGATGCACCTTCATTGGAAAAACACCTCCTCTACGAGCTTGTGAAATTCTTTGCGAAATCCTTTAATTTTCAAGTTGTTCCTGTGGGGATGCACTCTATTGGTAAGTAAAACCGCAATATTTCCCTTTGCAAGATCTACCAGAAAAGAGGTGCCTGTAAAGCCTGTATGTCTTACCATAGAAGGATTTCCATCGTAAAGCATAAATCCCAAAGCAAATTCAGAGCATTCCTCCCTGTGATTAACAAACTTCCTGAATATGCCTGAAGAGAAAGGACCTACATCCTGGTGATAAAGCTCTACAAGGAACTCAAGCACATCAAGAAGGGCCTGGACATTGGCAAAAAGCCCTGCCACGCCAGAGATGCCTCCAAGTGCCCTTGTATTTTCATCCTCCACAACCCCTCTTAAAATCTTCTTTTCCCAGGGGCAAACAGAGGTGGGCACAAGTCTCTCTTCATCCACTTTGCTTAGGGGAAGAAAATCAAAAAATGCCTTTGAGGAAAGGGGAAGCTCTTTTCTCATCTCAAGAAACCCCTCATAAAAAGAAAGGCCAAAGTGCTTTTCAAAAATGTAAGTGAGCAAAAAGTAGCCCAGATCTGAATAAAGACTTCTGCTACCAGGAGAGTATTCAAGGGGAAGTAAAAGAGCTTCTTTAATCAATTTCTCAAGGGTAAGGGGCCTTTTTTCAAAAAAAGGGTGCCACGCCTTTAAGCCTGCTGTGTGATTAAAAAGGCGATAGACTGGAATTTCAGCAAGCTCATTTGAGACAGGGATAAATTCTTTAAGAGGTTGAGTAAGGTCAAAACCTTGAGTTGAAGCAAAATAAATATAGGTTAATACTAAGGCAAGGGGTTTTGTAAGGGAGGCAAGATCAAAAATATCCGCATCTTCCATTGGTTCAGGCCAGGGGATATAGGAACGGTACCCGCAGGCTACGACAAAACGGCCCTTAGGAGTACTGATCCCTGCTACAGCACCAGGGAAAACCCCTTTCTCAACCCCTTCTTTAAGCAGAGAAAATAAACTTACTACTCTAATTGCTCTCCTCCAGAAATTTCCTCTTCTGTTCCTCTTGCTGTTTCCTTTTTCTCAGTCTCTTTTCTATAAGTGGAAAGAAGTTCTTTTTCAAGCTTTTCTTTTTCCTTTCTCAATCTTCTACCTTCAAGCTTATACTTAATAATCTGAGAAAGGGAAAGAATCACACCTGAAAGCAACCCTGCCACAAAGCTTATAATTATGACAAGAGCAAGAGGAATATCTTGAATACTCTTCCCTGGAAGCACATGCACTTCAACCCTTGGTTCAACATTAAAAATCACAAAAAAAGCCACAAGCAGAATAATAGCCACCCAAAATACAAGGCGAACAACCATCTTTTCCTCCTCTTTTTAAGCTTTTAATATTTTTAAAAAACTCGCTCAAAAGGCCTTCTTTCAAGCAAAAGCTCCAAGCCTTTTTCATAAATCCGGCTGTTTCCTGTTACTTTAAGCTCAAGGGGATCGTAAAAAAGGATTTCTTTTTCTGCCCATTTCTGCAAAAATTTTCTTTCACTTTCTTTTATCCCCTCAATATTAAAATATCCATTCTTTACTATTTCTTCCGAAACCTTTATAAAAAACTTTATATCTTCATCATCAAAGCCCGCTAAAAATTCGTTTATCTCTGTATACGCAAGCCACTTCTCTCTCTCTAAAAATTCTTTTAAATCTTTACCCTTTCTTAACTTGCTAAACATTTTTAATATCAAAGGAATTGCTCCTCCTAAATATTCCCATACAAGTTCTATATCTTCACTTTTTACCCCCTCCTTAAATAGCCACTCCTCTACTTTTTCCTTTGTTAAATGCCCTATTTTCATAAACTCCGAGGTAAGCTTCATCTTTGCATCGTTGTAAATCCTTTCTATAAATACTGTGTTTGATGTGAGAATTACAACATGACTTAAATGGGTTTCTTTTGTTAGCCTTATGCAAAAGTTTAAAAACTCTTTAAGTAATTCCCTTTCGCCGTTTCCATTCTGAATATAAATGTCTCTGAGCTTCTGTATCTCATCTATTATCAAAATTGGCTTTTTTCCACTATCTGCTATTTTTTTAATCTCTTTTATAAAAATCTTAAACAAATTTTCCTGTTTTTTCTTCACCCTTTCCAGAACTTCTGCTTTAAGCCCTATCAAATTGACTCCCACTCTTGCTTCTCTTTCTACATCATCTCCCTCATCTGCAATAAAAAATGTGTCCAGAAAACTATTATAAGAAGCTATAAGTGCCTCTCTTAAGTTTAAGTACTTAACCCAATACTTGCTCTTTTGCCACCACTCTTTTTCTGGAAGGAGCTTTTTTTCTATTACATACTCAATAACAGTCGTCTTTCCACTTGACTTTGGCCCATAGACAAAAAGAACTCTTTGAGGCACATCATTAAACCAGTCCACAAAAAACTCAATCTCTTCCTCCCTGTCCACAAAAGGAGCACCTCTATAGGTTTCTATCCGCATTTTCCCTCACAATTGTAGTGTTTTTAAAAAAATTTACCCCCTTTTCTTTGCCTCTTCAAGGAGCTTTTTTATGTTTTCTAAAGAGATGTTGTAAGTCCTCTTGCAGAAGTTGCAGGTAATCTCCAGGGGCTTCCCTTCCCGGAGTATCTCCTCAAGCTCCTTTTCCCCAAGGGCAATAAGGGCCTCCTCAACTCTTTTAAGAGAGCAGTGACAGCGATGCCTTACCTCCCTTGTTTCCAGAAACTCTATATCTGGAAAGATTTCTTTTAGCATGTCCTCTGGCTTATAGCCCTGGGAGAGAAGCCTGGTAACTGGCGGAAGGGCCTTTATTTTTTCTTCAAGCTCTATCACTTCTTCTTCTGTGGCATCTGGCATTTTTTGCACCATAAAGCCCCCTGCCTGAAGGACGCTCCCATCTGTATCCACAAGCACTCCTAAGGACACAGCAGAGGGTATCTGCTCAGAAACTGTGAGATAATAGGCAAGATCCTCTGCTATTTCTCCTGAAATAAGATTTACCGAGCCCTGATAAGGCTCTTTAAAACCGAGATCCTTTGCTACTGAGAGATAACCCCTTTTCCCCACAGCTTTTCCTACAGGGAGTTTTCCCTTTTCTGGAGGGATCTCTACCCAGGGATTTCTCACAGTAGCCCTTAAATTGCCCTTAGCATCTCCCTCGGCAATAATTTCCTTTAAGGGCCCATCTCCCTGGATCTGCAAAAGCACTTTGCCTTCTTTGAGATCCACTGCCAGCATGGCAACTCCTGCGAGTGCCCTGCCTACAGCCGCAGTAGCAACAGGACTCAAACCCTGAAGCTTTCTTACCTCCTCCACCACCTCTTTACACTCAACTGCAAACACCCTGAAGTGTCCTTCTCTTGCAAGGCCTCTTACTACATATCCCATTTTTCTTTTAGCTCCTTTGCAATTTTTTTCGCAAGCTCTGGATCAATCAAAAAGGCGGTACCAATTTCTACTGCTTTTGCTCCACACACAAAATAATCAAGCACATCCTTTGCACTTGCTATTCCTCCACAGCCCACAATTGGAATAGAGACTTCTCTTGAAAGCTCATAAACGAGCCTTAAAGTGAGAGGCTTTATAGCAGGCCCTGAAACTCCGCCTTTCAATACTTTTTCCCCTTCAATCACAACAAGCCCGGGATAGGTGTTTGCACAAACAATGGCATCTGCCCCTGAAGACTCACAGGCCTTTGCCACATCCAAAACAGGCCCCACTGGAGAAAGCTTAACCCAGAGAGACCCCTCCCACACCTTTCGCACCTCTTTTACAAGCTCCTTTACCACTTCAGGCTGAGAAGCAAAAGCAATACCTCCCTTTTTAACATTAGGACAGGAAATATTCAATTCAAGCCCGGAAACACCTGTGCCTTTAAACTCCTCTGCCAGGGCAACAAAATCCTCAATCTCCTCTCCATACAGATTGACAAATATCTTTACTTCTGTCTTAAGAAGGCCGGTTAAAAAAATTTTTTTAAACTCTTTCACACCGGGATTTGCAAGCCCGATGGAGTTTATAAGCCCGCAGGGAGTTTCCCAGATCCTTGGAGGAAGATTCCCAATTCTTGGCTTAAGGGAAATGCCTTTGGTAACGAGAACACCAAAAGTCTCCTTAACCTCTGCAGGAGAATAATACTTAAAAAGATTTTCTCCAAGTCCCCAGGTGCCTGAAGCAAGGGCAAGGGGGGGATAAAAAAGAAAATTCCTGCTATAGTCTTTCAAAGTCTATCTCCTCTGCAGGAAATGTAGGCCCTGTTTTACAGAGATAAGCATATTTTCCGTTTTTAAGGGGGATCACGCAACCCATACAAAAGCCTTCTCCACAGGCAAGAAATGTCTCAAGCACAACATGCACTTTAATTCCAAGCTCTTCTCCAAGTTTAGCTACAGCTTTAAGCATGGGAAGAGGACCGCAGGCAAGAATTGCTCCTGGCCTCTCTTCTTTTAGCTCCTCTTTCAGCACATCAGTAATAAGCCCTTTTTTCCCGAGGCTTCCGTCTTCTGTAATGAGCGCAAGAGGAACGGAAAAATTTTGAAAAAACTGGGCCCGGGCTAAGAGCTCACCTGTGCGGGCTGCATAGTAAAATTTTTTGGGCAGGGGATAGCTTCCCCTTTCTGCCTCCTGCAGCAAAAAGCCAAATCCTGCAGACCCTACTCCACCAGCACAAAGCACATAGTCCTTAAGCTGTGGAAAAGCATTCCCCATAGGTGGAGAAATTTCTACCTCTTCGCCTGGCTCCATCCTGCAAAGAAAACGGGTGCCCTTTCCTCTTACCTGATACAGAATGTAAAGCCTTTCGTCTTTTACTGCATGAATGGTAAAGGGCCTTGGGACTAAGGGATCAAATGAATCCCAGGCTTTAAGTCTTACAAATTGTCCCGGGGAACATTTTTTTGTATACTCCTTGCCCACATCAAGCCCCATTAAAAATATTCCGGGAGCCTCTTTTTTGTTTAAAATTATTTTAACCTTTTGCATAAGAATTAAAGCACCTTATCAAGAAAAGTCAGGGAACGATGCTCCTGAAACCTTGCCCTGAGTTCATTTAAAAGCTCCCTAAAAGTAAGATCTTTTCCGGAAACAGGAGTTCTATAAAGACTTCCGACCCATTTTCTCTCTTCGTCCTCCTCTGGAAGAAGAGGAAGCTCATCCACATCCACATTATTGAGAAATTGAGGCGGAATTTCCTCTGCCTTTCCTTCCTTAAAATCCCTTAAAAACAGAAGAAGCTCAAAAAAATTTCCGTAAATGCCCCCCTGATCTATGTTTTCCACAAGTTGAAGGGCAATGGTGCCGACTTTAAAGAGAAACTGAGGCATTTCTGCCCCTTGCTCCCCGCACTTTTTTACCGAAACCATAAGCCTGCACATAAGGGGCCTCCTTTCATAAACCCTGCAAAGCCCATTTTCGTCAAGAAAAGGACAGGCAAGTACATCTTCGTGAACCATCTCCTGCGGAGGCTCCTCACCACGCATACAAGCCAGAAGAAACTCATTATGGGTAGTAACAGGCCTTATTACCTTAAAGCCCTTGAGTCTCTCAAGTTCCCTTAAGTCAAGCCCTGAAAGAAAGTAAAATGCCTCAAGGGAAGTGGAAAAAATCTTGTTTGTGCAGCAAAGATTACAACCAGGTACGCAGGCAAGCCTAAATTTTGAAAAAGTTTCGTCAATTTTTTTGTAAAGCACTTCAAGGAGGAGAAACTTTTCCTCTAAGGCAAACTCAAGAACTGTATTAATGGCCTTCACCCCCTTAGTTTTTCTATGATTTTAAATACACTTTTAGCTTTTATCAAGAAGCCTCTTTACAAAAAAGGAAAAAAGCGCTTAAAAAAGAGATATGTGTCAGAAGGGGCAAAAAGCCTTAGAAAAACTAAATAAACTCCTCCTGCAAAGGGAATTCCCAGAATCAAACGCATTAGAGGACTTGCAAAAATCTCTTTAGAAAGAAAAACTGCACCATATAGAAAAAGCCCTGCCAAAATAAGAAAAAACACGCTTTTTGCCGTGTATTTATTGAAAGGAGAACCAAGAAAATAGGTTGCAACTAAAAGCAAAAAAACTGCCTGCACAAGAAGGGACACACTCGTTCCAAGAGCCACTGCTTTTATACTCAACAACTTGATGGTAAGCAAAATCACAGCAAGGTTTGTTATCACTGCAAGGACGCTTCCCAGAGCCGGGATTATGGTGCGGGAAACTGAGTAAAAAAGGGGCACTGTGGTTTTGGAAAAGGCGTAAAAAGGCAGAGAAAAGGAAAGAATTTTCAAAAGCTGAGAGGTAAAGTAAGTGTCCCTTACTCCAAAGGCTCCCCTCTCAAAAAGCACTTTTACCACTTCTTCAGAAAAGGCATAAAGCCCTATTGCCGAAGGCAGGGAAAGGCTCAGAGAAACAACAAGGCACCTTGCATAAAGCTCCTTTGCCTGAGAAAAGTTTCCTTCTGTTATTTGCTTTGTTAATTCGGGAAGGAGTGCCTGAGATAAACCCACTCCAAAAAGTCCAAGTGGTACATACATAATTCTGAAGGCATAAGAATACCAAGAAACCGCCCCTTCTCCACAGGAAGTAGCAAAAAAGGTATTAATAAAAATATTTATCTGCACAACAGAAAGACCAAAAATCACAGGGAACACAAGCCTTGCAATTTCCTTCATCTCAGGAAGGCGAAAGTTTACTTTAAACTTGAACTTAAAGCCTTTTTTAAAAAGCGCAGGAAGCTGAAAGGCAAGCTGAGCTGCTCCTCCAAGAAGCACTCCAACTCCCATGGCATAAATAGGGGGGGTGCCTTTTTCTCTTGCAAGGTAATATCCACTCACCCCAATGACAATGCACACAAGATTAAACACCGCAGAAGAAAGGGCAGGAAGAAAAAACACTTTGAGTGAATTTAGCATTCCTGCCACCACCGCAGAAAGGCTTATAAAAAGCAAGAAAGGCATCATAATACGCGTAAGGTTCACAGTGAGCCAGAATTTGTCAGGCTCTTTTTCAAAATCTGGAGCAATAAGACTCACAATTTGGGGAGAAAAAAGGGCCAAAACTAACACAACTACAAGTAGCACCACCAGAATGTTAGAAATCAGAATGGATGCTATTTGAAAGCTCTTTTCCTTGGGGTGTTTTACAAGGCTTGCACTGAAAACTTTGGTAAAGGCAGCCCCAAGGGCACCTTCAGCAAAAAGATCCCTGAGTAAATTCGGAATTCTATAAGCCACAACAAAGGCATCCATGCTCCTTCCCGCCCCAAAAAAGTAAGCAAGCACCTGTTCCCTTATCAGGCCAAGAATCCTACTCAGGAAAACCGCTATGGTGATTGAGCCTGCTGCCCTTGTAACCTGCGATATTTTGCTCAAATTTTACCCTTTGATTTTTTTGTTTTGAGGGCTATTATAATACAAAAAGTCTAAAAACACCAATTTTAAAAAAGAGGTGAGAGCCTATGTCAATAGCCACCATTGAGGAAGCCCTTGAAGATATAAAGCAGGGAAAAATGGTAATTGTAGTTGACGATGAAGACAGAGAAAATGAAGGGGACTTAGTTCTTGCTGCAGAAAAGGTTACACCAGAAGCCATTAATTTTATGGCAAAGTATGGAAGGGGGCTAATTTGCCTTGCCATTACTCCTGAGGATGCAGAGAGGCTTCAGCTTCCCCTTCAACCAAGAAGAGGCATTGATCCCTATGGCACTGCCTTTACTGTGTCTATAGAAGCAAGAACAGGGGTAACAACTGGCATCTCTGCCTATGATAGGGCACACACAATTAAGGTTGCCATTGACGAAAAAAGCGGGCCCAATGACATCACCACTCCTGGGCATGTGTTTCCCATAATAGCAAGAAAAGGGGGAGTACTTGTAAGGGCAGGACACACAGAGGCAGCAGTGGATCTCGCAAGGCTTGCAGGCCTAAAGCCTGCGGGAGTGATCTGCGAGATTATGAAAGATGACGGCACCATGGCAAGGCTCCCTGACCTTGAAAAGTTTGCCGAAAAGCACGGCCTGAAAATCATTACAATAAGGGACATCATTGCCTATCGTATAAAAAAGGAGTCCTTAGTGAAAAGAGAGGTGGAAACCGTTCTTCCCACTCCCTATGGCACCTTCAGGCTTATTGCCTACAGCAATGTAGTGGACAATGCCACTCATGTGGCATTAGTTATGGGAGAAATTGGGGATGAGCCAGTTCTTGTAAGGGTTCACTCTGAGTGCTTAACTGGGGATGTATTTGGCTCCCTTCGGTGTGACTGCGGGGAACAGCTCAAAAAAGCCATGGAAATGATAGGAAAGGAAGGAAAAGGCGTGCTTCTCTATCTCAGGCAGGAAGGAAGAGGCATCGGGCTTTTAAACAAGCTTAAGGCTTATGCCCTTCAGGATAAGGGTCTTGACACAGTTGAGGCAAACCTTGCTCTCGGCTTTAAACCAGACTTAAGGGATTATGGTATAGGTGCACAAATTTTAAGAGACCTTGGAGTGAGAAAAATGAGACTTATGACAAACAATCCCCGCAAAATCATAGGGCTTGAGGGATATGGAATGAAAGTGGTTGAGAGGGTGCCCATTGAAATTCCTCCAGTAAAAGAAAACTATAGATATCTTAAAACAAAAAAAGAAAAGCTCGGGCACCTTATCACCTGCCTTAAATAAATTTTACAGGTTTTATGGAACACATTGTAGAAATAGAAAAGCTTGTCTTTGGGGGAGAGGGCATTGCCCGGCTTAAAAATGGCAAAGTAGTATTCGTACCCTTTGTCCTGCCTCACGAAAAAGTCAAAATCAGAGTAGCTCAGGAAACTAAGGACTTTGCAGAGGCAGAGCTTATTGAAGTGCTTGAAGCTTCCCCTCACAGAAAAGAGCCTGAGTGTAAATACTATGGGGTATGCGGTGGGTGTCAGCTTCAGCATATAGACTATTCAGCTCAGGTGGAGTTAAAAGCCGATATCCTCAGAGACACCTTTTCCCGCCTGGGATGGAAAGAGGAAATCCCTTTAGAAGGGTGCATCCCCTCTCCAAAGCCTCTTTTTTACAGAAACAGGCTCAGGCTCCATGTGGAAAATCCTCCTTTAAAAATGGGCTTTGTGAAAAGAAAGAGCTTTGAGGTGCTTGGTATAAAAAGGTGCTTGCTTGCTGAAGAAAGCATAAACAAAGCCCTTGAAGGTCTGTGGGAAAGTAACACATGGAAACAACTTTCCGTTTACTCCAAGAGGATAAATATTGAAAGCTCTCCTGCCAAAAAAAAGGTCTGTATGATATTCTGGACAGGTCTTCCTCCATTAAAAGAATCGCTTTTACATCTGGTTGAAGAAGTACCAGAGAGTGCCTGTGCGTTTTACTGGCTAAGAGGCAGGAGGCCTAAAGGACCCTTTCCAGAGGATGCCCCTTACTCAGGAAGAAGGGTTTTTGAAGTCCTGCCAGGCCTTAATTACTATGTTCAGCCAGGTGTTTTTATGCAGACAAACTGGGAGATAAATCGGCTTATTATTGAATGCCTTCTTTCCCTTGGGCTTGAAGCAGAAAGTGTGCTTGACCTTCACTGCGGTATGGGCAATTTTCTTTTGCCCTTTGCCTTTAAAGGCCTGGGAAAAAAATTCCTTGGAGTTGACACAGATACAAGGGCTATAGAGGATGCCATTTTTACGGCTGAGAGGTGTGGCCTTAGCTCAGTGGTTGACTTTCAGAGAAAGAGTGCCCTTGAAGCACTTTACGAGAAAGTTAAGTTGGGAGAAACCTATGAGCTTGTGCTCCTTGACCCACCAAGAGGGGGATGCAAGGAGCTTATGAGACTTCTTCCAGAGGTTGCCAGAAAATACATAGTCTATCTCTCCTGTGATGCCCCAACTTTAGTGAGAGATTTAAAGCTTCTTGTTGAAAAGGGCTACGAGCTTAAGAAACTTTTTCTTTTTGACATGTTTCCTCAGACATATCACTTTGAGACTCTTGCCCTTCTTGAACGGAAAGAATAACCCTTTTTCCAAGCCTCCAGAGGAGTTGCCTGCAAAACCCCTGAATTATTTTAACTTCCTTTGCAGTAAGCTCAATCCTTGAGAGAAACCTTTTTATGTTTGTCATCCAGAGCACCTTGTTTTCATGAGGCACATAGTCAATCTCTTCTAAGGTGGCTTCAAGAAGCCTGTACATTACATTAAGTTCTTTTTGGGTGGCAAGCCTTGGCTTGGGGAAAACAGGCTCTGCTGCCTGCTGAAAGAGTTCATAAAGCACCACCACCACTGCCTGTGCCACATTAAGAGAGGCATTTTCCGTGGTGGGAATGGCAATTACTTTATCGCAAAAAAGAAGCTCTTCATTTGAAAGCCCCATCCTCTCATTACCAAAAAGTATAGCTATTTTGTTATTAAAGGAAAGCTCACACAGGTAAGGAACAAGTTCTCTTGGGGTGTGATACACAAGCCTCTTTCTGCCAAGGCGTGCAGTTGTGCCAACCACAAAGTTAAAATCCTGAAGAGCCTCCTCAAGAGAGGGAAAAATTTTCATACTCGCAAGGACTTTTTCTCCCACATGGGTTGCCATTGCCTTCATTTTGAGCTCATCTGTGTTTTCCGGGTTTACCACGATGAGATTAGGGATTCCAAAGTTAGCACATGCCCTTGCAGCAGCCCCTATGTTTTCAGGATACATTGGACGCACAAGAACCGCAGCAAAATTTGAAAGATTAGCCTTTTGCGGAGTAGCAACCGGACGAATTTGCATGGAAAGACTTCCTGGAGGTGCCGGGGCCCGGAATCGAACCAGGGACACGCGGATTTTCAGTCCGCTGCTCTACCTACTGAGCTACCCCGGCAACCTTTCACTAAAATAACCTATTCTTTTTTTTTGTCAAGATCTAAAAAGATGCTATCTCTTCAAGTTCTTTAAAGTCGCTCTCTGCTTTCTACTCTTAGCTACCTCCAAGCATTACAAGATTAAACACTTAATTTCCCTTGACGAAGCTTTTTAAAGAATCTTGCAAGAAGGAAGGTTTTGTTTTATTTATAAAATATAAACGGGACTAACCCCCTGCTTGATACATTCTAAAAAAATCTTAAGCAAAAAAGAATACCATACATACAATCCCTAAAAGTACATGGGAATTTTTATTAAAACCCGGTGAAGAAATCGCAGAACTAAAGGAAAGCTTTAAAGAAACTGATAAAAACTTTAAGAAAACTGACAAAAAGTTTAAATAAACGGATAAGAAGATCAAGTTAAATAATCTATTTGCCATTTTGTACTTTTCATATTAAAATTTTTTCAAAGTTTTATCAAGGAGGAATTTATGCTCTATGTGGGCTTGGATGTGGGATCAGGCACAGCAAAAGTAGCTGTGCTAAATGAAAAAAAAGAGGTCCTTTTCTGGAAATATCAGAAAACAAATGGACAACCCATAGAGACTGCAGAGAAATTGCTTTCAGAAGTAGAAAATAAATTTGGCAAAGAAAATCTTTCAGGACTCACCTGTACTGGAACGGCAGGAAAAACCATCTCTCAAATACTCGGCTCGGCCTTTATTAATGAAGTGATGGCTCATGCAAAAGCTGCCACCTTCTTTCATCCTGAAGTAAAAACCATCATTGACATCGGAGGAGAAGACTCAAAGCTCATTTTTATAACCCACGAAAGGGGGATCCCTGAAATAGAGGACTTTGCCCTTAATACTCTGTGTGCTGCAGGAACTGGCTCCTTTCTTGAACAGCAGGCAGCAAGACTCGGCTACTCCATTGAAGAATTCTCAAAACTTGCTCTAAAAGCCAAAAACATTCCCAGGATTGCTGGAAGGTGCACAGTTTTTGCAAAGTCAGACATGATACACCTCCAGCAGGCTGCAGTGCCTGACGAAGAAATTATCGCAGGGCTTTGCTTTGCCATCGTAAGAAATCTTAAAAGCAACCTTGCAAGAGGAAAACAGGTACTTCCTCCTTTAGTATTTCAGGGAGGAGTTGCTGCAAACTTTGGCGTAAGAAGGGCTATAAAAGAGATTTTTCAACTAAAAGATGAAGAGCTTATCATACCTGAGCACTTTAAAATCATGGGAGCAATCGGTGCGGCTCTTTATGGCCTTGACGGAAAGGCTGCCTCAGACTACCGCCCATCTTCTATCCTGCGGGAGTACCTTAAAAATAGAAAATACGATCCACCAAGACACCCTGTGCTTGTGCCCTTCTCTTCTGGAGAACTCTCTGAAAAGATAAAACAGAGCATTGAAAAAAAACTCATCTCAAAGGAAAGTAGCAGGGAAATCTACTTGGGAGTTGATGTAGGCTCTGTGAGCACAAAGCTCGTTGCCATAAATAGGGAAGGTAAGCTCCTTGCCAAGGTTTATCTATTTCATCACGGAAAACCTCTTGAGAGCGTGAAAAAAGGATTGATGGAGCTTAAAAAGAGGCTTCCTGAAGATGTAGAAGTTTTAGGAGTAGGAACCACTGGTTCTGGAAGATACTTGGTAGGAGATTTTATAGGGGCAGATGTGGTGAGAAACGAAATTACAGCTCAGGCAAAAGGTGCCACTTTCCTTGATCCAGAGGTGGATACCATTTTTGAAATAGGTGGACAGGACTCAAAATACATTTATCTTGAAAACGGCACCATCTCAGACTTTACTATGAACAAGGCATGTGCTGCTGGAACTGGCTCTTTTCTTCAGGAGCAGGCAGTAAAACTTGGCATACCTATTGAAAAATTTGGAGATCTTGCTTTAAAAAGCAAAGCCCCTCTTAAGCTTGGCGAAAGGTGTACTGTCTTTATGCAATCAGATCTTTTACATTATCAGCAGCAGGGGCTCCCCAAGGAAGATTTGATTGCAGGACTTTGTTATGCCATTGTTTACAACTATTTAAACAAAGTGGTGGAAAAGCGAAAAATTGGTAAAAAAATCTTTTTCCAGGGAGCGGTAGCCTTTAATAAAGGGGTAGTAGCAGCATTTGAAAAGGTGTTAGGGAAACCGGTGATCGTGCCTCCAAATAACGAGGTTACAGGTGCCATAGGAATGGCACTTATTGCCAAAGAAGAAACTAAAGGAAAAACCCGGTTCAGGGGCTTTGATCTCACAAAAGTAAGGTACACCATTTCTACCTTTGAGTGTAAGGCATGTCCAAATCAGTGTGAGATTCACAAAGTGGTAATAGAAGGAGGAGAACCATATTTTTACGGTGGAAGATGCGACAGATATGAAATAGATCAAAGAAAGCCACCTGAAAGTCTTCCAAACCCTACCCTTGAAAGAGAAAAGAAGCTTCTTTCTTATGTGGAGCCGTTAGAAGAGGCAGATCTTTCCTCTGAAAAAGTAATAGCCATTCCAAGGTGCCTCCAGTTCTTTGAGTGGCTGCCTCTCTTTGCTACTTTCTTTCAGGAATTGGGATATAAAGTAATTCTCTCACCCCCTACTTCTAAAGAAATTATTAAAAAGGGTTGCGAAATATCTCCTATAGAGGCCTGCTTCCCTATTAAAATTGCTCTTGGGCACATCAAAGCATTGTTTGATGTGGGAGTAAAAAAAATATTTTTCCCTCAAATTACGGATCTTCCTCCCGAGCATCCGGCCTTTGAAGTGGGGAAGGTTTGCCCCTATGTACAGAGCGTTTCCTGGATTGCTCCAGCTTCATTGAATTTTAAAGTGGCCGGAATACAGCTTATAACTCCTGTACTCCATTTAGGAAGACCTAAAGCCCTTGTAAGAAAAGAAATCAAAAAACTTGGGGAACTTCTTTCAGAGCCCTGGAGCAGGGTAAAAAAAGCATGGGAAAAAGGCGAAGAAGCCCAGAGAGAGTTTCATACCTGGCTAAAAAAAAGGGGAAGAGAGCTTCTTGAAGCGTATAAAGACCAGATAGTGCTTGTGATTGTGGGAAGACCTTACAATGCCTTTGATCCGGGAGCAAACTTAGGAATTCACTATAAAATCCGAAAGCTTGGCTTGCTTGGTCTTCCGGTTGACATGCTTCCTCTTGAAGAAGTAAATGAACTCTATGGGCTTGACAACATGTACTGGGAATATGGCCAAAGGTTTTTACTTGCTGCCCATTACATAAGGGAAACTCCTAATCTCTTTCCCATCTACTTTACCAACTTCTCCTGTGGCCCTGATTCTTTTATAGAACACTTTTTCGGAGAGCTCCTCGCAGGGAAGCCTTTTATAGAGATTGAAGTTGACGAGCATAGTGCTGAGGCTGGAGTGGTAACAAGGCTTGAAGCCTTTGTGGACAGTATAAAAGACAAAGTAAGGCCTTACAGACTGAAAAAGCTACCTCCTCTTAAAGCCCTTCCAGAAGAACACCGTACTATTTACATCCCTTATATGACAGATCATGCAAGAATTTTTGCAGCAGCCTTTAGAGCCTGTGGAGTAAAGGCAGAGGTCCTCCCGGAGCCAGATGAGGAAAGCCTTGAGCTTGGAAGAAAATACACTTCTGGAAAAGAATGTTACCCCACTGTACTTACTACAGGGGATCTTATAAAACTTGTAAATAGGAAAGATTTTAACCCTGAAAAGAGCATCTTTTTTATGCCAAATAGTAACGGGCCCTGTAGATTTGGCCAATATAATAAACTTCATCAAAAAATTTTAAGAGAACTTGGGGTAAAAATGCCGGTTTATGCCTTAAATCAGGACATGAAATTATATGAAGATCTTAATATTATGGGGAAAGACTTTATAAAGCTTGCATGGGATGGACTAATAGCCGGCGATATACTGGACAAATTTTTAAGAGAAACAAGGCCTTATGCCAAAAACAAAAAGGAGGTAGAAAGACTTTACGAGGAATGCCTTAGCAAAATAGAAAGAGCTATTGAAAAAAAGGAAGATCTGCTTCAGGTGCTTTTGGAGATAAGGGAAAAGTTTCTTAAAGTTGAGAAAGATGAAAAGGTAATTCCTGCCGTGGGAGTTGTGGGAGAAATTTATGTAAGGAGCAATCGTTTTGCCAATGAACATCTTTACAGATTACTTGAAGACCTTGGGCTTGAAGTATGGCTCCCTCCTATAGGAGAATGGATTCACTTTATCAATTATACTTCAAAAGAATGGGCAAAAAAACTGGGTAGGTTTAAGGTGTTTTTTAAATATGTACTGGAAAGTAAATATCTTAAATGGGAAGAAGCAAAATTTGTACGGCTGGTAAAAGGGGTTCTTAAAACTGCTGAAGACATGGAAGTAGAAGAGCTTATGGAACTTGCAAAAAAATATATCAGTCCTGAATATGAAGGAGGGGAAGTACTTCTTTCCACGGGAAAGGCACTTGAGTTTGTAAAAAAAGGATGTTCAGGTATCGTAAATGTAATTCCCTTTGCCTGTATGCCAGGCAATGTTGTAATGGGGCTTTTAAAACGAATGAGGGAGGAAGAAGGGGTTTTTTTTCCCACCCTTACTGTACCCTGTGACGGCCAGAAGTCCATGGGAGTTAGAATGAGGATAGAAGCCTTTGCAGAACAGGTAAAAGACTATTTTTACAGCAAAAAGGCAAATTTTTAAAAAATGACAAATTTATATATTTTTTTTAATCCAAATTTTAGAAAATACTTTTTTTTGACAAAATTTCGTTCTTGATTTTTAAAAAGAGAGGGTTTAAATTTGGATAAATTGAAAAAATTGAAAAATTTAAAAAAAGAAGAGAGTGCTTTTAAGTTTTTAATTTCTACCTTAGGTGAAAGTTTTACTATTGGAATTGCTGTAATTAGTTCTATAATAGCTGGAGCAATTGTAGGATGGCTGATAGATGAAAAGCTTCTGGGAGGGCGTTTTTCTCCCTGGATAACTACTTTATTTATTTTATTTGGAGCTATTGGCGGAATTAAAAATTTGATTTATTATAGTAAAAAGCGAGTAAAAGAGACTCAGGAAGATGGACGAAGTAAAAGCTGAAAAGTTTTTGGATAGAATTGAATTTTTTCTGGCAATAAGTGCACTTTTGTGTGCTGTGTTTGTGTTGTTTTTCTGGAAAAGCTGGCTTTTTTTAATCTCCTTTCTCTCCGGAATTTTTCTCGCACTTATTAATTTTCGTACCACCAAGAGGGAAGGGTTTCAGCTTATAAAAAAGATAAAAGAAAAACTGGCTCGTGGTGAGGGAATAAAAAGTCTTTATCAAAAGGAAGGTAATATTTATATTGTGAAAATTTATGCCAAACTATTTGCTACAGGGATTGTCCTTTATTTTTTAATAGACAAACTTCATTTTTCTCCCCTTTTTATTATTGGGGGGCTTTGCCTGATATACCTTGAACTCACTTTACTGGCTTTTGTAATTTTTTGGAAAAACAGAGAAATTTTAGCATAGGAGGGTGGAGCTATGGAACATCCTATTTTATTTTTATGTTTGATTTTGCAAAAATTTGGGATTCCCTCTGGGCATTTTTATTATGAGCATGCTGACAAGTATGGTATACTTGCCCAGGTATTTGCTCCTCACATGGTATATAGTTATTTTGTGTGTCTTGTACTTATTATTCTTGCAGTTATAGGGGCAAGAAAAAAAGAATTTATCCCTAAGGGGATCCAAAATTTTTGGGAATATACTCTTGAAGAGATCTATAACTTTACCAAAGAAAATGTTCCCCATGGAGAACATGGAAGACCAAATCTTGTCCCCCTTGTTTATCCTTTAATTGTAATGTTTACTTTATACATCTTATTCTGTAATCTTTTAGGTCTTGTCCCTGGTTGTACCTCTCCCACAGCCAATTTAAATGTAACTTTAGGTCTCACTTTAATTACTATTGTGTATTACCACTTTCTTGGATTGAGATTTCAGGGGTTAAGATACTTTAAGACATTTTTAGGCCCTATCCCCTGGCTTGCTCCACTTATGCTTCCAGCAGAGATTTTCAGCCATATTGGAAGAATTATCTCTCTTTCTGTCCGACTTTTTGGAAACTTAATTTCAAAAGAGCTTCTTCTTGGAATTCTTACCATGCTTGCAGGAAAGTTTTTTGCTCCTCTTCCAATTATGTTACTTGGACTTTTAGTAAGTGCAATTCAGACTTTGATTTTTGTGCTTTTGAGTCTTGCCTACTTTGCGGGTGCAGTTGAGGAGGGTCATTAAAGGATACTTGCCAGGGGGGGGAGGTGCCTTCTGGCAGGAAAAATAAAAAAAATCTTTGAAAGGAGGTAGTGAGGATGAAGAAGAGTGTAGTATTGAGTGTGTTTACCCTTCTTGTTGCAGCAGCCAGTGCTTTTGCAGCTGAACCTGGTGCTGCTAAAATGGTAACTGGATTCGGTTTCTTTGCAGCTATTGTGCTTGCTTCTGGATTAGGTGTAGGTCTTGGTGCTCTTGGATGCGGTATCGGTATGGGTCATGCGACCAGGGGTGCATGTGAGGGTATTGCCAGAAATCCTGAACTTGCTGGTAAGCTCACCGTAACCATGATTCTTGGTATCGCTCTTATTGAATCTCTTACCATCTATGCTCTGGTTGTAGCTCTTATCTTGCTTTATGCTAACCCTGTATTGCCCAAGGTTATCAAACTCCTTGGACTGTAAACAAGTTTAATAAGACTATAAAAGGGGCCATAGGGGTTAAACTCTTATGGCTCCTTTTTTTATTTTTTTTAAACCATGCTTTCAAGGGTTTGGAGTTTCACAGTTATAGGTATTCAGGCCTTTCCAGTAGAGATTGAAGTTGATTTCACCTTGGGCCTTCCTGGAATAACCATTGTAGGTCTTCCTGATAGTAGTATTAAAGAAAGCAGAGAAAGAATCAGGTCTGCCTTAAAGAATTCAGGATTTCACTTTCCCAATAAAAAAGTTACTGTGAACCTTGCTCCGGCCAATCTAAAAAAAGAAGGAACCGGTTTTGATCTGGGTATTACCATCGGTATTCTTTCCAATATGGAGGTCGTGGCAAAAGAAGAACTTGAAGGGAAGGCATTTCTCGGAGAGCTTGCCCTTGATGGAAGAGTAAAAGGCACAAGAGGTATTCTTTCTGCAGTTATCAAAGCAAAAGAGCTTAATTTTAAAGAGGTTTTAATTCCTCAAGAGAATTATAAAGAGGCTTCCCTGGTAAAGGATATTAAAATTTTGCCCTTTAAACACTTAAGGGAGGTGGTGGAATATTTAAGAGGAGAACATTTTCCAGAAATTCCTGCTTCCTTTTCTCTTTCAGAGCTACTGGAGGGTGAAGTTTATGATGAAGATTTTAAAGAAGTAATTGGGCAGGAATTTGCCAAAAGGGCTTTTGAGATTGCTGCAGCTGGTGGACATAATCTTCTTATGATAGGTCCCCCTGGAACAGGAAAGACCATGCTTGCAAGAAGAATACCCTCAATCCTGCCTCCCATGGATTACGAAGAAATAATAGAAACCACTCAGATTTATTCAGTAGCTGGGCTGCTTGATGAAAAGTTTCCTGTGGTTTTAAGAAGACCTTTTAGAGCACCCCATCACAATATTTCTGAGGCAGGATTAATAGGAGGCGGAACCCATCCCAAACCAGGAGAGATCAGTCTTGCGCACAATGGTGTGCTCTTTCTTGACGAATTTCCCGAGTTCAGAAAAGATGTAGTAGAAGCTCTAAGACAACCTCTTGAAAATGGGGAAGTGACCATAAGTCGTGCAAGTATGAGTATAACTTACCCTGCAAGATTTCTTTTAGTTTGTGCTATGAATCCCTGCAAGTGTGGGTATTATGGGCATCCCAAAAAGGCCTGTCACTGTACTTTTCAGGAGATAAAGAAATATCAAAGCAAGCTCTCAGGACCTATTCTGGATAGAATAGACCTTCAGGTAGAAGTAATGCCGGTGGAAGTGAAAGAAATTTTAAAAGAAAAACAATCTGAAGGAAAAGATTCAGGTAGTATTAGAGAAAGGGTTGTCTTGGCAAGAAAACTCCAAAGGGAAAGATATGGCACGCCCCTTAAGTTAAATGGAAGGCTTAAGGCAAAGGAAGTAAAAAAATTTTGCAAATTAGAGCCTGGAGCTGAAGCACTTCTTGAAAAGGCTGCAGAAAAGTTTCAGCTTTCTGCAAGGGCTATTCACAAGATTCTAAAAGTTTCCAGAACCATTGCAGATCTGGAAGAATGTGAGATAATAACAAAAAAACACTTAGCTGAAGCTTTGCAATATAGAAGACTGGAAAGAACAGTTTTATGAGAACCACTTTAACAGAGAGGGTAAAAATTTATTCTTATCCTTTAATTTTTCCTGTAGTAAAATCTTTATCAAGGCTCAAAGTTCATCCTAATGTAATTTCTATCCTTGGTGCTTTAGGTTTCCTTGTTGCTGCCTTTCTGGTAGGAATAGGGAAGTTTCTCAGTGCAGGTATTATTATAGCTATTGCAGGGCCCCTTGATGCCATTGATGGAGCACTTGCCAGATATACCGGGAAAGTAACAAGATTTGGTGCATTTCTTGACTCCACACTTGATAGATATGCCGAAATTTTCTTATTCCTTGGATTCACTTACTATTTTTTAAAAATAGAAAACGAATGGGGGGTGATTTTAAGTTTTCTGGCGATAACAGGTTCTTTAATGGTGAGTTATACCAGAGCCAGGGCAGAAGGGGCCGGTTTTGAGTGTAAAATAGGACTTTTTACCAGATTTGAAAGGCTTTTTTTACTTACTATTTCTCTGCTTTTCAACTTTTATTTTTACATAATTGTAGTTCTTGCTATTTTAACTCATTTCACAGCTCTGCAAAGAATATTTTATGTTTACAATCAATATACTAAAAGGGGTGATTGATTATGTGTCTGGCTTATCCTTACAAAATTTTGGAATTAAAAGACGAATGGACTGCTGTAGCAGAAGTAAAAGGGATTAAAACTGAAATAGGGCTCCAATTACTTGGAGAGGAAGTAAAGCCCGGAGATTGGGTATTGGTTCATGTAGGTTTTGCTATCAAAAAACTCAGTGAAGAAGAAGCAAAAGAAAGCCTGAGGTACTGGGATGAAATACTCAGACGAGTTAATGAAAACATGGAACGAGTACAAAGATCCGAAAAGAGTTAAAGCCCTTTCTGTTTTAATCAAAGAAGAAGTAGAAAAAATTGGGCGTCCTATAAATATAATGGAGTTTTGTGGAGGGCATACCCATGTTATCCTCCGCAATGGTTTAGATGAATTGCTTAAGGGTTATGTAAAATTTCTTCATGGGCCTGGCTGTCCTGTATGCGTAATTGCAATGGAGAGAATAGACCTTGCACTCAAGCTGGCTAAATTTCCAAATGTAATTTTCACCACTTATGGAGACCTTTTAAGAGTGCCTGGCTCTGATGGAACAAATTTACTTAAGCTCAGGGCAGAAGGATATCAGGTAAAAGCAGTTTCTTCCTGTATGGAGGCTCTAAAACTTGCTATGGAACATCCTGATAAAAAGGTAATTTTCTTTGCCATTGGATTTGAAACCACTTCTCCCCATACTGCTGTGTTAATAAAAGAGGCTAAAAGACAGGGAATTAAAAATTTGTGGGTAATTTCAAACCATGTGCTTTCTCTAGTTGTGCTTGAATACTTACTTAATAGTGAAGAAAAACCCCAGATTGATGCCTTTATAGGGCCGGGACATGTAAGCACCATTACTGGGAGCCTGGTTTATGAAAAAATAACCCAAACTTATGGAACTCCAGTAGTGATCTCAGGCTTTGAGCCCCTTGACTTGCTTCAAACTACTTATCTCATTGCAAAGCAAATAAGAGAAGGTAGAAGTGAGGTAGAAATTCAGTATAAGCGTTCAGTAGATCCCAGGGGTAATGTTAAAGCTCAGCAATATTTGAAAGAAGTATTTAAAATAAGAGATACCTTCCCCTGGAGGGGGTTGGGCTATATTCCTAAAAGTGCTTATGAAATAAAAGAAGAATTTTCTCAATATGATGGAGAAAAGTTTTTTGATATAAAAATAGCTTCAGGTAGGGAGCATCCAGGTTGCCTTTGTGGACAGGTGATTAAAGGGTTAAAAACTCCGCTTGACTGCAAGCTCTTTGCCAGGGTTTGCACCCCTCAACACCCTGTAGGTCCATGCATGGTTTCCTCTGAAGGTGCCTGTTTAGCTTATTATAGATATAAAAGAGCGGGGATCTAACCCCCCGCTCTTCTTAACTCTCTTTTTAAAGCGCCTTTACTCTGGTAATTGGATTGCCTTTTGCATCCACTAAGTGGACGGCACAAGCAATGCAGGGGTCAAAAGAGTGAATGGTTCTTAATACTTCAAGAGGTTTCTCAGGCTCAACAATAGGATTACCAATTAAAGATGCCTCATAAGGACCTTTCTGTCCTTTTTCGTCTCTTGGACTCATGTTCCAAGTGGAAGGCACTACGCACTGATAATTGCTGATAAGACCGTGTCTTATCACTACCCAATGGGAAAGGGCCCCTCTTGGAGCTTCGTGGAAACCAACACCCTTTACAGTGCCTTTTGGAAATTCAGGTTCTACATAAATAGAAAGATCTCCCCTGGCTATGTTTTTCTCCAAGAGATCAAGGTGTTTTAACGCCAAATCAGCCAGCATAGCAGCTCTAATAGCCCTTGCAAGGTGTCTTCCCATAGTAGAATGGAGCTCATTTACTCCCAAAGACACACCAAGGGCTTTAGCTTTATTCATAGCATAGTTTACCCACTTAAGAGTTGGTTCATGCTTTGAGGCAATACCCATAAGCACTTGAGCAAGAGGACCTACCTGCATTGGTTTACCCTTAAACCTGGGAGCCTTGGACCAGCTGTACTTGCCATCGGGCTGAAAATCTGTATACTCTGGCTTAGTAACCCCTCTCCATGGATGCCTTGGACCTACATTTTTATACCAAGAATGAGCCACACTCTCACTTACATTTTCTTTAAAATAAGGATCATTAAAACTCTTGATTGGATGATAGGTATTAAGATCTCCATTAAAAATAGTTCCACCAGGAAGATCAAACTTGGTACCCTTAGTATCAAGTGGGAGATCCGGCACTGCAAGATAATTTACCACGCCCCTTCCAATCTTAAACCAGTCTTTATAGAGACAACCAATAGCAATTACATCATTAATGTAAACCTTCTGGACAAAGTCTTTTACTTTCAAAAGAAGTTCTCTTGCAAGGTCAATCCTTTCCATATTCAAAGTGGCTTCATTGTCGGGATTAATAGCAAGGGCTACTCCACCTACTACCACAGTCTGAATATGCGGGTTCTTTCCACCAAAGATTGCTACCACCTTACAGGCTTCTCTCTGATATTCAAGAGCCGTAAGATAATGGGCTACAGCCAGAAGATTTACTTCTGGAGGAAGCTTCATCTGAGGATGTCCCCAATAGCCATTAGCAAATGGACCTATCTGTCCGCTCTCTACAAAGGATTTAAGTTGTTCCTGAACCCCCTTAAAATAAGTTACACTATTTCCCTCCCAATCAGAAATACTCTGAGCAAGTTCTGCAGTCTTCTTGGGATCTGCTTTAAGAGCGGATAAAATATCCACCCAATCAAGAGCAGAAAGATGATAAAAGTGCACAATATGATCCTGCATAGCATGAGCACAAAGAATAAGGTTTCTCACATATTGAGCATTGAGAGGAAGCTCCATTCCAAGGGCATTTTCTACAGCCCTTACTGAAGCTATAGCATGCACAGTTGTGCACACTCCACAAATTCTCTGAGTAAACATCCAGGCAACTCTGGGATCCCTACCTTTCAAGATTACTTCTATTCCCCTCCACATCTGGGCAGAAGACCAGGCATTAACTACCTTTCCACCATCAACCTCAACATCAATTCTTAAATGCCCTTCTATTCTTGTAAGAGGATCAACAGTAATTCTCTTTCCCATATTTATACCCCCTTTAAAAATTTTTTATTTTCATTTTTATCCAATGGGCTTATAAAATTTCATTTTGTCCCAGAAATCTGGCATAGTGCAACCCATACAAGGATGTCCAGCACCTACTGGCCAGGCTCCCACATCGCAGAACTTAAGCACAGAACAATTGGCAAAAGTAATAGGCCCTTTACACCCAAGCTTATAAAGACAATAACCTTTCTTATGCCCTTCGTCTCCAAATTTCTCGGCAAACCTCCCCTCATCAAAGTGCGGCCTTCTCTCACAGTGATCGTGAATAAGCCTTCCATAAGCAAATTTGGGCCTTCTCAAGTCGTCAAGCTCAGGAAGCTTTCCCAGAGCTATTATGTAACTTACTGTAGCCAGCAAGTTGTACGGATTGGGAGGACATCCAGGAATATTAATAAGCTTCTCACTTCCTATAACTTTACCTATTCCTACAGCACCTGTAGGATTGGGACGAGCAGCCTGAACTCCTCCAAAAGCTGCACAGGTTCCATAAGCTATAACAAGCTTTGCTCCCTTAGCAGCCTCTTTCAAAATGTCAATTGCTGGCTTTCCTCCGATCTTACAATATATACCACCATCTTTAGTAGATACTGCTCCTTCCACTACGCAGATATACTTTCCATAGTATTTCTTCATTGCTTCTTCTAACGTTTCTTCTGCCTGTTTACCTGCTGCTGGCATCAATGTTTCGTGATACTCCAGATCTGCAATTTCAAAAATAAATCTACCCAATGGTGGGTGAGAAGCCCTCAAAAGGGATTCTGTACAGCCGGTGCATTCCATAAAATTAAGCCAGATCACAGGGGGTCTGGGCCCCTTTTTGAGAGCTGCACTCACCTTATCAACCATAGTATATGGGAGCCCCATACTCGCAGTAACAATGGTGCATATCTTTAAAAAATCTCTCCTACTAAGCTTACCAAAATTGAACATTGTCCCCCTCCTTTTTGTAGTTAATCGTAATATTTTTATTTACCAAATTTGCGAAAAAAGTCAAAAAATAAATTGCTTAGCCTTTTTTCAAATTTTTTAAGTTTTAGTTAAAAATAGAAAGTTTGGTGCTATTTATAAAAATACATCCTAAATTTTACAATTTATTTACTGTTTTCAGGCTGTACAATTTTAAAATAATCAAAAAATTTCATAATAAATCTTCTATACCACTCAAAATAAGCCCCATCTCTATCTCGTTCAAACTTCTCCAGCCATTTGGTATTTCTATACTCCTCAGCAAGAGAATAAAATAAATCCACGGCTTTTTCACTCTCTAAAGGCTTGGGAACAGCCAGACTTTTTATAGAATAAAACATTAATTTGCCATAAATTTTCTGACATCTATCATATAAATCCGTAATTCCCAGAAAAGCATAAAAATCTTCAAGAACACATTCCAGATACTTCCGATGAAACCTGCAGAATCCTGAATTTGAAACAGCAAGCTCCTGCATGGCCCTCTCAAAAACAAGTTCTGCCATGTCTTCGGGTTCCACAAAAATCATGGAATATTCTGTCCAATACTTCCCAGTAACAAAAATAGGCAATAAAAATCCCATTGTCCAGTAAAGATTGGGAGTCATATATCCGTCTTCTTCTCCATAAGGCTGATATAAAGCGAAATCTTCAAAACCATAACCAACCTTTTCTACCCTTTCAGAAAAGTTTTGAGAAAGCTCTTTAGCTGCCTTTCTAAAGCCTTTTTCTGCTATTAAAGAAAAAATTGGATTTTCTTTTTTAATTAAACTACTCAATATTTTTTTAGCCAATTCTGCATTTTTATTCCACTTTTCTGGATTTAAGCTAAAGGGATCAAAAGCAGGAAATTCTTTTAAACCAACCTCCTCTGGTAAAAGGAGCCCCTTATCAATACAGTCAAATATCCAGGCAATTAAATGGCCAGCTTCTATTGCATCCATCCCCAGAGAATCAACCAGATAACATAATTTGGCCGCCACATTAATATCTACCACTCCGATTAAAGGCCCTATAGCGTGAAAAGGTTCATAATCCACTTTTCTATTATGGTAAACCTTTTTACAGGCGACAGGACACGGCTCTCCACAGGTCCTCCAGGTTTTCTTTTCCTCAAAGACTTCCTTTTTGAAAGGCCTCCAAAAATTTCTTTCTATAAAAGAATAGAGTTTTTTACGCCATTCTTTTTTGAGATAAATGCTATTGTATCCAAATGTAGGAAGCCATTCCCGGTACTGGGGATAATTACAACCAAATGTACCTCCTGCACCTACCCTTTCATCAAATCTGTACTTTTTAGCATAGTGTTTTATTAATGCTGGATAAGGCTCTCCTAATTGATCTTTAAAAAACTCTGAAAGGAGCTTGATGTCAGTAAATATTTGAGAAGAAAACTCTCTTTTGCTATTACCTCCCACAATAATAGCTACCAGATTATGAGCCTGAGCCATCACACTACCTGCCCCACCTCTTCCAGCAAAGTCTTCTGTGCCGTAAAGAGGAATTCCCATGGCCTGATCTATTTCTATGGAGACCACAGATCCAGCTAAAGTACTCCAGGCAGCTGGGCCTACCACTATGGACCTGGCCTTAAAATTTTTAAATAATTGCTTAAATTCATCAAAAAGCCAGAGAGATAGAGCATAAACTCCTCTTTCACCCTTATAACTTTCATAAATTTCTGTCAATTTTTCAAAAGAAATGTGCTCTATTTTAACCTGAAGCTCTTTTTCACTTCCCAGTACTACAAGAATAGCAGGATTCTGGGCTTTTCCTTCTATAAGCAGCCCATTTAAACCTGTTTTTATTAAAAAATAACCTACCCCTCCCATTTCTGAAAAGTGAAGAGTTTTACTCAGAGGGCTCTTAAAAACAAATCCTACTCTATGAGAACCAAAAAGTTTACTTCCAGCAAAAGGACCTGTACCTAAATAAAGTACATTTTTAGAAGACAAGGGAGGGACCTTCCAGGTTTCAAAAACTTCCAAGTGATAATAAACTCCCAGATCTGCCCAACCAGAAAACTTTGATAATTGATATTCCTCTAAGCCCCAGGCCTCTTCTTCAAGGTTTAGATGTAATATTTCCCAGTTCATAATTTCCACCTTTTTAAAGGATATCCATAAAAATTATACCTCATCTTATTGAGAAAAAAAGTTTTAAAATAAATTATCTGCAAACACCAGCCTTGAAACTTCTTAAAATTCTAATATTATAAATCCCAGTCAGTCATGAATATTTTTTCTTTTTTCTACAAGCTAAATTTTAAATACTTAATCGCCTTTTTCTGCATAATTTTTTTGGCTATTTCTATTTACAGTTTTTCTCCTTCAGATCCAGGAATAGGAGTAATCAGTAAAGAAGGGGTAAAAAACTGGGGAGGATTTCTGGGAGCATATCTTTCTTCTGGTTTAATTTTTATATTTGGTATTTGCAGTCTGTTTATTCCGCTTTTTCTTTTCCTGATTTTATACCTTTATTATAAAGGAACGCCTTTAAGAAGGTTGATTCTTGCCTTCTTTTTGCTGACTGTAGCCCTCTGCCTTTCTCTTTCGCAACTTTTTAGTCTATTACACATTAAAAATCACCATCTTTTGGAAAGGTTTCCTCTCCAAGGAGGACTTATAGGAGAACTTTCTGGAGCAATAATTTCTTTCATAGGACTGCCAGGACTTTATTTGTTTATTTTTGCCTGTCTAATTGGCTCTGCTTATTTAATATTTAAAGAGTGGTCCCCTAAGAAAAAAAGAAAAAAAGAAAAAGAAGAAATTTCCAAAGAAGAAGGGAAAAAGGAACATGATGTTGTAGAGAAAAAAATAAAGGAAAAAGAAGCTAAATTACCTCCTCCCCTGGAGCTCCTTTCTGATCCTCCTCCCTCTCTCAAAATAAGGCCTGAAGAGCTTAAAGAAAGAGCCCTTCTTCTCGTCTCTAAGTTAAGGGAATTCGGCATAGATGGAGAGGTGGTCAATATAAATCCCGGGCCTGTAATTACGGTGTTTGAATTTAAGCCTGCCCCTGGAGTAAAAATCGGACGAATTCTCAATCTGGTGGATGACCTTGCTTTAGGGCTCTCTGCAAAAAGTATAAGAATAGTTGCTCCCATTCCAGGAAAAAATGTCATAGGAATTGAGATCTCAAATCCCAAAAGAGAATGGGTTTACCTAAAAGAAATCTTACAAAGCTCAGAATTTAAAAAAGCCTCTTCTCCCCTTACCCTGGCGCTTGGAAAAGATATCTCAGGAAATCCAGTGGTTGCAGATCTCAAAAAAATGCCCCATCTTCTCATTGCTGGAAGCACAGGCTCTGGGAAAAGTATCTTCCTTCACAGTGTAATTTTGAGCCTTATCTACAAGAGCACTCCTGAAAAAGTAAGATTTCTTATGATAGATCCTAAAAGGATAGAGCTTTCAGTCTACGAAAAAATTCCCTATCTTTTGCATCCCGTTGTATGTGAACCCAAGCTTGCCACAAAAGCCCTTAGATGGCTTGTAAGTGAAATGGAAAGAAGATATGGCCTTTTTGAAGAAGTGGGGGCAAGAAACATTGACTCCTACAACAAGTCTTTTGAAGAAAAACTGCCTTATATTGTAATGATTATTGATGAGCTGGCAGACCTGATGGTGGTTTCTTCAAAGGAGGTAGAAACCTTACTTACCAGACTTGCCCAGATGGCAAGAGCAGCAGGAATTCACCTGCTTGTAGCTACCCAGAGGCCCTCTGTAGATGTAATAACGGGACTTATAAAGGCTAATTTTCCGGCAAGGATCTCCTTTCAGGTTACCTCCAAGGTGGACTCCCGCACCATTCTTGATACTCAGGGAGCAGAAAGACTTCTTGGAGCCGGAGACATGCTGTTTTTGCCTCCTGGCTCCTCACATCTTCAAAGAATACATGGGCCTTATGTTTCAGAAAAGGAAGTTAAAGCGGTAGTTGAATACCTTAGGGCCTGTGGAGAGCCAGAATATCTGGCAGATATAAACTCTGTGGAAATAGAAAATGGCTTTAAGAATGCCACAGGGGCTGGAGAAGATGTAGATGACGAATTATACAAAGAGGCTGTGAGAATTGCCTATCAGCAGGGAAAAATCTCAGTTTCCATGCTTCAAAGAAAGCTCAGAATAGGCTATAATAGAGCTGCAAGGCTTGTAGAAAGAATGGAGGAGGAAGGCATTGTTGGTCCGAGTGACGGCGTGCGTCCTCGCCCTGTTATTGGTGGCCCTAAGCCCTTTGAATAAAGCCAAAGCCCTTACAATTAATCAAGTCTTAGATAGGGTACAGCATTTTTACGAATCTATCCTCTCGTTAAAAGCCTCATTTATTCAAAAAGTCAATTTTCCGGAAGGAAAAACAGAAATAAGTTATGGCAAAGTATGGATAAAAAAACCCTGCAAAATGAAATGGATTTACCAGGGTCCGGAAAAATTTTTTATAATTTCTGATGGCAGAAAAATTTATATATACTATCCAGAAGAAAAAGAAGTATTAGTTTTTCCGTATCAAAAAAGCATTTCCTCTAAGTTGGCTTTAGAATTTATAAATGGCAAAGCAAAGATTGAAAAAGATCTGAAACTTGAAAGCTTTAAAGTGCTCAATGAAAACTACTGGAAGCTGAACTTTCTTCCTTTAAAAAAGGACTCTTTGGTAGAAAAAATTTCTTTGTTAGTCAATTTAAAAACAGGAGAAGTAAGGGAAATTTCTCTTGTTCAGTCAACTGGAGAAAAAATAGTGCTGCTTTTTAAAAAAGTTTATTACAACATTAAAATTCCTCAAAATTTTTTCAATTTTAATCCTCCTAAAGGGGTAGAAGTAATAGAAGAATAATTTTGAAATGTAATGAATTCAGCTATAAGAACAATACTATTCTTTTTTTTAGGAACCATTCTTACAGGTGTCATTCTACTTTCCCTACCCTTTGCTACTACTTCTCATTTATCTTTGCTTGACAGGATATTTACAGCCACATCGGCAGTAACTGTAACAGGACTTATCGTAGCTGATACAGCTAAGGACTTTACTCTCTTTGGTAAACTCGTAATCCTTCTTCTCATTCAGGTGGGAGGACTTGGCTACATGACCTATAGCACCTTTTTCCTGCTCACCTTCAAAAAACTGGGATACAAAGAAAGGCTTGCTTTAGTTGAAACACTGAATTATCCAAGTGTTTCCGGAATTTTAAGATTTTTTAAAAAAGTACTGCTCTATGCATTTTGGATTGAAGGAATTGGCACTATAGGATTATTTCTTTTCTTTCTAAGCCAGGGATTTACCATAGAAAACGCTCTTTTTGCGGGTCTATTCCACAGCATCTCTGCCTTTAATAATGCCGGATTTTCCATATTTTCAACAAGCTTAACCAATTTTTCAGATTCTATTTTTATTAATTTATGGATAGGACTTCTTATTGTGCTGGGTGGACTTGGATTTTATGTCCTTGAAGACCTGGAACACTTTCTTTTTAAAAAAGCTCGCCTTCAGGTACACACCAAAATGGTGCTTTTTGCTACGACTCTGCTCCTTGGTATAGGATTTGGATGGTTCCTTTTTGTAGAATGCTATCACACTCCTTACTTTGCCAGGATGCCTTTAAAGAAAAAAATCCTTATTAGCCTTTTCACTTCTATTACAAGCAGAACCGCAGGATTTAACACCATTGACATAAGCAAACTATCTGAACCCTCTCTCTTTTTTCTGAGCCTCCTTATGTTTGTAGGGGGTTCTCCTGGAGGAACAGCAGGGGGTGTCAAAACCACAAATGTAATGATTGTCCTCCTTACTATATGGAGCTATATCCACGGCAAAAAGGAAGTACTATTTTGCAAAAGAAAAATAAGTGATGAAACTATCCAAAAAGCCCTGGTTGTTCTCACCCTTGCTTTTTTCGTAGAGACCACTATTACTCTGCTTGTCTCTCTGTTTGATCATACTCCTCTTCTTTATACCATGTTTGAAACTATTTCTGCCTTTTCCACTGTAGGGCTTTCCATAGGAAATGGAGGCACTTTAAGTTATTGTGCAAATTTTAGTTGGATTGGCAAAAGTTTGATAATTTTAAGTATGTTTATTGGGAGGGTGGGCTTTCTTACATTTCTTATGGCACTTACTGGCAGAACCAAAGAATCTTATGTAAAACACATTGAAGCAAAGATTTTGACTTAGTATAGGAGGCCAAAAATGAAAAAAACATATGCAGTGGTTGGGCTGGGGAAATTTGGTTATTACGTAACCAAAACTCTTGCAGAAAGTGGAGCTGAAGTAATTGCCTGTGATAAGGAAGAAGAAAAAGTAAAAAAAGTAGCTGATTTTGTTACTTCTGCCTATGTAATGGACGCAACAGAAGAAAAGGCACTTTTGGAGTCAGGAATAGCATCAGCAGATACTATAATTATAAGTATTGGAAGTAATATAGAAGCTTCCCTTCTGGTAGTAGTTCAACTTTTAAATTTAGGAGCTAATGATCTTATAGTAAAAGCTGTAAATGAACTTCATGGCCAGATCCTTGAAAAACTCGGAGTAAAAAGGGTAGTCTACGCCGAAAAAGAAATGGGTATCAAAATTGCCAAAAGTCTTATTATGGGAGTTGTAGATGAAATTGACTTTGCAGGAGACTACAAAATTTTTGAAATAAAAATACCAGAAGACTGGATTGGAAAAGATCTTCAAACACTTAATTTAAGAAAAAAATATGATATAAGTGTGCTTGCTATAAAAAGAGGGGGGAAAATTGTAGTCAACCCCAGGCCAGAAGAGGCATTTCAAGCGTCAGATATATTGCTGGTTTTAGGAAAAGAAGGGATTTTAAAAAAACTTATCTAAGAAATTAGTTTTAAAGCTTCTTTTATTCTCCTTATAGCTTTTTTTAAATTCTCAAGGGAATTGGCAAAAGAAATTCGTATAAATTTATCCTCACCAAAAGCAACTCCTGGCACAACTGCCACCCTTGCCTTCTCAAGCAGAAACTCAGCAAAGCTTACAGAGTCTTTAATAATTATCCCGTCTACCTCTTTGCCGTAATAGCTGCTCACTTTAACAAAAAGATAAAATGTACCTTCTGGTGGAATAAGCTCAATGCCTGGAATTTCCTTTAAAGCCTCTGCAAGGAATCTTGCCCTTTCTGTAAAGGCCTTGCACATTTTTTTTACCTCGTCCTGAGGACCTGTTAAGGCAACCTCTGCTGCCTTTTGAGCAAAGGCAGTGGCATGAGAAGTGCTCTGTCCCTGAAGAGCTGCGCATTTTTTTATAACCTCTTCAGGCCCCACTGCCCATCCTATCCTCCATCCAGTCATGGCGTATGTCTTGGAAACCCCATTTACCATAAAAACTCGATCCCTTATCTCTGGAACAAAAGAAAGTATGTTCTCCGGGCTTTTAAAATCAAACCTGAGCTTGTCATAAATATCGTCACTGATTATCCAGAGCCCTTTCTCCTGAGCAAGTTTTCCAAGAGCCTTTAAAAATTCCGGAGAGTAAATCAATCCTGTTGGATTTGACGGGCTGTTAAGAATTATTCCCACTGTTTTAGAAGTAATTGCTTTTTCAACTGCCTCTATCTCAGGCTCAAATCCTTTTTCCATAGAAGTGGCTATTATAACAGGAACTCCATCAGCAAGCTCAACCATTGCAGGATAAGACACCCAGTAAGGAGAAAAAATAAGCACTTCATCTCCAGGATTTACCAGGGTTAAAAGCAGATTAAAAAGAGCCTGCTTGGCACCTGTGGTAATAATTACCTCCTCAGGAGAATAGGAAAAGCCATAGTCCTGCTTTAATCTTTCACACACTGCCATGCGGAGCTCAGGAATCCCTGCACTTGGCACATATCTCGTAAAGCCCTCATCTAAAGCCTTTTTGCAAGCTTCCTTAATATAAGAAGGTGTATCAAAGTCAGGTTCACCTGCAGAGAGGTTTATTACATCTATTCCCTTTGCTTTCAAGGCCTTGGCCTTAGCATTCACTGCAAGTGTTGCAGATGGTTTTAATCTTTTTGCCCTCTCTGAAAGCCTTAACATTTTATACCTCCCTCTTAAATGGATTCCAAATTGCTACGATATTTTTAAAATCTTTTTCATTATTAGTTATTAATATCCTTTTATACACTATCGCCGTAGCTGCTATCACAGCATCTGCAAGCTTTATTTTCTTTTGCCTTCACAAATTTATTGCTTCATCAACAATTTCGTCTTCTAAACCTATAATTACAGCATCTTCAATAAAACTTTTAGCTTCTTTAAAAGTTTTCTCTGTATGTCCTCTCCAGCCAAGGATTTCTAATTTCGTAATTACAGAAATATAAAAAGACGTTTCTAATATATTTTCAATTTGTTTTTTTACATCTTCCGGTAATTTTCCCGCAAGAAAGTATATCAAAATATTTGTATCAAATAGATAATCTCTCATCCCATTCCTCTCTCATTTTTTTTATTTCCTGATCAATCTCTTTTTCAGAATTTTTAATTTTCAAAATCCCATAATACTTCTTATATTTGTTTTCTTTCTTTTTTATAATACGAATTTTCTCCTCCGGCAATAAAGAAAGAAAAGATAACACTTTATCGTACACATCATCTGCCACCTCTAAAATTACCCTTTTCATAATCATATCCTCCATTCTTAAAGTTCTACTTTAAACTTAGGATAGCTGTCAATAACTTTTATTTTTTTATAAACAATTTCTTTTAACACAAGCCCTTGAGGTGGTGCTGGTGGAGGAGCAACGCTTCTATCCCGTGCCTCAAGTATCTGCTTAAAATCCTCCACTGTGAGATTGCCTCTGCCCACTTCTACAAGAGCTCCTACCAGATTTCTTACCATATATCTCATAAATCCCCTTCCCACAATTTCAAAGGCAATCATATGCTTTCTTCCAGGCACTCTTTTAAACTTAGCATCGTAAATAGTCCTTACAGTAGATTTTAAATCAGTTCCAGCCTTCCTGAAACTGGCAAAATCCTTGGTGCCTATTATAAAAGGGAGACACTCTTTCATAGCAGAAAGATTAAGGTTCTCAGGAACCCACCAGGAAAAAAGCCTTACAAGAGGATTTCTTATGGGATAATTATAAATGTAATAAACATATGTCTTTTTAAGAGAATCCTTCTGGGCGTGAAATTTAAAGTCCACCTCTTCAAGCTTCCAGACTACTATGTCCTGGGGAAGCATGGCATTGACAGCCCTGTAGATAACTTCAAGTGGCCTCTCAGAAGTGGTCAAAAAATGGGCTACCTGGCAAAGGGCATGTACTCCTGCATCTGTTCTGCCTGCTGCTTTTAGCCTTACTTTGTGCCCAAGGATTCTGGAAAGGATTTTTTCAAGGGTGCCCTGC
>Ga0256842_1000031_pt1 | contig 100701 bp, 126 predicted proteins | sample 4559240metaG_FD_185973 | JGI IMG/M metagenome (GOLD analysis project Ga0256842, IMG submission 185973) | Hydrothermal vent microbial communities from Guaymas Basin, Mexico - 4559-240 | ecosystem: Environmental > Aquatic > Marine > Hydrothermal vents | place: Mexico: Guaymas Basin | collected... | reverse complement strand
GCCCGACTTCGACGAGGAGCGAACCCGCTACCAGGTGCGCCACATCGCCGGGGAGGAGGGCTCGGGCACCCGGTACCTTCCCCCCAACTGCGACAAGATGCGCGAGTGGGGACTCTGCGAGAACCCCAACGGTTGTGGAGTGAAGAACCCCCTAGTGTACGCCCGGCGCGGTCGCCCCCGGGACTAGCCCCCTCATCCCGCGCCAATCGTTACGGTCATTGGAACGAATAGTTTTTTCCGTAAAGTGGCGGACTACCGTAAAATATTTATGGTACCGGTTACTGGTTGTGGTCGGGGGGGAGTGAGGAGATGAGCGAGGTGAGGATCGGGATGGGCTTCCATGAACCGGTCCCGATGCCCAGTACGCCTGCTTTGGGGATGGTCGAGGCATATGGGGGGCTTAGACTGCAGCTAGTGAGCCCCAGGAACTGGGAGGCGATAGTCGCCGTAAAGAAGGACGGGGATTGCGACGAGCCGTTGTCGGCAGCGTTCGAGACAGAAGTGGAGGAGTTCAGCGAGCTCATGGTAGTCAAGGAAGGAGAGAGGGTGGAAGTGTGGCTGGACTGGGAGCTGCACGATGCCATTCGGAACCCTGAGAGGTTCCCAGACCCGGAGACACCGATGGGGGAGCTGCTTGGTACGGTGACCATCACCGGCAGAATTGACGGTCTGGGTAGACGTGTGGAAATCCTGCGGGAACACAGGGCAAGAGTCATCATGACGGACGACGGAAGTGACAGGCCAGTGACCATCTTTGAGGACGGCGGGTGGATGGTGACAAACAACGAAATAATCAGGGTGAAGGCGAGGGTCGAAAGAGACGTCCTAGTGAGGGACATCGAGTTCGAGGGGATTAACTGGGTGATAGGACACGGATCGGCCCCGGAGCTACTGATCTACGAGAACGGGATCGCAGCGAAGTGGGAGGGGAGGAGTTACATCGTGATGGCGTTCTCACCGGCCGAGGTTGAGGAGATTCCCTAATTCTTCCCCACCGCGCCAATCGTTACGAGGATTGTAACGATGGTCGGCTACTCGGTTATGTGGAGGGTTATGTGGAGGTGGGGTCACCCGGGTTGGGGTGGGACGATGGGTTGGAGGGCTTCTCCCGGGACCCAGTGTAGCTCGTTGGCCGTGCAGATGGGGGCGCTGGGGAGGTCGATCACCTTGTCGTCCGTGATGAGGAATTCCCGGCCTTGGATGGTGTTCTTGGTGAGGTGGATGGAGCCGTCGCTGCTGGGGTCGAGCCATAGTGCTTGGCCGACGGGGCTGCCGTCCTCGGCGATCACTCCTTGGGCCCATAGCCAGCGTTTCGTGTCGATGAGCCAGTAGTGAATGCCCTCGGTCCCGGTGGCGTATCGGACTCGGGCGATGACTAGGCCGTCGGCCCGGCCTTCCAGGTGGCGCTCGCGACCCTCGTCGTCCGTCCATTTGATCAGGTACTCGCCGCTCTCGGAGACTTGTTCCACGTAACCGACTCTAACGTGGGCCCAGTCGGTGAGTACGACGCACTTCTCGTACCGGGGGATTCCGCCGAACGATACGTGGGTGTTGAGTAGCTCGTCTCCTCGCTGTTCCACGTACCAGTGGGCGTACTCCTCGAGGCTGAATTCGCCGATTCGGTTGATCAGTAGGGCGGGGTATTTCCGGATTAGGTCGGCGAGTAGGGTGTCTCCGTCGGGCTCGATCACCAGGCCTTCCTCCGGGTCGTACACGAATTTCAGGTCCCGCGGGAGCCGGTCCTCCACTCGGTCGGTCACGCTGACCTCGAGCATTATCACTGCCCTGGAACGCCGGGTTGAGTGAGTGGTTATGTGGAACATGCCGGACTATGTGGTGACGGGATTGCCGGGAATCATTGGGTTTTAATCGCCGGGACTCGGGTTGGGAGTGGGGTGGTGAGGATGATGGTCGAGGGTCGGTACCTCAAGTCGGCCTTCGCGCCGGTGTTCCGGATCCTCGAGGAGATGCCCTTGGAATTGGGTGAGGATGGGGTTAGGGGGGTTGGGATGGATTCGGCTCACGTGGCGGCGGCTCGGCTTGAGCTCCCGCCCGGGTTCTTTGAGGAGTTTCGCCCGCCCGAGGAGGAGGTGGAGATTGGGGTGGATGGGGAGTATCTGGCTAGGATCTGTAATCGGATTAGGGTGACGGATGAGGTGGAGTTGTCCTCGGATGGTGAGGAGTTGGTCTTGGTGGTTCGGAGGGAGGGGTACGAGCGGGTGTTTCGGGTGAGGGGGATTGAGGTGGGTGAGTCGGCTGACCTCCCGGAGTTGGAGTACGAGGCGGAGGTGACTCTCGTTCCGGATTTTCTGGCTGATGCGGTTCGGGACGTGGAGGGGGTGAGTGATACGGTGGAGTTGGTGGCTCGGGAGGGGGAGTTGATGCTCCGGGCGGAGGGTGAGCATTCGGAGGTGCGGCCGGTGGTGCGGGAGGGGTCGGAGGCGCTCATTACCTCGGTGGAGGTGGAGGATGGTGAGGTTAAGGCCCTCTATTCGGTGGATTATCTCAAGGATATGGTGAGGGCGGCTCAGGGGGCGGAGAGTGTGACCCTGCGGTTCGGGGAGGAGTTGCCCTTGGAGCTTGAGTTCCGAGTGGGGCCGGCGGGCGAGGGGACGGTGAAGTTTTACCTGGCCCCGCGGGTTGAGGAGTGATTGGGGGGTAAGGAGTGATGGAGATCCTGGAGATGGCCCGGGAGGTAATCAAGGGCAAGGAGGAGTTCGAGGAGTTCCTGGACCGGGTCAAGGAGGAGCTGGAGGAGCTGGGCGTCCCGGAGACGGAGATCGAGGACGTCACCGCCGAATTGCTCGAGGAGGCGGCCAAGTGGGTCGAGAAGTACGAGGACGGGGACGACTTCGCACCCTTCGGGTTTGCGGCGTACACGGCTGGAGTGCTAGACCGGTACAGGGACGTGCAGGAGATTAATGAGGAGGTGATCGAGCGGCTCACGGAGGAGTGGCGGCGGGAGCGCGCCTAATCCCCTCCCCCTTTCTTCCCGCCCATTGTTATGAGCCTCATAACGATTGGCCGGGAGGAGGGGGCGTGGGGAGGCTATCGAGCCTTGACGAACGCCCTGTTGCAATGCCGGCACCGGTACACGACGTACCGGCCCTTACTGACCTCAATGAGCCGCCGACCGCACCGCGGGCACGTCCGATACTCCAACAGCAGGGAGACCACCCTACGCAGCACCCCCGACAAGAACCGACGCACTCCCGGCCGGCCCCTCACCGGTTCACACTCCCACCCTCATAATTAGCACTCACCATTCAATCCCCGCCAAAGACCCCATAGTTTCCCGATAGTCCGCAATCCCAACATACTCGGGCTAATTCGAGGCTATTGGGGGGCGTGAGCAGATGACCTACCACCAGCCCGGGGGAGAGGGAAGGCTCGCGGCCGCCGCCCTCGCCCTAATGAGCGCCGCCATCCTGGGCAAGCTCGCCCTCAGCCAAGTACTGGGCACCGACCCATTCCCGGACGTCGACGTCAACGCCCAACCCGTGGAAATCCGGGAACCCACCCAGACCGGCGAGAGCACCCCCACGCCCGGGCCCCCGGAGGATCACCAAGACCACCGGACCGAGGTCGGCGTCTTCGTCTGGCCCCGCTCCATCAACCACCACTCCATCCAAGGATTGAAACGGTACGACAAGGTGGCCGTCCTCGTCCGCGGCACCTCCGGCATCACCAACACCGAGCCCCTCAAACTGGTCAGAAATAGCGTCGATAACACCCAAGTCTACGCCTGGATCACCGGATTCGAGCGAGCCGACGGCGGCTGGGACCGGCCCTGGGACCCCCGAGTAAGGCGAGAGATCCTGAACGCCGTCAAGGCCGCACTACCCTACTGCGACGGCATCATCCTCGACGACTCCTTCCGCTACCCACGAAGAGACCCCAAGGCCGAGCGGGCGATCACCACCCTCATCCAGGAAATCGCCCAACTCGCCCACGAGCACGGCAAGAAAGTCTACTACTGCATCCTACCCGAGGACATGAGCAAGTACTCCGTCAACATCCACACCATCGCCCAGCACGTGGACACCATCATCGTGGAAGCCTACACCCAAGAATACCACCAAAGCCCCGACTGGGTGCTCCACATCTACCACCTCAACGCCAACCACTTCGGCCCCAACAAGATCGCCATCGCCCTCCACGACCACCCACGCAAAATCGCCCAAGAACTACACGCCCTCAAACGCGCCGGCTGCCCCGAAGTCTGGATCTTCCGCTACGGCGAAGTAGGAGTCCTACCCCCCTAACCCACCCAATTTCGACAAACTTTATCCAACAAAGAACCACCAAACCCAACGACCGCCGACAAGCCGGGGGACACCACCATGCGCCGAATCATCACCACCAGGGACGAGATCCTAATCAAAACCGAGATCGGGGAACTGCGCATCAAAGGCACCGACAACCCCACCAACCCCACCGTGGAATGCCATGGTATCTTCGACGAGCCCCAACCCATCAACCTACCCCCGCACGTCACCCAATACCTCCAACGACAAGGCTACGACCTCATAGTAACCCTAGGAAGAGCCGTATTCACCCCCACCATCCTCGCCGCCAACGACGACACCGTCATCGCCTGCGACTACGAGGAACGCGGGGTCCAACTGGAGAAATTCGACACGATCCGAGTCCCCCTGCACAAGGTGGACACCACCCGCCTCGCCTGCCTACCACTGGAATACTACTTCTCACGCAGCAAGACCGGCGCCGTGTTCGTCACCACCCACGACACCATACTCAACGCCGCCCTAGACGGTCACATTACCCACCATAACGGGACCAAATACGTGGAAGTACCCCGCACCGAATGGACCCTAATTGGGGCCAGGAAAGACCACCAACCCAAGGACGAGACCGCCCCCGCCAAGACCCAGACCAACGGCGGCCACCAAACCCCCGACCTCATACGGGAGCTCAATGATCGACTGGAGGAACTAGAACAACGCCTCAAACGCCTCGAACGCCTGGTGGAGAAGGCGATAGAGGAGAAACAGCGGAAAAAGAAAAGGAAACGCGACAGTATCTTCTCCACCATCTTCTAAACCTCAACCCACGCCCCCCGCCCCCCATCCCACACGAACACCCGCTTCCGCCTCACCTTAATCCGACCACCCTCATAGGAGACCGTCGTGAGTGGATTATCGCACACGCTATACGCCAACGGGTTCCTGGACACCAGCTTACCGGAGGTCGCATCATTCCACACCTCCCTCGGGCTCGGCAACTCAAAGATCGAGGCGGAACGCGGCCACCCCTCCCCACCACGAGGCGGCCACCGCAACCCAACCTCCACCCTCCACCCATCCCCCGCACTCACGGCCGTCTCCACCACCCGCGCCTCAACCTCATTCTCCCTGAACTCCATCCGAGCCCCCCGACCACCCACCACCAACCTCCTCACCTCGCTCACATCACCCTCAACCTCCTCCTCAATCCGCTCCAACGCCTCACTCAGCACCTCCTCCGGCCGCCTAATCTCCCCATCCACCACGATCTCAATACCGTCCACCACGACGGCACGAGCCATCATCTCCACATAACCCCCCGTACCCGGGATACCCGGCATAGCGTAAATATTTTCACAGTAAGCCGCTAACGCCGGCCGGGGGGAGGAGCAGATGGTGAGCGTGAGCGTTAGCTCGTTCGCGGCCGAGTACTACTCCCGCCTCCCCGAGGGCGCGTTCGGTCGTTTCGTGCGGGAGCCGGAGCGGCGGGAGTGGGCGTTCACGGTGGAGCGGGGTGGTGAGCTGGTCTTCGTGCGGAGGAAGAAATGGGACGAGGTGAAAGGATTCGTGGAGCTATACCATTCGATGGGCTACTTCGAGGAGCCGACACGATGGGAGGGACTCACCGGCTGGGACCTGATCATCGACGTGGACGTGGACCTGGCAAATGACGACAGCGAATCCCTCGAGGAGATCGTGGACCAGGCGGGAGAGGCGGCGGAGGAGCTCCGGGAGGCGGCAGAGGTATTCCTGGGACGCCCGGACGTCGTCAACTTCTCCGGAGCCAAAGGGTTCCACCTCAGATGGATGGACGTGCCAATCCCGGACACGGTGACCGACATCGACCCCGACACCGTGGCGCGAGCGTCTCGGAAACTGGTCCAAGCGATAGTGGACTATGCTGGGGAGGAATACGAGGACTACGTGGACCTACAAATCTACCAGGTGAATAGGCTAATTCGGGTCGTAGGATCGCTGAACGCCAAGACGCTACTTCCCGCGGTCCCGGTGGACGACCCCAGCTTCGAGGGAGTCGTTGACGGCCTCCCGGAAGCCTGGTGGGAGGCTGCGGAGCGAGTCTGCCCGAGCCTACCCCAATTCCTGGGGGTGGACCGGTAATGGCCATCATCACCAGGAAGTCCATCGGGATCATTTACGTGCCGTGCAGGGACAAGGAAGACAAGGAAAGATGGAAGCTGCTAGTGTCGGCTATCGGGCTACTGGTATGGCGCAGGGTTAGCAACCGAGTTCTGAGGGAAGTGATGAGGGAATTGGAACGGGGGCGAGTAGTTGGTCTTGGGTCTCTATTTCCGACGATCAGGTCGAGGAGGTGCAGGGGCGAGGTGAGGCCAGTGGGGTTCTCCAGTTATCCGGCGATGGTGCACGGGATCGCGGCGTTGGTGGAGACTAGTCGAGCCTACTGGTTGAAGCCGGCCGAGGCGGCGGGGGCGTTCATTCACGACGAGCGGTACGGGGAGGAGCTGACAGAGATGGTCGAGTTACCGTCGATATTCGACGAGTTCGACGAGGAAGTGAGTGAGGACGCGCTGAATTGGGCCAAGTACGAGATCTGTAGGGGCGAAGAGATCGACTGGATTCCAAGCGAGGACGCGGTCGCTCGAGCGGTCGCCCAGGTCTCCGAGCCGTCTCCCAGAAAGTCCTCCTCCTAATCCTCCCTCAACTAGTTCTCTTATGCGGATTATTGGGGGGCTGAGGAGATGTTCGAGAGGATGGGTGAGGTGCTGGAGGCGCTGCGGGAGGTGGCCGGAGACTACGCTCCGGTAATCTGGGAGGCGTTCGGCCCGAACTGCTTCGCCAGGCACGAGTACCGTCTCAGGAGTAAGACCGGTGGGAAGGTGCCGTTGTCGGTGTGCCGGCGGGTTCGGGTGGAGGGTGAGAGGTTGTCCCGGGAGATCATTGGTGAGGGGACGGGGTGCACGGGGTTGGACCTGGCGGTGATTGGGTTCATTCATAGGACTAGATTGGGAGAGTGGGAGGAGTGGGCTCGGCTGTTCCTGAAGGCGGTGGAGTTCGGGAATGAGCGGTCGTTCTTGAGGACGGTGCTGGTGGCGTCCCGGCCCGAGGGCTACGAGTTCACGGTGGCCCTAACCAACGGGTACCCGGACCTGAGGAGAATGATGAGTGAGAGGAGCAATTCGACGGGAATGATCTTGCGGAGGGCGAGGAAGTGGTTCCGGGTGGTGAGGGGGGAGTGGGAGTGAGGGAGCGGGTCATCGAGCTCATCCGGCGGGCCGCGGTGGAGGGTGCCGAGGATTACGCCCGGGACCTGGCCTTCTTCCCCGCCTACTCCCTCATTCACCTCCTAATGGACGTTATCCGGGGTGAGATTGTAATCCCGATGCCGGACGATGAGATCAGGGCGGACCGGCTCGCGGAGTTGTTGAGGGAGGAGTTCGGTATTCAGGCGGAGGCCCGGGATAATGCCCTGATTATTCCGGTTAGGACCGATAGGTCGTCTAGGTCGGCTAATTCGGGCGGGCGGAGGTCGCTGGACGAGTTCTTCTGATCGGGGGGAGTGTCGTTGTCGGAGTTGTCCCGGTTGGCGGAGTGGTGCCGGGAGCGGTTGCCCAAGTGGTTTAGGGAGTTCCCGGTGGTGGAGCGGGACGCGGGCGCCGTGCACACGTACATTATCATGGATGCGGCGAGGCGTGGTGAGGAGCGAGTGGAGTTGGACCTGGTAGTGTCGGAGCTCGCGGAGGAGGCGGGCGTGGACGCGGAGGAGGCCGTCCGGGAGTTTCACATGGTCGGCGGGGATTCCTACTGGGAGGCGTACCACACGGTGAGGGCTAACGCCGGGGAGTGGTTGAGGCGGGTTGAGGAGGGTGACTCGGAGACGGCGAGGAGGATCGCCGACAATCTGCGTCGGGTGTACAATCGCAAGACTAAGGTGCTCAGGTTCCAGGCGACCTCGTCCTACTTCTTGACCAGTGATTTCTCGGAGATTGCGGTAGAGACGCAGAGTAGGGCGATTATCTCGATTGAGGGGACTGTTATCTCGAGGACGGATCCTGTTTCCGAGGAGCTGAGGGGGGTTTTCAAGTGTCCCAAGTGCGGTGAGGTGATTGAGGTGAAGGAGTGGAATCCGGTTAGGGTTAACGCGCCCCGGCGGCCGCGTTGCCCGAAGTGCGGTGGTGAGGTGGTCGCGGAGCGGGTCACCGGGCCCACGACCGTGTTCTTGGACGTGCAGGAACCGTTGGAGGAGGCGGGTCACTCGCCCCGCCGGCTTAAGGTGGCCATGCGCTTCCCGCTCACCGTCATGGAGGACGTCATGCCGGGGGATCGGGTGATCATCACGGGCACGCCCAAGCCGGTGTACCGGCGCCCCTCGATAGGTGGGGAGATTGGGGAGATTATCTTCGAGGCTATCGGGATTAGGCGGGTTAAGCGAGAGGAGACGCGCCGGGTGGCGCCCCCCAGCCCGGAGGACCCGGTGGAGTGGGTGAAGGAGCGGATCGCGCCGGGCCTGGTGGGAATGGACGAGGTGAAGGAGCTGCTGGCGCTGCAACTGTTCAGCACGGTGGAGGACTCGGACGGGTTCCGCAACCGCATACACGTGCTATTGATAGGAAAGCCCGCGGCGGGCAAGTCCCGCCTGCTCAAATCGGTGGCCAGATTGTACGGGATTTACGCGAGCGCCGAGCACACGACCGGGGCCGGGCTCACCGTGGCCGCCGAGCGGGCCGAGGGCGGGTGGCGCCTCCGAGCCGGGGCCGCCATCCTCGCCGACGGCATGATCCTAGCCATCGACGAGCTCGACAAGGCTCGCAAGAGCGACCTAAACTACCTACTCGAACTAATGGAATCGGGCAGGGCCAGCGTGGCAAAGGCCGGAATCACCACCGAGATCAAGAGCTCCGTCACCGTCCTCGCCGCCGCCAACCCGGACGAGACCAAACTCCGCGAACTCACCAGCACCCCCACCACCCTACGCGAATACATCGAGGAAGTCGGCCACGACACGGTCATCGCCGACCTATGCAACATCACCGCCCCACTAGCCTCCCGATTCGACGTGGTCACACTAATCGAACCAATCACCGACCCCACCACCATCACCCACGCCCTCCGCTCCCAATACGAGCATACCCACCGGGTTAACAGCAAGGAAATCGCCCGACTAAGAGCACTAATCGACAAGGCCAAACAGTACGAGCCCAACGTCCCGGAAGCCGCCTGGGACGAGCTAGAACGCACCCTCGACCAATTCCAACAAGCCGGACTAGACCTCGACCCCCGCAACGCCGCCACCATCCTCCGCCTCGCCCTCGCCCGAGCCCGCGCCCACCGCCGCGACGTCACCCCACAGGACATCACCCACTCGGCCGAATTGTACGCCAATACCACCATACTCGGACTAGTCAAGAACCTAGAGAAGGCCAGCAAACCCCGCAAACTCAGCATCAAGCAACTCCGAGACACCATCCTAGAGACCGCCCGAGAACTCGGCGCCGACCGAGAACCCATCCCCATCAACGACCTCCTCCAACGACTAGAGGACCGCGTGCCCCAGCACCAACTCGACCAAGCCCGCCAACTCATCAACGACCTCATCGACGAGGGCAAACTCCTCCAACCCGAGCCCGGCCACGTCCAACTCCTCCAATAACCCCCACGCCCCCACCCCAATCGTTACGAGCCTCATGACAATAGGCCGGATTGGGTTATGTGTAAGCGGGCTATCAGGCCGGTTCCACATAACCGGATAGCCGACTATCGTTACGAACCCCGAAACAATAGGCGGGTTCGGGGAGAGTCACCGAGGCTCCCGCGCCCCGGTCAGGTGATCCAACCAATAGAAGGAATCCCAATCCACGTGATCCAACTCCAACTCCGGACGATCCTCCGTCACCGGCCGGGACGAGTCCCCACCCACGTACGCCTCCTCCCTATCCAACGGACTGGACTTAGACGGCTTATCACGCACAAGATCAATCGTCACCGGCCCCGCCACCACCTCACACCCACCACCCCTAGTCACCTCATCCGCGTAAGCCTGCAAATCCTCCTCAGACAACTCCACAAACTCCACGCTCAAATACTCCTCCAACGCCTCCCACGCCCGCTCCAACGACAACAACTCCTCCGGAACCCCCCGAGACAACTCCACCACCGCCAACCCAGGATCCCCCACCTCCTCCAACACCGTACCCACCAACCTCACCGCCTCCTCCACCTCCTCCATAGCACCCAATATCCGATACGCATGCCCCGGCAACCGCACCACCATCCGATGACCCAACGAATACGCCAACTGCTCCACCACCGCCCGCGCCGGACTCACCTCAAAATCCACCCCAGGCTCCTCCACACCCCGAGGCGGATACCGATACCCCGCCACCACAAACGTAGACACCGTCCAATCCACCACCACCGGCCGACCCACCACCTCCCACGACCACGAAAACTCCCCAGGACAAAACCCCGGCACCGCCAACAACACATCCTCAAACCCACCCAACTCACGAAACTCCCCAAACCCACCCACCACCCTCACCCTCACCGGCACCACCGACCTCAACACCGCCGCCTTACACAAATGCAACGGCGACTCCCAAACCACCAACTCCAAACCAACCACCCCCCACCCCCCAACCCACCACCAGAATAATAACAACACTCAGCACTAACCCCATAACCACCAATATCACACCGGAACCACACACACCCCCTCCACCGCCAACCGCTCCCACGGAACCAGAAACTCCTCACCAGACCGCCCATTCAACACCCTCACACGCACCCCCGACTCACCCACCACCCACCACTGCCCAAACGCCTGCTCATACCCATACTGGTACTCAGCCTGCACCCCCGCCACACCCACCAACCCCACCCACTCATCCCCACCCGGCCCCACCACGACCAGATTATCGGACCAATCATCCCACACGAACCAACCATCCCCGTTAACCCCAAACACCGTCCGATAGTTGTATACAGGGTCCAGCTCACCATCGTACAGGTACTTACCATCGGGCGGGGAACTAGCATTGGTGAACCGAGCCTTGGGCAGGAAGGCCAGCCCGCCCTTCTCCCGCGAGCTCAAGTGCAGTAACAGTCCTAGGAAGGCCTTCGCCGCCTCCTTCCCCGCCTGGGCCAGGTCCGTCCCACCCACGCTCACGCTCACTCGATTACCCTGCACCTGAATCTGAGCGTCAATACCAGCCGAATAATCCGCCTCGCTAACCACCTCTAACGGGGACGGCAAATCCACCCGATACGTGTCGGCCGGGGTGGTGACCACGAACCGCTCCCCGTCCGTCTCCACGACCACCGGGGCCCTAGGCCACCGGGGCAGCACCAACCGGGCCGGCACGAACCCATCCGCCGGGCTCGCCCTCACCACCGCCTGAAACGTCACCCACTGAGCCCAGTCGTGATCCACCGCCACCACCAACCCCAACCTCGGATCCTGACCAAAATCAGGCGGCTCAAAGACCGCCACCTTCACCGACGCCGCCTCACCCTCCCCAATCAGCGACCAATTCCGCCCGGTAAAATCGGACTTGAAATTGTTGTAAGCCGTCCAATCACCCTGCAACGGCGCCCACTTCGTGACCCTCGCCCACACCGACCCCTCCAAGCTGAGCCCATGCTCCGAGCACAAGGACCGCACGTACCCCAACCCCACCAACCGCATCGTCATCGCCGCCGACAACTGATCCCGCGGGTTATTCCCCGGGTCATTGAACAACCGCTCGTTACCCTGATCATCCACGATGAAGAACCCCTCCTCGGACAACCTCACCCGAGCCAAGGAGACCAACCCCCCAACCCACCACCAATACCACCAATTACAGGCCTACCCCCCGAAGACCACCACCGTAAACTATTTATGGTAGCGCGTAACGGGAGTGAGCGGGGGTGGAGGAGATGGACGAGGTAGAGGTCGCCGGGCGAAAGGTGATCGTGGGCACCCACGGGACGATGAGGGTCCACATCGACCTGGACGTTTCCTCCCCGTACACCGCGTTCGTCGAGGTGATGTCGGCAACGAACTCGGTGCAGGAGGAGGCCGAGAAAACGGACCCGGAAATGCCGGTGGTAGTCGAGGAGAAGAAGCTAATCATCTTCGACCACCACGGGCCGTTATCATGGAAGAAGTCAGTGAGTCGCCAGGCTTTCCAGTGGCTCAAGCTCCGCCCGGAAGGAGAGGAGGTCGGGGAGATCGTCGTGGAGCCCCCGCTGGATGCTGATCAAGTAACCGCAGTAGTCCAGCTAGTGACGGGGGAGCCGGCGCCCGAAGAGGTAGTCCTAGGGATTGACGCCGAGGACCGCAAGTCAGCGGTGGGCTTGTGGGACAAGATCAAAAGTGGTCACCGAGAGCTGGGGGCGGCGATCCCGGTACTAGAAGCAGTGAACAAGGTGAACGAGGAGCGCGGGGGACCGTGGTTCAGTGATGACCCTGAAGAGTTCGCTGAGGCTCTCGTGGAGGCGCTGGGGAGAGTCTACAAGGTCATCGAAGCCATCAAGGACGGAGATATTGACCCGGAACGAGAAGCGGAGCGGTGGACCGAAGAGTTCGAGGAGTGGGCGGAGAAGCAGTGTCGGGACCAGGACATCATTGAGGAGCTAGAGATTGCCGGTTATCGAGTGGTGTTCGCGGAGGCGCCACCGACGGCGCTGTACGTTGCCAAGAACGCTGATCTGGCAGTGTCCCACGGCCAAGGTCGAGTAACAATCGGCATCTCGCCGATCAGCGACCTGGACGTTGACCTCAGGGAGCTCTTCAAGTGGCTCAGCAAGAAGCACCGACAAGGCTGGGGAGGACGACCAGACGTAGGCGGTAGTCCCAAGGACTACACCATCGACCGGAAGGAGTTCGAGGAGACGGTGATCCCGCTAATTAAGCGGTGGATCCGGGAGCAGCTCGGTTAACGCTCCTCCCTTACGCCCCTTCCGGAATTGTTTCGGGGTTTGTAACGATAGTCGGCTATTGGTTGTGTGGAATTGGCCCGGTAGCCCGCTTACACGTAACCCAATCCGGCCTATTGTTGCGATCTTCGTAACGATTGGTGTGGGTGGGTGGTCATCGGCGGGTGGCGTGAGCCTCGCCGGGTAGGGGTTTGATTCGTTCGGTCTTGGCCTCGCCTTTGGTCGGCTGGATTTGCTCGGCTTGTGCTTCACCCTCGGTCGGCTGGATTTGCTCGGCTTGTGCTTCACCCTCGGTCGGCTGGATTTGCTCGGCGTGGGCTTCGCCGGGTAGGGGTCTGATTTCGGTGGGTAGGTAGGGTGCTAGGGGGTCGTAGTTGGTTGGGTCTATTTCCGTCACGCCCAGGTCCTCGATCTTGGCCTTGAGGGCGGGGTGTTGGGTGAGTCTGGTGATCGCCCGGTCTCGGGCGTCGGGTGGGATCACGTAGGCTCGGAGCTCGCCCTCCTCCTCGGCCACGATGATCACGAAGTCCTCCCCCAGCAGGATCGCTCCAGTCCCCGGTCGCTGGTCGAACACGTAGGCCAGCAAGTCCAGGTACTCCTCCACGCTCACCTCCGGGACGATCCTCAACCCGGCCGCACGCACCAACCCAATCACCCCCAAGATAGGCGGCTATCCGGTTATGTGGAATGGGCTTGTAGTGCCGGTACCGGCCTATGGAAAGGCATTCAAGGTCTGGTGTTGGTGCTTGGCCTGGGGGTGGAGCAGATGGTGATCGCGTGGGTTGATGGGCTGGTGAAGGCCAACAAAGACGGGGAGCTTTTTGGGCGCACTCGGTACGGGTGGGTGTTCGCCTCTGACCTGCTGGTTCGTGGGGAGGTTGAGGAGGCGGCGTTCCGGGTGCGTGGGTTCGTTGAGGCGGTGTGGATTGGTGAGGAGAGGGTGTCGGTGGTCACGAGTGAGGGGTTGGTGGAGGTGCCGGTGCTGCGGGAGGGTCCGGAGGTGGTGGAGGAGGTCTGGCCGGCGGTCGCGGAGGCGACTCCGACCGTCACGAGCGATCTGATTCACGCGTTGAGACTCAACCCGACTGAGATGTTGATCAAGGAGGATGGTATCGTCTTCAGGTTCGACCCGTCCTACGTGGTCAATGGAGAGGTGGAGATCGAGGCCGAAGTCGATCTAGATCGGGAGGTGAAGGTGAGTCTGGACGTCTTACCGCTGGAATTGCCAAAGGTGCTTGAGTCGTTCGTGAGGATTGATGCTACCCCTAAAATCGCGGTGAGCCCGCAGATGCTGATCGTGGAGGAGAAGCGGGAGCGGTTGCGGTACTACTTCCCCTCCCCGGTCAGGCCGCTCTAGCCCCCCCATCCCGGGGATTGTTACGAGGGTCGTGACGATAGCCGGCTATTCGGTTATGTGTAAGCGGGTGATTGGGCGGGTTACACACAACCTAACCCGGCCTATTGTTATGAGGCTCGTAACGATTGGCGGGTGGGGGGTGAGGATTACACCCACGCTCCCTCCGGCGGTTCGATGTGCCGCAGTCCCTGCTCCTTCACCTGTCGGATGACCCTTTCTTCTGGCCCTAGTGACTCCCTGATCCTCATTTTCTTCGCTAGTAGCTCGAAGTCCCCCTTCGGCACGTGGCCAATGGCGTCGATCTTGTTGGACTGGTAGTTAGTCGCCAATGCGGCGTGCGCTAGCTCGTGCCATATGACCCTGTCCAGTTCCGCGCCTTCCGCGTCTAATGCCTCCGGCCACAGGACGATCACCGTTTCAGTGAGCCCGCTGCAGCAGACGGCGGTCGCCCCTGTGCTAGGAATCCCCGGGCAGGTCACCACAGTCACTTCCCCCGGTGCGGTCACCGGCTCGAAGTGGTAACTGACGTATTCCCTGACGAGTTCCTCATCGTCCAGCAGCGGATCATTGATGCCATTGACGCTCACTAGCCTCACTAGTCCGGCGACGTCCAGCCCCGCCTTCTCGGCGAGCTTGATGACGTCCTTCGATTCACCGAGGAACTCGGCTATCTCCTCCGGCTCTAGCATCAACCCCAATGGCCGTCGGATCGAGCCAGCCACGAGAACCGGCCTGAGGAGTACCTCCGCGTCCTCCAGCACCATCACCTGGCCCAGCCTCTCCAGCTCCCTCTCCAGCTCTCGAATTAGCTCCTCTTCTCCAATCTTGTCCACCAGGGCCACTCTCATCTGCTCGCCCCCCAGCATAACATGGTTATGCTGAGGCTTAAATAGTTAATGATCCGCCCGCCCGGTGTTATGTGGAAGGCGGGGTTGGGCGGCTTCTTGCCCCGGGTGGTCGGCCGTAGTTCCCATTAGTGACCGCTATCCCGGTATCCTGGGGGGTGGTCTGGTTGGAGATTGGTGACGTGATTGAGGCGGTGCCCGTGGAGTACCGGGGGTTCGTGAGGGGTCTGGTCAGGTTCGTCAGACGGGAGGCGTGGGAGCCGGTGGTTCGGTACCTATTGGGGGAGGAGGTATTGTGCCGGGAATTGCCTGAGGAATTGAGGGTGCAGTTGCCGTTTGAGGATGATGAGCGGGTGGTGGGGTTGGAGCCGGTGGTGGCGAGGGGGAGGGTCAGGCGGGAGATTCGGCGTAATGCGTGGGCCTGGTACCGGCCGGCGGCCGAGACCTACACGGCGTGGTACAACGTGTACGTGAACGGGTACGCGATATTCCACAGCATGCCCTTGAACGCGGTCTGGTTGGATGCGAAGGAGGAGGGCAAGGTGTTCGGGTGGTGGCCGGCCGGGGCCGGGGCCGCCGGCCTGGTCAAGCTGCTGATTGCTAACGCGCGCCGGACTATCCCGCCATGGGTCTATCGGAGGTATCGGAGGTTCAGTGACGTGTTGAGGGAGGTTCGGGAGGAGGGGCTCGCGGTGAGGCTCCGGGACCTGGAGTACATCGCCGGTCGTCGGCTCAAGCTCCGCGAGCTCAGCGATCACTTCGAGTACCGGGTGGTGATCAGGACCGGTAACACGGTAACGCTCCTATTCCCCACCGAGGATAGTCGGCTTATTCGAATATGGGACCTGGAGGACGTGTCCAGGTTGGCCCGTTCCGAGCCCTGGCCCGTCGAGGACCCAATCCAGCCGCTGGGGGGCGAGTAGATTGCTGGTGTTCGGGATGCTGCTGGACCGCCTCACGGCGGCCACCATCTACGCCCTAGCCCGGTACCGTGACAGGTCATTGGGGGAGACGATACTCGGCCTAGTCTCGGGACTGGTGGATGAGTACTCCGATCACCCTGGATTCCCCGAGTTGAAGGAGATGGCGGCGGACCGGAGGAAGATCTGGTGGGCCACGGCCGTCGAGCGAGTCCTGGGCGAGCGTCCCAGCGAGGGGGACGGGACCGTCAAGGTGGTCGCGACCAACTCCAGCTCCCGAGAGCACGAGTGCGAGGCGGCCGCCACCCTAGCCCTCCTACTGGCCGAGAAGGGCACGGAACCCCTCGCCCAACTCGCGAGAGCACGCGCCCAACAACTAGGCCTCCTCTAACCCCCTCCCATCACCCCAATCGTTACGAGAATCATAACAATCCCCGTTATGTGGAACTACGGAGAGGGCGGCTCCTCCGGGACCGGCTCCGGCCACTCACCCCTCACAACCCTCTCCACCGCGAACCTCTCAAGCCTCCAGCTCTTATCCATAATCCGGCTCTGGTACTCCGTCGGCAGCGCTTCATGCCCTAGCTCGTGCAGGATTACCTCCTCCACCGTCTTCCCTGTCAACTCGCAATACCGCTCCAAGTCCCTCATCCACAGAATGATACCGCCCTCCATGCTCACTCCTGCGATTACTGCCTCCCTGGGAGCCCCCGCCATCCTCCCCGGCAGGCACACAATCAGCGTCCCTGGCAATTCTGAATGGACCATCCTGAATCGAACGGATTTCCAGACCCTAATTAGCCCCACCAGCTCCGCCTCATTCCTGACCAGCTCCTCCAAACTCGACGGGAGGAACGCCCTCTTAGTTAGCACCTGGAACGTCGGGGGCAGCTTCTTACCGAACCGGCCCGAGATGTAGGCCGAGATTAACCTCCTAGCCCTGGCTAATGCCGGATCATCGAACTTTGGAACCACAGGCTCCAGCCACCAGGTCACGCCCTCCTTCACTTCAACCTCCATCCCCAGCTCCTCCTCGAGCCCCTGGATCTCCTCGAGGATCTCCCCAGCCGCCGGTCCGGTGACCTTCAACTCCATTCTAGTCCACCCCCCGCTATGGTGGTCAACACCTAACCATAAAACTGTTATAATTGGGAGCGGGCGGGCCGGCCCCTCCCGGGTTATGTGGAAGCCGGCCCCGGGCCCTCTACCCCTGCCAATCCAGCGTCTTCAGGACCCCCAAGCCCGACCCACCACCCACCCCGGCCCCGCCCACCGACAATCGTTACGAGGACCAGAACAATAGCCGGCCCAACACTCACCCCCACACCACCACCCACTCACCCCACGCCACCCAACCGACCTCACCACCCGGCGGACACTCCCATACTGCCGCTATCGGTCGATAGTACTCATAATGAGTGCCCAATCAGCGCGAGGCCGGTTACGTGTAAGGAGGCCGGCACGCCCACCCTCCCGGGTGTAAGGACCGCGAGCCCGGGCCCCAGACTGCAACGGGCCACGCTGGCCCACACCGGGCCCGAGCCCGACCACCTCACCACCCACCACGCCCAACCCAGCGCCCGAGCCCGCACCCACACCCAATCCCTCACCACCCCCAGCACCCAAGACCTCAACCTCAACCACCCCAACCCCAGGCCCAACCCCAGCACCATCGCCCAATCCTAGCCCGGCACCCTCCCTCAACCCTCACCCTACCCCAGCGCCTCACCCTCACCCTGCCCCTAGCCCTCACCCTACACCTACCCCTCCCCCTACCCCGCCGCCGCGCCGAATAATCAAGCTACCGAGCATTGGAACTATTGACCGGATAACCGGCACTATCACCGGGGCCCAATCCCATGTTCTGGCGCAGGGTGGCCAGACTATTGTGGAGGTCGATCATGAGGAATGCCCGCGTGCGCGTCTGGAAATCCAACGACCGCTGGTACGGGGCCGCGGGCGAGGACCCGGTGTACCTGGGCGAGGCTCCCGACGAGGAGGTGGAAGAACTGGACGGAATCACGCCCAAGGAAGCCACCAGACTACTACGCGAACTATCGGAGGAATACCCACCCAACCCCGAGCGAGTCCGCATTCACACCCCACTACTCCCGAACGAGGCCGAGCCCAACACCCACGACCCCGAACTCCTCCTCACCCTCACCACCGGCGCCCACTCCAAACACTGGAAACTAGCCGCCCCACTCCTCTACGGACGAATCACCCTACTAGGCGCCCCACCCCACGGCCTCATCATCCAAGAACAAGGCAAAGGCTGGAGAGAACCCCTCACCAACCAGAACCCGCAACCACCCACCATCACCAGGCACAGGGACCGAATCATCGTCCGCGGAACCCGCGGCCACCCACTCACCCACAAACTAGCCCAACTCATCAAAGACCTCACCAACCAAACCCCACACACCACCCACCTCTAACCCACCACCACCAACCGTTACAATCCGCCCAATCGTTACAAAGACCATAACAATTCGACCAATTGGGAAGAACAAAAACCCCGCTAGGAATCAATCATCTCCAACACCTCCATCGCGTCCAGGACCTTAATGACCCTGACATTCCAGTACTCCTCAACGACCCTCCGCACGTCCTCCTCACCACTCGGGAATCCAAGCTGTTCCCCGGCCAACTCGTCGGTCCAGTCGACGATGACGATCGCATTACCCTCCGCGTCCCCCTCCTCGTCCACCGGAACCCCGAACCTCTCGTGCAACTCGTCCGCCACCGTCCATGCAAGATCACCGAATGGTATGATGACGTCAGCGTCGCCAACGATCTCCTCCAGCTCATCCTGACCATCCCTAATCATCTCCTCCAACTCCCCGACCAGCTCCTTAACCTCCTCCACCAACTCCTCCCTCCGCGCCTCCAGGTCCACACCCTCCGAAACCAGGTCCTTAGCTAGATCCTCTACCACTCCAATAGCCGCAATCTCCTTGATCATCTCCTCCAACTCCCCGACCAGCTCCTTCACCTCATAGTCCTCGTCCTCCGAGGCCGTCGCCGCCTCCTCAACCACCTCCACCGCCTCCCGCAACTCCTCCTTCACATCCTCCAGCCTCTCCTCCACTAACTTCCTACTAACCAAGCACTTACCCTCACCACCAATAGAGACCTTAGCCGGTATCGGATAACCAACCGCCGCCTCCCCCACTACCAACTTCCCCGTCACCACAGAACCCACTACAGAACCAGCCCAGAACCGAATCTCGTAGACCGGTGCCCTAACCTGCTTCTGCACATTCCTCTCCTCACCATCCACAGTCTCAACCCACCCCACCACCTTCCGCCTAACCTCCACCACTTTAGCCACCGCTACTCTCGGCGCCTTCCTCCTGATCTCCCTAGCCATCCCCGGCCTCCACTTACCGAGCACCTCCTCCAACTCCTCCACCACCCGCTCCACTTCTCCTTCCCCAGACTTCAGCAAGTCCCAGTAGCACGGATTAGCCGCCGCAATCACCAGCACAATATCCGCCTCACCCGACTTCCGCTCCACTGCCTCCATCACGCCAACCAAGGCACTCGCAGCGATCTCCGCTAGCATAATCACCTCATCCTTAGACTGACCCTCCAGCCACCGGACGAACTCCACGCACTCACTGCCCTCCTTGCCGAGGTAGATTAGCCTGGACTGATCGGAACCCCCACTGAAGTACGCCGCGTAGTACGGCCCGTACGTCCGGCCATTCGGACCCTTACGATACATCTCCTTCAACTCCGGCTTAACCTTGCGGCGGTACACCTCCAGGAGCACGCGTAGAGCACGGACCCTCTCGGCAGGGTCACTAGGGTATTTCTCCAACAGCTCGCGCTCCACCATCTCCATCACACCCCCAGCGGGTTACCCAGTAAGCGGAGCTTAAATAATTTATGGTAGGCCACTAACGAGCCCAACCCAGCCAAGACCAACACCACCCACCACACCAGCACCCACCACGACACCCAAGCACCCAACGAGCAGACCGGAATGCGGGTGGCGCAGACCCACCCCCACCCCACGCGCGAGGTGAAGCACAGCCAGCCCGGCAAGGCCAAGCCCACACCCCAGCTCACCACGATCTCATCCTGACCCCACTGACCCTAACTGGACCGCGACCGAATCAGCTCGTACATTACGTGCACCACGACCGTCACTCCCCCCACCAGCCCGCACACCGAATACAGCAGATACACGACCTATGCTAGTACCCCAGATAGGCGCAGATTGAATTCGGAGAGGCCGACACAAGTGCCGCCGACGTTGAACCAATCCAGGCCCTTGAGACCCTCCACGAGTAGGAGGGCGCTTGACTCACCCACCGGCCGGAGGAGGAATGGGACGATCACAATCCCGACCACGGCCCACGGGACGGCCGGATTCCCCCTCCCAACCCCGCCCAGGACCCGCATGGACTACAGGGGACTACCGCCCACAACCCACCCAATACCCGCCATCAAACACCCAAATGGGCTCTCGCAGTCCAACCATGGGTCCCATCTCAAAGAAACCACCCAACATTACTCGAAGGTAAAACCGCAAATCCTCAAAGACCAACCCCCCTTTTCGTGCGTTAACAAAGCCCCAAACCCAAGAATCACCCACCACCACCCACCCAACCGTTACGAGACTCACAACAATAGCCCAAGCACCGGGAAAAAGACCGACCCAATCACCCCCCACCACGACCCTGAACCCATCCAAGCCCCCCAACCGCCCCGCAACCTCACCAGCCCGACCACCACCCACCACGCCCAACCCATCCGGAACCTCCCAATCACCACCACCCAACACGACGCCATGGAACGCGCCAACCACCCTAACACCACCATCAACAAGACCACAGACCAAATGAACACCAATAACAAACCAAATAAGAACAAGCCCAACACCACCCACAACACACCACCAAAAAACCACCAGACCAACACCCCCGGTTGCACACCAACAACAACACACCCAAACCCAAACACAAACCCAAACACAAACCACTCACACACCAGCCCCGGCGGGTCCGCGGCTCTCGCGAGCCCGCCAGCTCGCCCCTCGACCCCCCTTTCCACCACGTAACGGCGCACACTCCACACCCCCACCACCACCCCACCACCCCGCACCAGCGCACACGATATCCCGAATACGACCCAAATCGCACTTTACCCGGCAGAAAAAATAGCGACACCAAATCCTAACCCACCAGGCCCCGAGCCTGCAGAACCCACCACTTTCATGCGACCAGCCGGGATTCCCATGCGAAGGCATGGACCACACCCCACCCACCATGCACACAGCCCCCTTTATTTTCCGTAGAGTTAACAGTACGCGATGAAAAAAAAGAGGGGAGCGGGCGTCAGCAAAGCTCCTTTAGCATCTCCCCTGCTTTAGATTCCGCCGCGCCGACCCTTTCTAGTCTGTCCAATGCTACCTCCGCCGCCTCTTCAGGCTCCTCCCACATGAACCTACCGACGAACCACAACTCACCAGTTGCGAGGTACATGTCCCTGAGCTCCCGCAAGTCACTTGGTCCTAGCTCGTCTTTCTCCTCAATTTCCTCCGCCAGCCTCCGCGTCATCTGCACTATCACTTTCTTCAGAGCTTCCTTTTCTTCTCTTGGCGCGTTGGTGATTATCTCTGGATCTACCGGCACTCCGTCTACAGCAAACATCTTCGCGGTGACCCATCGCGGCTGAAGCCACTGCTCTCTCGTCGGCGACCCCCGGAACCCCTGAGTCTGCGCAACCTTTAGCGCTAGCTTTGTAATTTCTTCAATTTCAGGCGTTGGTCTCACTCCCCGTTCACACACTTTGATGTCTAACTCTGCGAACGTGGGTAAAACTCGGTGTCTCAACTCAGTGAAAATCGCTTTGAATTCCTGACTCGCTGGAACACCGAAGTATGGCAGTACCAGCGCCCTATTTACGGAGCGCTCATTTACCGTCGCCCGCCCGTCTGCGTCTACTTGGTAAGTTACCACTGCAGCACCGTTCTTCAACCGCTCAATTGCCTCGGGCACTACGCCCCACTGCACGCTCCCTATGGCACCGCCCTCCTTTAACACCGTTGTCTCAACGAGCAACCACGTGGCCGCTGGCCCACCTACGTGGTTGACGTGGACGTCGTCCTCCCGGAAGACCATCCCCTCGTCCCTCCCGTACTTCAGGATAACCCTGCTAATCGCTGAAAAAGGTGACTCGTTGTTCGGTGACACTTGGTGTCGACAGTCGCTCGGCGTCTCCGACACCTCTTGCATCACCGCGCACAGGAGGGACTTTCCTGCATCAGACGGGCCCGCTACAATAACTGTGGATCCCAGTACCGGCGTTATCATCGCTATGAACGACGGCGGAAACGCTTCTGCCAGCTCCTTGGCCTCATCCCGGTTTGCTGTGATCTTTGCCTTCCAGACGTCCACCATCTCTTTCAGCTTCTGGCAGATCTTTTCCACGGTACCCTTTTTCCATGGCAACTCCTTAGCTTCATGTTTGAGTTTCAACTTGAGATAGACATACGCATCTGCGGGCCCCTCCACACCTGCGCCTTTAAGTACCTCCCTCAATTTCTTCGGTGACACCCCCGCTGCCCTAGCGGCCTTCCTGATCCAGGTGCTCGTCCCTTCCGCTTCAACTTCAGTCGTCTCCGAGCCCGCATCTTCCGCTTCAAGTTTCTCTGCGACCCTCCGCCACGACATCTCCTCACGCCCCCAGAAATGATGGAGAGGGGGTGGTGGGGGAGTCGGGGGTTATCGCTTAATCCGCGCCCTTGCCTCATCGTGCCAGATCACTTTTCTCATTTCGTTGAGGTACACCCAAACCCTGTACGTTCTCTCGGGGCTTACGTCGACCGGGGCCCGGTGGGGCGTTCCCCCCCGTGAGGGCCCCCAGGATGAGGGCGCGTCCTGACTGGGGGCCCGAGGGGGGCTCCGCCCCACCGGGTACCCCCGGTCCCATCGGCCGCGGGCGGGATGAAGGGGCGCGGGCGCGCCCCTGACCGGCCGCGGCCATGTGCTCCCGGTAAGCGGGGGTTTATATATTATTCGGGCCCCGAGCTGCGGCCCCCGTCCTAGTTCTAGGGTTTTCTCCGGGGAAGGCGGCCTTGGCAGTGAGATTCCCGTCTCATTTCCCGCGGGAATTGGTTGGGGTTAGTTGGGGTTAGTCGGGGCTGGAATTGGTTGGGATTAGCTGGGGTTAGCTGGGGTTGGGGAGCTGGGGTTAGATGGGGTGTCGGACTTGGCTGGACTTTTGGAATCGTGGGTTGTGGTTTGGAAACGGGGTATTGGGTTGGGAAACGGTGTTGTATTGTGGGTGGTGTGGGTGTGTTTATAATTGGTTGGGTGGGGGGTGTTGATGAGGGTGGTTGTCTCGGTTCGGGATCGGGTGGCGTGTGCTAGCGTGGATGAGCTGCGGAGGTTTGGTGAGGTTGAGTTCTCTGATGGTGGGGTTGTGGAGTTGGTTGGTGAGTTGGATCCTGGGAGGGATGTTTTGGGGGTGTCGTTTGAGGTGTTGGCTGCGCTCGGTGATGTTGTTGGTGGGGATGAGTTGGTTGGGGAGGTGAAGGGGTTCGTGGAGATTGAGTCTGGGGAGGTGTTGTCGTTGGTGGTTGATTGGTGGTGGGTGGAGCGAAGGGGAGGATGGTAGGGCCGTGTTGACGGTGGGGCCGGAGGATTTTCGGCCGTGTCCTGATGTGGGTCTGGAGTTATGACCGTTGGTTATTTGGTTGGGTGGGTGGTGGGTGGGTTGGGGTTCCGGCCGTAGCTTAGCTTGGTAGAGCGCGGGACTGTAGATCCCGTGGTCCCGGGTTCAAATCCCGGCGGCCGGACCATTGTGGATTGTTATGGGTTTCGTAACGATTCTCGGTGTTGGTGGGGCCGCCCGGATTTGAACCGGGGTCTCGCGGCTTCTGGGCGGTTGCTCCCCAGCCGCGGAGGATAGGCCAGGCTACCCCACGGCCCCGGTGCCGTGCTCGGGTCGGCTTTGGGTGTTAATAACCTTAATGGGGCAGTAACTGGTGGGGTTATTGGGTTCTTTTGCTGGCTTGGTGGATTCCGGTTTGGATGTGTTTTTTGAGGTTGGGTGGTTGGTGGGGTTTGGTGTTGTGGGTGAGGTGGGTGAGGTGTTGGGTGTGGTGTGGGTTGAGGCGGTCTTTGATTTTTAGCCAGTTGGGCCAGGGGGTGCCTTGGTAGCGGAAGTAGCAGTATTCGTTGTTGTGGTTGTCGTGGGAGAGTATGCCGGTGTCTAGTGGCCATATGTGTCCGTAGGGGGCTTTGAGGGCTAGTGGTTTGATCCATTGGAGGAATTGGTCTTCGATTGTGACGAGGGCGGCGTCGGTGATGGGTGGGTGGTCTTTGAGGGTGGCGGTGAGGTTGGCGAGGTGGTGGCGGAGGTGTTTGGGTTTGAGGGTCATTTTTGTCCCTGGTTGGGTGGGGGTTGTTGGATGCCTATGTCTTTGTTGGGGTCGCAGAGTTGGATGGTCCATTGGCCGAGGGTGATGGTGAGGTGGGTGGTGGTGTGCCAGTCGGTGTTGATTTTGGTTTGTGGGTTGTAGGCGCGGATGATGACTCCTTGGGTGATGATGGGGTTGTGTGGTGTGGGGTTGTCTTTGGTTTCTGGGGGGAGGATTAGGTTTTCTGGTTTGATGGTGCCGTATCCGATTAGGCCGGCGGTGCCGGTGTAGGTGGTGCCGGGGGTGGGTTTGGTGAGGAGTGGTGGGTGGGTGTGGGCGCCTAGTAGGTCGGTGATGGTGAAGTGGATGGCGGGTTGGGTGTGGTGGGGGCTGCCGAGGATGGTGATGAGGCCGTGGAATTTGCCGGGGGTGTGGAATTGGAGGGTGGGTTGGGTTCTTTTGGGGGTGGTGCGGAGGCGGAGTTGGCAGTGTAGTGCGTCCGTGTTATGTTGGTCTATTGCTTGGTAGCCGGTTTTGTGTAGTTCTTGCCAGGCTTTGGCGGGGTGGGTGTCGGGTTCTTGGGGTTGGTCGATGGTGGTGGTGGTCTTGGTGTTGTGGTCGGTGGTGTGGACGATGTAGACGGCGGTGGTGTCTTCGGTGAGTGGGCGGGCGTTGGTGGGGGGTTTGCGGGTGATTTCGGCTAGGGTGATTTGGTCGTGGTCGAGGTTGTAGGTGATGCGTAGTTGGGTGGGGGTGTAGGTGATGGTCACGCGGTCGATGGTGAGGGTCCAGTTGGCGGGGGCGTTGGCCTCTTCGGTGAGGTAGCCTAGTGGGATTTAGGCCACCCCCTGGAAGTATCGTAGGTGGCGTTCGATGGCGTCGAGGTGGGTGAGGGTGGCGGGGACTTGGGGGGCGGGGATTCCGTGTTCTCGGAGGTCTTTGGTCCATAGTACTGGGTACAATAGGCGCATTATGTCGGTGAATAGGCGTTTGGCTCGGGTGCGGACGCGGAGGGGGACGTGGCGGTCGTCGTCGAAGGCGAGTTTGAGGACGCCTTTGACCCCGTCGTCGATCCAGGTTCTTCCGGGTAGGAATGCGACGTTGTGGTGTTCGATTAGGGAGGGGTCGGTGGTGAGGGTGCCGTAGGCGTCGTATCGGAGCCAGTATCGGTTGCGTTCGTCCTTGTAGTAGTCGAATATGAGGCGTACTGGGGTGTGGACGGGGGTGAGGCGTTGGACTGGGGGTTCGGGGTAGGCGATGATTGGGCAGCCGTAGGCGTGGACGATGAGGCCGTTGGCGGGGGTGGTGGCGTTGCCTCGGGTGGGTTTGATGAGGTCGTCCTCGAGGAGGAGTCGTTCGAGCATGTAGCCGACGTCGTAGGCGGCCTGCTTGAAGCCCTTGATGTCCCCGCGGAGGACGGTGGGGCGGGCTTGGTCGAGGTCTCGTTTGATCTCCTTGGCGGCCCGGTCGGCCTGTTCTCTCCATTGTTTCTTGGCCTTCTTGATGGCTTGGTACACGGGGTAGCATTTCCATCGTTTGGCTATGGTGGTTAGTTCGAGGATGTTGTAGCCGGCGTAGGTCCATTGGGTGTAGGGGTTGTAGGCCCCGTGGCGGAGGAATTCGAGCTTGCCCATGAGTGGGAAGGTGGTGGGGAAGGCCCATTCGATTAGGGAGAATAGTGAGCCGAGTTGGAGGCGGGCGGCGTGGTCGAGCCAGTGGTGGATGTCGAGGTTGTCCTTGAGGTGTTCCATTACGTATCGTGAGGCGGCCCATACGGCGGCTCGGGCGTATTCTAGTCCTCGGTCCAGTAGATAGCCGATGGTGTAGGAGGCGGCTATGGTGGGGCCGGTGGTGAGGAGTTGTGTGGCCCATCCGAGGCCGGCTAGGAAGGAGGTGATGCCGACGTGAATGGCGGGGAATACGGCGGTGGCGGCTTCTTTGGCGGCTTGTTGGGCGGTGTTCCAGGTTTGGAGGCCGGCGTCGGTCATGATCTGGGTGATGGTTTGGACCGCGTCTTGCTCTAGTGGGCCCATTAGGTCGTTGATTTGGCGTTCTATCTGCTCCGCTCGGCTGGCTAGTTGGAGTATTCGGCTGTAGATGGCTAGGGCGGTGCCGATGGGGTCTTGGTAGGCGCTCCATAGGAGTTCGAGGGTGGGGATGATGGGCATGCGGGGGTGGTGTCCCCTACCAGTCGATGAGGAAGTCGTCCCAGCAGCCGGCCGTGTCCTGGATTTGTTCTCCGATCTCCTTGGCGATTTCTTCGAGGGATTTCTTGGCTCGGACGCGGCGGCCGGCTCCTACTTGGATGGTGGCGTGGTTGCCGACGGCTCGGACGTAGGCTCCGAAGGCGGTGCGGCGCCAGTCGATGGTCCATCTTAGGCAGGCTAGGTGCTTGCCGTAGTCTCCGATTGGGAGGGTCATTAGGGCGTCCTTGCCCGCGTGGAATTGGATGCTGATCATGACGATCTGCGGTTCTTTGATGCCGACCTTGGCGAGGGGGATCATGGTGAGTTGGAACTTCTCGTCGGTGGATTCCCAGAGTGCTTTCCGGGCGAGGGCGTTCACGATCGCCTTGCACTTGAAGTAGGGCCATAGTGGGACGTTGGCGAATCCGTCGATCTTAATGGCGGGGCCCATGAATCCGGAGCGGTACCCGTACTCGCACACCGCGCTGACGTTGGTCTCGAACCAGTCGTCGCACTCGGCCTCGGTCACCTCGAGTCGGGTGGCGGCGGCGACGGTCCTCATTCCTCGGACCATTACCTTCACGGCGGGGGCGAGTCCCAGTTTGGCCTCCCAGCCGGCGCATAGGTCGACGGGTAGGGTGCCCGAGCCGGCTATGCCTACTCCCATTCCTCAGCACCCCCGGGGATGATTCTCCCGTTTGAGGCGTCCAGTATTCCGAGTTCTATCAGCTTTAGGAGGGCTATCTCGGCGGCGGCTGGGGGGACGCCGGCCAGTCGGCATAGGAGTCCCACGGCCTCGGTCACCCTCATGTCCCGTTTCAACCGGTTGTGGAATTCGCGGCAGGCTAGGGCGCGTTCCACGTAATCGTACAATCGGGTCCATTGGCAGTTCATCGCTGACACGCCCTTGACCAGCTCGCCGATGAGGTCGGCCACGTCGGAGGTGGCCACGCAGGCGTACACGGCCGCCGCGTTGATCGCCTTGCACGGCTCCACCCCGGCCGCCTCGGCCAGCCTGGACAACCTCTCCATGGTGTCCCGGGAGAGCTCCAATCGGACCTTCTTCTCGGCGGGGAAGTGGGCCAGCCTGCGCACCTGCTTGGCCCCGATCGTCTCGGCCCCGAGCTCCACCGCTCGCTCCGGTCGATAACCGGTGATATTGCACCACCTAGTCACCAATTTGCTCAGCTTACACTTAATAACGGGCAAGTGGTGAGTATCCCCCGGGGTGATGGGGTTGGTGATGAGTCCTGAGACGTTCGTTAAGGTGTTCGAGAGGTTGGCGCCCATTGAGGATGCTTACGAGCCGCCGGCCGGGGAGTGCTTCGCTTACACGGGCCGGGTTGGGTCTGATGCCTACACGCCGTGCGCGGTTCAGGGCCCGGAAGTCATAACTACGTCACCACCGTGCTGCTTCGCTAGGGGGTAGGGTGAATTGAAGGATGAGAATTTCCAGAACTTCATGCCGGGCCAGGGTCAGGACATGTTCAGTGCGATGATGCCGGACGTGTTCCAGAGCATGCAGCCCCATGGTGACATGGCTAAGGCGATGAAGCTGGAGGGGGTGACGCTGGCGTACAGCTCCCGGTCCCCGATGATCTTCTACAAGGGGCTTCTTGACCTGACGCTGGTATTGTCCCGGTTCGTGAATGAGGATACCGCGGTTAAGCTGCTTGAGGTGGCTAAGGAGGTGAAGGAGAAGCTGAAGGAGGAGTTGAAGGAGATGGGTGAGGAGGAGCTGGCGGGGTTCGTGGACGACCTGTACTACAAGATTGACAAGGAGTACGAGCGGTTGTCCGGGGATTCGGGGGGGTCGGTGGAGCCGGAGGGTGAGGAGTCCGGGGATGAGGAGGAGCTGGAGGTGAAGGTCCGGTCCTGAGCTTTCTTCCCCCTCGGCATATTGTTTCGTAGTTTGAAACGATTGGGGGTGTGGGCGGTGTCGGACGGTGATCGTGATCCGAGGGTCCCGTACGCGGGTGGTTGGAATTACGTGGCGGATCCTCGGATTGCGTTGCCTCCTAGGGAGGATATTCGGGAGCGGGTGGAGGAGGGTTATCGGGCGGCTAAGGAGTTATGGAAGTGGATTACGGAGGAGCTGCCGTGGGCCGCGTGGGGACCGTTGGCGGTTGATGAGAGGTTGTACGAGGTGGCGTTCGGTACCAAGGACTTCTGGCAGGTTTGGAACAACATGGCCCCGATTCACGAGGAGCCGGGCGTGGCCCTGGTCATCCCGACGATCACCCCGCCGGCGGTGGTGCCGCCACCGGAGCAATTGGCGTACGAGAATATCGTGTGGAATGCGCTGTCTAAGCTGGCGTTAAGGACGCACGTGTTGGCGTTCTTCGGTCGGTTGGGGTGCATCGCGTGCCCGGTGGGTCATTTCCTGGTTAGGATGAGGAGGCCCGGGTCGCCGGTGTTGCTGGCGCACATTGCCCGGTTGAACGTGCCGCCCGGGTGCTCGCCGTTCATCGTCCAGTTGAGGGGGATCATGAAGGATTGGATTGACGTTGAGGTGATTTGGAATCTGCCTATACCGATCGATATTCCGGTTAGGGTGGCCTCGCAGGCGGCGTTGGCGGTGGTCCAGTCTTGGGTGTACGCTTACGAGGCGTTGGCCGAGGCTTGTTCCGTGTTCAATAAGAGGTTCTGCAGGTCGATTGGGGTGTGCTTGTCGGTCGAGTTCGTGAACGTGCTGCTGGCGGGGGCTCTCATCTCGTCGTGCTTGAGGAAGTGTGCCGAGCAGTTGCGGGAGGGTATGGAGCAGGCTAGGGAGGTGGAGAGGGTGGCGGATAATCAGAGTACCGAGCTGATTAGGGGGTTGGTCCTGATTTGAGGATGCCCTTTCCCGCCTCGGTGGTGTACGATCTGGATCGGAAGAAGTGGGTGGTGGTGACGGGGGATGGGTGGAAGGAGGTGGATGAGCTGGATGCTCGGCATTTCGTCTCGCGGTCCGTGGTCAAGCTCACGGCGGGGTTGGGCCCGGAGGATCAGACGACCCCGGTCATCGTGGTGAAGATCGGGCCCGGGCACCCTAAGGATGGTGCCAAGTTCGAGACCGTGGCCCGGTTCGAGTACGGGGGTGAGGTGACGTTCGAGTGGGATTGCAGTACCGAGGATAATCCGGAGGAGAAGTTCTCCCGGTTCCAGGTGGCTTACGGTGTCCCGGGTGAGGAGGTGATGGTGGCGGCCGGGGTCGTGTATTGGGGTGATAAGGCGCCGGATATTAGGGAGGATAAGCTGGTATTCCACGAGTTTAAGCGGGTGGCCGGGCGTTGTGATGGGTCCCCGGTGATGCTGGGTTCCGTGGAGGGGCCGCCCAGCTCGTGCCTGTTCTCCCGGCCGATAGCGTTGAAGCCGGGGTTCTGCCTGGGTGAGTTTGAGGTTAAGGCGGATCATTTGGTGGTTGAGGGTGCGTGCCCCCCGTTCTGGCCGGAGGGTGAGCGGGTGAAGGTCCGGCCGTTCATTGGCGCGGTCACTAAGTTGTTGGATTCCCCGTTGAGGACGGATATCAGGGGGTAGCTCGTTGGAGATTGTTGAGTACCTTAACATCGCGGGTAGGTTGAGGAGCACGGGGAGGCCGTTCGCTCGGCCGGTCCTGATGGCGGCGATGGAGGAGGAGGATGAGGAGCGGAGGGCGCTCCTGCTGATGGCGTATCGGTTCTATTACGCTAGTGACCACACTAGGGGGGACGTGTGCCTTGAGCTGGCGGGGTACGATGATACGGAGGTGTACACGGCCACGGCGCCGTTAGACGTGGCGTTGGCGACGGCTAAGCAGTGCCTGCAGTCGATAGTGCCCTCGGCCCCGGTGGGCCCGCACGGGGTGGACCTGCCGGCCGGGGTGACGTCGCTCCCTACCACGGTGAACGGGCTGCCGAATTCCTGGCAGGTGGGGTACGCGATCGTCCGGGCCGGGTCGATGCTGCACGCTCACGGGTTGCCGCACTTTGGGGACTTCTTCATTGACATGGCTAAGCACGTGGTTAGCGGTAACGCGAGTAAGGTGCCGGAGATGTGCCCGGAGATGGCGAAGGTGATCTCGGTGTCGATGAGCCGGAAATTGTCCAAGGAGCAGGTGCTCCGGGTGCTCGAGGACGCTATTGGGCTCATTAAGGAGGATGAGGAGGAGTTGTATCGGGCGGTTAAGGAGGTTCACAATATGGTGAAGAGGGCGACGTGGCGGGATATTACCGAGTTCCAGACGCTGTTGCAGCACTTGGCCGAGACGATCGAGAGGGAGCCGGTCGTTCACCCCAAGCACGCTGACTACCTGCACGGGCGGTGGAAGCGGGTGCCGGATGCTCCGGCCACGGATACCAGGGAGCCTCCCACCGATCCGGATAGGGTGTATTCGTGGGTTGAGGACCTGGCTAAGACTAAGGGGATGAGGGTGTCCCCGTTGCCGTGCGGTGGGTTCTACGCCGCGGAGTACGCGGGCGCGTGCTCCTCGGTTGATTTGGTCCATTGGTTGGCCGGGAAGTTCCGCAAGCACGATGTCCCGGCGGCCTGCGTGGTTCGGTACACGGATAAGGATGGGTTGATGCTGGGGGTGAGGTGGTGGTCGGATGAGGCGAGTCACGTGGTGTGGTTGTACCCGGATATTGACGTGGAGAGCCCGCCGGACACCACCGCGAAGGCCCTTGATCCGACGCACCGGGAGACGATCATTGAGGCCCCCGAGCTCCCGCTCTAACCCCCTTCCCCGAGCCTATTGTTACGAGGCTCAGAACGATTGGCGTTATGTGTAAGGAGGGGATTAGGTCCCGGAGCCCGTGCCTGAGGAGCCCGAGGAGCCCTGGGACCCGGATTGCTGCTGGGATTGCTGGGCGGCTTCGAGCGTGCCCTCCAGGATGATCCCGGCCTTCAGCAGCACGTCCTTGATCTCGGTGGCGGACACGAATTGCCCGTCCAGGACCGATAGTCGCCTATTGATGATGTTAGCCCGGTACATCTCGTCCAATAGGAGGTTCATCTCGTACGTGAACTCCTCGTAGTAGGAGCCCTTGTCCACGTCCTCCCTGGGAATGGCGACGATGGTGGCTGGTGAGGAGGTGACGGGGTACACGTTGGCCACCGGGATTCGGACGCCGGTCATTAGGTACCGTTGGGCCGAGGCGGCGATGGTGGTCAGGTCGTCGGGTGTGAGCTCCATCTTGCTGACCAGGCCGGGCACCTGCAGGTTGGCCGAGGTGTCGTTGTCCGGGCTCCAGTGATCGGGGATGGTGTACAGCGATTGCCCCAATTGCCATAGGGTGAATGTGGTCCGCTGCAGGTTGTTCAGGTACTCGTTCGCCTTCTGGTCGTCCAGTATGGAGGCCAGGAAGTCGCCCAGCGCCTTCGCCTCCTCCTCGATCACTTCGACGCTCACGGGATGGATGGGGATGATGATCACGTTGGTGTCCTTGCCGTCGCCGGCCTTGAAGTAGTACCTGGATAGTTGGGTCTGGAACCAGCACCACACGTCGTAGATGCCCAGTGAGGCCAGCTGAGCCTGCTTGACCGTGGTGTTCTCGTCGTACAGGTACCAGTACTTGTAGGCCATTATCGACCCCTTGCGGTAGTGTGGTTAAGGTTGGTTACCCTGCAATTTCCGTTGAATCTCCTGAGCCGAGGGTGACAGGTGGGAGGCCATCGGGTGTCGCTTGCCCTCCAGGTACAGTTCGGAGATTCTTTCCAGGCCCTCTCGCGCGTCCTCCGCCTTCTCCGAGAGTACGAATGGTAGGGAGAATAGCAGTTCCAGCGTGCCGTAGGAGAGTGCTAGTGGGTTGATGGAGGCCATGCTGGGGCTTCTGGTGATGAAGGTGGGTGGGGCGTAATTCGGGGTCCACCATAGGAGGAGTAGGCCGGGTGGGCCGCCCCCCAGGTACATGGAGAGGAACGTCACGATGAAGGCGATGAGTCGGGCTAGCAGGGTGGCGCTGAGGTCCGTCACTCGGCCGTTCGCGATCGCGGCCTCCACCTCCTCGGGTCTGGGGGCTACCAGGTTTAGGGCCTCCGCGTAGCAGCATATTGCCCAGGCGGCGCTGAGCGTGGCCTTGGAGAATGGGGCTATTGGGTTGTCCTCGACGTAGTCGGCCACGTTGTTCAGGGCCGTTTCGACGATTTCATCGAATGAGCCGGCGATCTCGTTCCATACTTGGGCGTATTTGGCCCATACTTTGGAGAATAGCGTGGGGGCTATGGATGGGACCCAGTTGATGAAGGCCCAGTACGCTCCCTCGATGTTGGCGTCGGTGCCAGTGACCTCGATGACGGTGCCCGGGTCGTCCTCGGCCACCACCTCGCAGGCTTGGCTGGGGAGCATGACCATCAGGTACGAGTGCGGGCACGGGCACTCCTCGCAGGCTTGGAGGATTCCCGAGTCCGGCCATTCCGTGCACTTGCCCGCGAACACCTTCATGTTGGGTATCAGGGTACGGTTGGATAGGGAGGCTATTAGCACGGCCTGACCGTACGTTACCGGGGCCAGCGTTCGGATCCATCTGGGGACGGGTGACGTGGCCATTTGGTTCCATAGTGAGTGGAGGAACGCCCAGTCCACGGCCATTGGCCCGGCGTCGACCACGTACGGGACGTTCAGCGGGCGGAGGAATCGGCATATGGTCAGCACGATCTTCCACAGCGGTTTGACCTTTCGTAGGAGCTTTTCCAGCGTTGGGCTGAGTGGGACGGCCTCCTTGATCCCCTGTCCGACGATGAAGTTCACCATTTTCATGCACCATCCGAACAGCACGTTCGCGAACCCGGAGGTGACGAACCGAGCGCCCTTGACGACCCCCTCGATCAGCTCGTACACCCATTTCCCTCTGAAGGATACCTGGCCCCGCCTCACGATACCCTTGGGTTTCGCCCATATCGGCCCGGGATTAATGACGGATAATAGGCGGATGGCGTTAATGTGCCAGGCGAGGGGGCGGATCATCGGGATGGTGATGTACCAGGGGGTCACGGGGATGACCGCTCCGGCGACCCTGCCGGACCTGTTCTCCTCGTCCCAGAAGACGGTCAGTTCCAGGATGCAGGGGGCCAGCGAGTAGTAGATTGGGATCTTGGGCGTTAGGAGCTCCTTGACGGGTGACCATCCTTGGAACCCTAGTTGGTTGGAGGAGACGTACCACGTGATGCCGCTGATTTCCTCCATGAACGAGGACAGTTTCCGTCCCCAGGGGAGGTCCCACAGTACCGGGGCGGAAGCCCCGTAGACCTTCGCATCGTCGGGTGAGATGCCTGTGGACCATTTGGGCGGGGATAGCTCGTACGTTCGCTTGAGGTATTGGTGGAATATCTTCCATACCGAGGGCATTAGTTCGGTGGCGGCTAGGCTTCCGGTGAGCCAGAAGGCCAGTTCTTCGGGATTCTCGGGTTTGAACGCGTGCGGGGCGTAGTAGAGTTTCATCGCGGAGGCGGGCAGGGACACGGCCTCCTTGAACGCCCAGGCGGCCGCGTAGTTCCATAGCCACATGGTGTAGAAGAATTCGGCCACGTTGGAGCACACGATTCCCAGGAACATTCCCAGCGAGCCGGCCACGGGGGACTCCCCCTTGGAGGTATTCAAGAATGATCGCGGGTGGTTGTTGGTGGATTTGGGTGGTAGTGTCCAGGATATGCTCAGTACCGAGCCCAGGACGTATCGGCCCGGCGTGCCCGAGTGGGCGATGTACGCTCCACGGTGGATGCTGTGCCCGGCGGCGGACGTGGTGTTGAGGGGGGAGGTCCCGGCCGTCCCGGGGTGCGGTGGTGGTCAATACCGGGCGTGGGAGTCCCCCGAGATTCACGACTTGTACGGGTTCACGGTGGTCGACGTTACGGACGTTGATTACGGCGATCTGCCGAAGTGGGTGAACGTGCTGGATTGGGTGGAGGATTCCACGGGTCTCTACATGGTGGGGGTGACCAGGCAGGGTATCAAGGTGTACTGCGAGAAGCCGCTGTTCGAGATCCTGGAATCGGTGGTGCTAGAACTGACCGGGAAGGTCCCGATAGCCCCGGCCTGGAAGAATGGGGAGCGCGTGGCCCGCCTCATTCCCCACACTTGGCTGGAGGCTAAGGTGGTGGACCCACCCTCCGACGACCCGAATTGGTACGTGACGATTGAGGAGGATATTGACCCGATCGTCCCGGGTAAGAAGGTGAAGAACGTGCTGCCCCGGGAGGGGGTCAAGTTCGAGGAGTTCCTGAGCGCTGGGGTGAACTTGGAGCGGGCCGACGCGGCGGTGGTGTTCGCCCCACCGTTCTCCTTCGGAGTACTCTACAAGTGCCCCAAAGCCTGCACCACGTTCAGGGTATCCGCCATTGGGTTACCGGAGAAATGGGTGAAGAAGGTAGTGGAATGGTACCGAATGCTGGAGAAGGTGGGGGCGAAGGGAAAGTACCTGCTTCCCGTGGGGGATTTCGTGGCGCTGGGAGCCTGCTTCACGGGAAGGGAGAAATTCCTCCCGTCCGCCTGGTCGGTGATCCTGGACTTCGCCTTCACCGCCCCGGCCGCGGCAGTCTTCGACCGGTACGTGAGGACCATGGTCGAGACCATGAGGACCGATTAGGCCCTACCTAAGCGTGGGCACCACGTCCACGGGGTTCGTCCCGTTGGCCATGCACCCGTGATAGAGCTCGTTCTGCAGCCGGCTAATTCTTAGCTCACCCATGGGCAATTTCCACGATAACCACATTTCAATCCCCCTCATGCACTTCTCGATGGAATCGTGGATCGTGGCCGCGGCCCTGAAGGTTAGCCCTATCAGCATGAACCAGTTGGACGTTTCCATGATCCCCTCCGCGAAGTCGTAGAACATGTAGGCGACCAGGAACGCGGACAAGGGGGTGTCCCCCTTGGAGGGCATTGCGATGCTGTTGTTCGAGACGGCTATGCTGGCTTTAGGAGCGATAATGTGCTACTTTAGGTGGCTAGGGGTCCCGTACCGTCAGCTTAGCGGGGCGTATTACCTGTACCCGAGGGCCGTGTACTACGCGACCGCCTCGGCCGCCGTGTCGGCCGGAGTGTGCCGGGAGGTCGAGGGGGAGGCGACGGCACCCATCACCATCACCGATTGCTGGGCGATGGTGCAGATACCGGGATCGCTGCACTTCGGCATTGGTAGCGTTAAGGACTCCATGGGCGCCTGGTGCCGGATTCACATGGAATCGCTGTTCAAGGGGCCCTCGGTGGCTCCCTGGGAGAGTGTTGAGGGGGTCAAGTTCGAGATCAAATGATGAGCGTATTGCCCTCCCCGGCCTTGTAGTCGTCGCTGCGGGGTGAGGATAGTCGGTAGATCCAGTTCTCCCCGGCCATTAGGCAGTCTCCGAACGCCGCGGTGTTTACCATCATGTACCCGTGCCGGGTGGCCGCCTCCATTCCGAAGGCGGCGGAGATCGTCTTGGTGACCCAGAAGGCCGTGGTGAACGCGCTCTCCATTATCCCGGTGCCCGGCAGCAACGCGCTCACCCACCTACCTCTTCTTCAGGAACACCACGGTGATTGAGGAGCCTATGAAGAGTGGTATGGTGAATAGGAAGGCCCCCATGACGGCTATCGCTCCGGCCATCCCGGCGGCCATGCTGAAGGAGGAGAGGACGGGTCGCAGTGCCGTGTACATTAAGCAGGCCATGGCGGCCGCGGTCCTGACGTACACGTAATCCCACAGCTTCCGGAAGAGTGGGGTGGGCTCCGCTATCGCGATGAACGGGTTCCAGGTGAGGCACACGCTGGTGTTCAGGAAGGTGGGGCCGAATAGCGCCTCCAGGCACCCCGTCCCGCCGCCGATGTAGGCGTAATTCCACGGGTTCTCCCTAAGCCCGTAGCAGTCATCGCGGTGGGACGTCATAACGTAGACTGGATAGGCTAATTTCGTAACGATCTTGCTAACGATCACGTTGGTGAGGATCCTCGATATCGTGCCGGACTTGAGGCCCGGGGGAGGGAAGTGACCGGCCAGCTGGAACTGCAACCATTCCAGGGCCATGTCGATGAGTAGCTGGATTTGCATCTTAACCCACGGCTTGATGCTCCTGCCAAATTTGACCGCGTAATTAACGAGCGCTTCCACCTCTCCCTTGACGTCGTCCCACATTCTGTTGACCGGGATGTTCTCGGTGATGGTGATGATTAGTCGCATGGAGGTGTCTCCGGCCAGTTTGAAGTGGGCGGAGTTGGCGGCGATCATTGGATATGTGTAGAGCATGTAGCCCAGCCATAGCATTACGTCCAGGCCTATTCCGACCGATAGTAGGAGTAGTAGCTCGATTGGGGTGCCGGGGGCGGCCAGGTTCTCCAGTAGGATGAATGGGACGGCGGTGCTGGTGGCGCCGAAGACCATCACCGGGCCCCAGACGCTGTTGGCGATGGCGTAGATGGCGGCCCCGCCGAACGCGCCGACGGCTGAGGACCATACTCTGGTGGCCTGTCGGTATAGGTGGGCGGTGTAGTGGTAGTAGGTCATTGTGGGTCACTCCACGTTCCTGTGGTATTTGATGTCGCTTTGATCCTCGCTTCTGGCGATGACTTGGGCTTCCTGTCGGGCGTTCAGTTCCTCGTATTCTTCCTCGGGGGATACGGCGTGGTAGTCGTCTACTGGTGGCGCTAGTGGGTGGTGGTTGAATTCTCGGCATAGGTCCTCTGGGTCTGCGGGGGCTTCCTTGACGGCCTTCTCCTTGACCTCGCGGAGGGCTGGGACGCCGCCGGCTCGGCATACTGGGCTCCAGGCTGATACCTTGCCTTCCAGCTTGACCGGTTGGTCGTCCTTTGGCTTAGTGTCCGCCCACACGGCCGATCGGGCGCTGTCGCCCACCCAGCTGCCCACCGCGGTGTCGGCCGGTCGCTCGTGCTCCTCCGGGTGGCCGGAGGGGGATGGGTGCCAGGGGGACTTCTCGACCTTCTGCCCGGTGAATTCGGCGGTTAGGTGCTCAACTTGAGGCAGCAGTTTGGCCACGGCGCTCACGAATTTCAGGAACATGTCCGGGGTCCAATCACCATCGTATTCGTCCACTATCTCGCATAGTTCCTTGATAGCCCGGTCCACCAGTCGCTCGTCCCGGGTTATGTGGAACAGGAAGGAGCGGAGGTCGGTCATAGCTCGGAGGCCCTCACGGCCAGTTTCATGTTGTTATTAACCTCCTTGGGCCACGCTCGGCATTCGACGGTCTCGGAGATGTGCTTCTGGAACGCCTTCAATCGCCGGCGGTTGGCGTGGTGCACGATGAGGAGCCTGGGGTTGGCCTGGTCTATGAGCAGCTTGATGTCGGGTGAGGGTGGGTGGAACGAGCGGGAGATTTGGTAGTTGGGAACGTCCGTGGGCACCGTGGGCTTGGACAGTAGCTCGTAGGCCACGGCCTCGACCCCCTCCTCGTACCGCTTGGTGAACGAGGTGACGATGGGGCCGCCCTCGCCCTCGTACTTCCGGTATTTTACCCCCAATAGCCTGCAGGTGCCCACGATTGGGTCGTCCGTGAAGCAGTGGAATTCGCCGAATACCCGGGACACCGCCTCGAGGACCGGGGCGGCCTGGTGATTGGTGTAGATGATGACGTTCTCCCCGTGCCGTTCTCGGATCATCTCGAGCCGGTGGGTGAGTAACTCGACCGAGTCGGGTAGGGTTCCGTCGGTGCAGATGGTGCCGTCGCAGATGATGACGTCCGGCTCGTACTCGGCCAGCCGGTCCACGGTCTCCCCGTCACCACCGCACCAATCCCCGGTGACTAGCACGGTGATATCCGGGCATTCGACGTAGTAGCCCGCGCACCCGACGCTATTGTGGAATACCGGGATTGGGGTAACCTCCAGGTCCCCCACCGGTTCCCGGCGACGGACGGGGAGTAGGCGGTCCCGGGGCGGGACGTCGATCCTCCCGCGGGCCACCCGATCCAGGAATTCGAGGGCCTCGCGGGTGGCGTGCACCCTCCCCACGTGGCTTAGGGCGTGAAAGTGACAGTGATCGGTGTGAGGGTGGGTGATGAACAGCCTGTCCACCGACCGGTGCACCAGGCCCGCCTCGTTCACGTCGATGACGACCATGTCATTACCGCGCTTCACGAACACCCCAGCCCAGGAATCATTCGGCCCGAATACGGTCTCCATCACCTACCACCCCATAGCCTCCATAACCTATCATGAACCTCGGCCAGCAATTCGGCCAGCTCAAACGGGCACAACCCGGCCTCCTCACGGTAGAATTCCAAGGTCTCAAGGAGGGTTTCCGGGTCCCTACGAAGGAGCTCATACACCGCCCGAGCCTCCGAGGAGCCCAACTCGAGCTCGGCCGCCACCGGCTCCCCATCCAACCAGGCCACCACGTGATCCCGGAACTCACGCGGGACGGTCTTAACGATCCTACTATCAAGGCTCCCCTTCATGAGACGACCCCCAAACTCGGCTATACCTAAAAATACCGCGATGATTTGCTCAGTATTGGGTGGTGACCATGCGTATTGAGGAGGTATTCTCCGGCGGGTCCACCTACGCTGTGAGCAGGGTCGTTAATGGGATTGCGACGCGGTTGGGCAACCTCTACGATAACCTCAGGAAGGCGGCTCAGGAGTCTGGAATTGACGTATCCGCGATCGACAACCCGGGCAAGCTGGCCCAATTGTACGCTAGTGAGGGACCGAAGGCCATCGCCGAGCTGCTGGGAGCGGTCGTCCTGGCCAAGGTGCTGGTGGTCCGGGAGCTGGGCAGGTACGCGGGCGGGAACTCGTTCACCGAGGTGCTGAACGAGGAGTTCAAGGACTTCCCGGGCGCGCCCTCGCTGGCCGACATTGACTCGTTCCTGCAGAGCATTGAGGGCGGGACTACCACCACTACCGAGGCTCATAGGCTGGTGGAGATTACCGCCGAGGAGTCCGAGGAATCCGAGGAGGGTGAGTCCGAGGAGGAGGAAGGGGGTGAGTAATGGTGGCCATCAACGTGGATCACGAGGACATCGCCCCGGCCATTGACATCGTGCGGGACCTGGATAGGGCGCTAACGGACCTGGAGGCCTCGGGCCAGGGGGCGTTCACCAAGACCCTGAAGAATGCTATCCTGGCGGCTAAGGCGGTGATTGAGGCGGCCGTGTCCTCAGCGTATACGGAGGTGGCCGCGAGTGACGTGTCGGAGGCTGGTACCGACCTTAACACCGTTAAGCAGCTGATTGACAAGTTCGCACCGCAGCAGTCCGGTGGTCAGTCGGGCGGTCAGACCGGCGGTTCGGGGACGTCCGGCGGGTCCTCGGGTGGGTCCAGCGGGGGCTCCTCCGGAGGCACCACCCCCTAACCACGCCCCCCTCCCCAAATTGTTACGGGGTTTGTAACGATGGTCAGCGTGTCCAAGGATTCCGTTCCCTGCTATGACCTGTACCCGGTGCCCCTGGAGGACGCTCACTCGCCGCCGGGCGGGTTAGTGCACGCTTCGGATGGGGTGTACTATTGCCCGGGTGACTGGGTTGTGGTCGATGTTGACGTGGATAAGATCGCCCGGGCTTACAAGCATTTGCTGGTGCCGGTGGCCGTGAACGTGAGTGGGTTCACCATGCCCTCGGGTGAGACGTTCTCTAAGCCGTTGGACCTGTCCAATCCTACGGTGGAATACTGTTTGTATCCGAATAAGCCGTTGAAGGTTCCCGTGGTCGCGTGGAATACGAACGATCTTACCAGGGATACCGTGGATCGGTTGGTGAAGGGGTTGAAGGACAAGCTCGGCCTGTCGGTTCAGATTGACCCGTACTCCCTGGACTATTACACCAGTACTGAGGTGAGTTGGGTGGGGCCGGTTGGGGTTAGGAACGCGGCGCCGGGTCCGGATAAGGCTGGGTACTTTGACCGGGTGGATACGGCCGAGATGATTCGGGCCTGCTTTTGCACGCTGGTTGGGTGGTATCCGACGCCCGAGTCGTCCATTGAGCCGTTGGATCCTCACCCGTCGTGGTTGTGTATCGTTGATTCTAAGCTGGCCACTCGTTATGTGGATCCGGATAAGTGGGTGAAGGGGGATGATTGGGTTCATGGGGCGGCCTTGTTGGCGTACGATCTGATCTTCTCGGTTTCCGGGAGGTCGTCCCCCGGTAAGCCTCCCGGGATTTACGTGGAGCCGGGCGCGGCGGTCGTGTTCGATGGTAGTGGGAAGTACAGGATGGGGGTTGAGTGGGCTCAGGTGGTCACCGTTGAGGAGGGTGAGGAGCGGGGGTGGTTGGGGGCTAAGTTGGAGTATTTGCGGGCGTTGAAGGAGGTGCCGTGTGATGATCGGTTGGCCACGGCCGCGGCCAGGTTCCTTCTTAATGCGGATGACCTGTTCTCGGGGCTGATTAATCGGTTGAAGGAGGTGGTTAAGGGATGGTCTCAGGAGGAGGTGGACTCGTTCTGGGAGCGGTTGGGTTCGGTCGTGTCCGCCGTGCCGGGTTCGGTGCCTCAATTGTCCGTGGATAGTGGTGGTAGTCTGGATTACCTGGTGGCGTCGGCTAGGTTGGCCGATCCGGTTGAGTACACGTATTCTTGGGAGGCGGGTTCGTACTTTGTGATCGCGGTGGTGGGTCATTGGGATGGTGACTCGCTGGTCGGTCATGACGTGGTGGCTGGGTGTAAGGTCTGGGGGATTAGGGCGGATCCTGGGTACGCGGGCACGTCCAGCATTAGGCTGTTGGCGTATCCGAACCCTGATGATGGGTTGGGTAGGTGGTTCGTGGATCGGTTGGATCCGTCCCGGTTGGCCGATGTGATCGTGGGTTTGGTGGCCGCTGAGGGGGCTTCTTTGGCCATTCTGTGGAAGTACGCGGCTTCCGGTCGTTACACGGTTAGGGTGGTTAATCCGGGGGTGGCGGATGTTACTTCCAAGTATTCGGTGGGTGGCGTGTCCGGTGCGGTGGTTGAGGTGAGGACTAGTCCGGTTCGTGAGGATCGGTTCTATTGGCCTTGGGAGGTGGGGGGGTTGGTTCAGCCGTCGGAGACGGAGGTGGTGGCGTTGCAGTCGTACGATCCGCCGAGTTATGAGACGCCTGATGGTCGGCGGGTGGTGGGGCCGGTGGCCAGGATTCTTCGGATTGGTGAGGTGATTGGCAAGTCGGTGGGGGCGGGGATCGTGTCCGGGTGGGGTGCCGGGGTTGTTTAGGGTCACTAAGGTGTCCGGGCCCGCCGGCTTTCACGTGGATTACATGCTGGTAATCGACCATAATGAGGGCTTGTATCACGTGCTAATGGAGGTTGAGTACGTTAGGGAGGAGCAGGTGGCCCGGTCGGTGGTGTACGTGGATTTGAACGCGTTGGCGGGGATGAGCGGGCCGGATTACGAGAGGGCGTTGTTGGAGGTGTTGTCGTCCTCCGGGAATTCCGAGAATTACCTGTTCGCCCCGCATAAGGGAGCGTTGGAGGCGTTGCCTAAAGTGGAGGTGACGGAGGCTCAGGCTACCAGGTCGCTTGAGGGGTTGTTCGTTGAGGGGTTGTTGGGCGAGTCCGAGGAGGAGTCGTCGGGGGTTGTGGACCCGGTTTCTCAGGTGTTGGGGGCTCAGGAGTCGGCTCCCAGGGACGTGTTGCATCCGGCTCGGTGGGGGTTGTTGTGTCAGGCGGTGCGTGATTTGGTGGTGTTGGTGAGGGGGTCGGTGGAGCCGGTTGAGTGGAATTTGTCGGGTAATCCGCCGGCCGTGATTCGGTACCGGGGTTGGGAGGAGATTGAGCGGCGGTTGGACCTGTCCCGGCCCGCGGTCTTGTTGGTGTTCGTGAAGTCGGAGGATTATCACTACGTGGCCTACGTTCGGTTATCGTCGGGTGAGTACGCTAGGGTGGTTGGGACGGTTGGGTCGGCGGAGGGCCGGTTGGAGGACTTGCTGGGGGAGGCCCCGGATCCGCAGGCGGCTAAGGCCGTGGAGTGCGCCTGGGACCTGCTCTTCTACCCGTTGTCACCGATGATGACGGAGTACGGGCCGCTGATTCCCCGGTTATTCTGACCTCTTACCCAGCCATTCCTTGAATAGGACCCACCTCTTCTCGTCCTCGAGCACGGATGGGTCGACTTGAGGGCAGGGTGGTTTGGTCAGGCGGTCCTTGGACAGTTTGAGGGCGTACTCCTTGAGTGTTGAGGCCACGTTGGCGGGCATCCAGACGGCCATTCTCCGCATTGAGAGGAGGAAGCTGCCCAGGGCGGATCCCGGGGTGGGTGGGCCGACGGCGCCCGCCGCCACGATTCGCTTGATCCCCTCGGCGTACTTCTCCAGCCAGGCGATCCCCGCCCTGGCCAGCGGGATTAGTGTGAGCATTAGCCCCAGGTAGTGGAAGTAGGGGGTCCTATCGGCGATATTCTTCATCCATTGCTCCACTTCCTTGGGGACCATCTTGCCGATCACTTGGGAGATCATGTCGACCTTCTCGGGCACGACCATGAGGCGGGCGGTCATCTCGTACATGACGTGGTAGGGGTTGGTGGTCTCCCCGGTGATTAGCTCGCAGGCTTTGAGTGAGGCGAGGGAGATTGACAGGGCGATGGTGGTGTACCGGGTTAGTACTCCGGACATTAGCTCGACCCATGAGGCGGGGGATGGGTCCACCCCGTGCTGGATCAGGGATTCCGTGATCACGGCGGAGGAGAGGCCCAGGTGGATGCCCGCGTAGGCTTCCACGAATCCGGACGCCCATTCCGGCACTTTCTGGCCGAATAACCTGCCCTTGGTGAGGAATTCGTTGAGGGTTTCCACGGGGCGTCGGAAGGAGTCCATGATGGCCTTGAACCTGTTTAGTCGGCTGACGCCCACGGTTCGGGCCACTTGGGAGATGGCTGCGAACACGATTGGGGCGGCCGCGATGAATCGGTGGAATGCGCGGGCGTACCCGACGGCCGCCTTCAGGATGCTTTCCAGGTTTAGTGCCCTGGACCCGGACTCGACGTACTCGTGAATCTCGGGCGGGGTCTCGGCGATGAATTGCCTTAGGAAGGTGCGGGTGGTTCGGCGGATCTCCTCGTAGTCAACGTCAACCTCCTGCGTGAGGGTTTGGTAAGCCACTTCAGCCCCCAGCTCGGCCGCTATCCTGTCCATGTAGTGCTCCCATCGTTGTGCCCAGGATTCGGCCTGTGAGACGAACATTCCGGTGTTCCATCCGTACGTGGTGACTAAGGTGAGCCATATCGCGTCCCGGAAGGATCCGGTGATGCTGACTAGGGAGAGGTTGGTTGGTATGGACCTGACGATTCTAACCCCGGGCGCGTACCCTTTGACTGGGGGCGCTCGGAACGTCACGATGTACGTCTTGTTCCTGATTGAGTAGGATAAGACCGATACGGCGTCCAATAGGCTCCGGATTCTCGCGTTCTCGATCCTGGGGGCCAGGTACTCTCGGATGACGGTGGGCACGTCCGAGTAGCCCATTGCCATCCATCTGGCGGCGGCCAGTCGGACGAATTGTGCCTTCATTGCGGCGCCGATGGCGAAGAGTTGGAGGGCGATGGGTGGGACGCCCGCCTGCAGCATTTCGTACCATGGTGCGTATTCCCTGTTGAGGTCGAAGTCGCCGAATATGCCCGATGATGAGCCTATTCTCGGTGATTCGACGGTGTGTAGTCCGGATAGTGATTGGTCGGCTGAGAGGATGGGGTAGACGTCGCAGACGTGGGTGACGGTGGCGGTGTTGGGGATGGTGACCCATTGGGTGTCCATGGCGCCGGAGGGGAACACGTCGCTCATGACCGGGTACGCGTCCATTCTGACGATCATGCCGGAGGGGTAGAGGGTGGTCTTGGACACGATCTCGGTGGTGCAGAACACGTCCCCGCTCATGACGGGGGAGATTTTCACGTCGGATAATGCGGAGGCGAGTTGCCTGGCCGGGATCGTGATGGTGGTGGCCGACCAGTCGAGCTTGGTGAGGGCTCCCCACGTGATCGTCGTCCCGAGTTGGGCGGAGTACGTGGGTTGCGGGACTAGTGGTGTGGTAGTTGGGTATGCTCTGGTAGTGCCGGATTTTGGGATTATGAAGCCGAGCGTGGTGGGGGTGAGCGTGGGGGCGGTGGTGGTGGAGGCGGTGTAGGTGGGCGCGTGGGTCAGTTGGGTTAGTCCCGTTTGGGCGGTGGTCAGTCCGGAGGATTCGGCCGTTACTCGGCTGGTCGTCTTGGTGGTGGTGATGGTGCCGGTGGTTCGTCCGGCGTGGGTGGGTTGTTGGGTGGTGGTAGTGAGGGTGGGTAGCGTGGTGGTGGTTGAGGAGGCTTGGGCGATGGTCTCGGTGCTTCTCGATCGGGTGGGCGTGGTGAGCATGGTGGCGGATTTGGTGGGCCGGAGTCTGGCCTCGCGGACTATTATCAGGGTCATTGGTGTCCCCTCCTATGAGTGTTGATGGCTTTTCCTGGTCCAATTGTGGGTCTGATCTTCGAGGAATGGGGTGTCATTACTTGGGGGTAAAATCGCGAATTCTCAAGGATCGGAGGCCCTTTTCGTGTGTTAACGGGGCCCTAAGACTGGCTCATTAGGTCGTAGATGGCGGACCACGCCTCGCCGGCCGTCCGCTCCAGCTCCTCCACCAGTTGGTTGTACTCGTTGACCAGGGTGTTGAATTGTTCCACCTGCTTGTTGTGCTCCCGGCACCGGTCCAGGTAGGCCTCCCAGAACTCGTCCCCCGGCTTCTGGTGCCCGGTCTCCCGCGCCCACCACCGATAGGCCAGCAATATTTCCCTATTCACGCGTAGGTAGAATTCGGTGGTGGATAGCTTGTTGTACGCTTCCTCGAATTGGATGAGCGCCTCCTTGAGCCGGCGGTGGTACTCGTGGAGTTGGTCGAGGAATTCCGCGGTGGCGCGGGCGGCCTCGTACCGTTTCCTCAGGTCGTCCAGCGCCTCGGCCAGGCTCCGGTACTCGCGCTCGCCGAACACGTCCCAATCGCTCGGGTGAGTGTGTAGGATGTTCATGGGCCATTCGAAGGTGATCAGCGGGGCCCACTCGTTGAGGTGGTAGAATCGGGCCCAGTACGTGGCCGACCATCTCCACTCCGGGGAGACCTCGATCCGGACGACCTCCAGCCTTGAGTCCGGGGGGCTCACGCTCACGCTGGGCGGGTAGAGCCATTCCGAGACGGGGGCTCCCTCCTCGGCCCTGCGTAGCACGGTTAGCGGCCCTACCAGGTCGAATGTGGGTGATAGCACGTCGAATCGCTCGATGAATAGGTCGTGAATTACCTCCATGACGCCCACGATCTTGCCCTCGGGTTCCCCGTCCCGGTCCTCCGCCGCGGGGACGATGTCGCCGACCACGGGGCCGACCTTCCTGGCCACGGGCTCCATGGTCTTGGGTAGGCCCGGCCATTTCGGGGTCCAGGATTCCCAGTGGTGGTAGCCGCCCTCCAGGTATTTCGATAGTAGTTCCGAGGCTCGCTTGGCCAGGTCTATCGCGTGAGCGTAGTCGACGGATGAGCGGACTTCCATGACGGCGATCCAGGTGTTCAGTCTGGTTAGGAGGCGGTGGAGTTGCGTGCCGATGTAGTGTGGATCGTTCCAGTGCTTGAACACGTGGGTGATGTCCTCGGCGATCCTGCGGAGTTGTCGTGAGATGTCCTTGCCTCCCCGCCGTTCCGCCTCCTCGGCGGCTCGGAGGATTTCTCCGATGGCGTACGCGAGCAGTCCCCGGCCTTGGCCGGTGTACATTTTCAGTACCTCGTTGTTATGTGGAGGGGCTAGTGCGGGTAGGTTCATTAGCGTGTATAGGGCCGAGCGCCAGGAGTTGAGGACGTCCGGCCCGCAGTACTGCTCCACGAAGCTCGAGAACCAGGAGCTGAGCAGGTACAGGGGTTCGCCCTGCTCGCCGTACCATTTCCAGACTTGCTTGAACTTCTGGGCGGCCGTGTTGGTCGTGTCCCGGAGGAATTGCATGCCTCCCAGGGCGAGGGACCCGAAGTAATCCCTCGCCCATTTGGCGTAGTCTCGGGCCCATTCGATGAGGTCTTTCACGTACCGGTCCAGGTCGCGCAGGTACTTCTTCAGCGAGTTGATGATGCGGTCCCACGCGGACGGGTCCAGCATTTTCCTGACCCAGCGCATGATCTCGTCCAGCCATCGCACCACCTTCATGGGCGCCTTGGTCATCCACCACACGAAGCAGCGGAACGCCCACGTGAGCATGTGGAAGAACCACGTGGCCATTCCCTCGGCCCATGAGAGGTAGTCTCCGATCAGGTTGACCAGGTAGCGTGGTAGGTCCCAGGCCCATTGGAGGACTTCCCGGGCGTACCTGAGGTATTGGAGGGCCGCTCGGGGGACGAATTGCAGCAGTCGTTTCACGTACCCGACGATGGACTTGACGAATTCCACGCCCCATGAGGGCGCGCCGTTGAGGGCCCATTCCACCAGTTTAGCGTACCATAGGAGCAGGTCTCCGCTGTACTTCACGATATTGCAGAAGTAGTCGTGGAGGTATTGTCTGACGGCTTGGGCCGTGACGTCCTTGGGGAATTCTGGTGGGTCGAATTTGGGCGGGTTGGAGGGATATTTGGCCTCGGGTGGGTTCCATTCCGGGGGTTCGATCTGCGGGGGTTGGGGTGGTTGGAACCAGCGGTGGCTGGGTCGTGGTGGTTGGGGTGGGTCGTACGGGCACTTTAGGTTGGGGAATTGGGGTGGTTGGTAGTTGGGGATCATGTCCTGGATTCTCGGTGGTTGTGGGGGTTGTGGGGGCTCGGGTGGTTTGGGGCTGACCTCCGTGAAGCCCTCGTTCACGTTCCAGTCCGCGTTCACCACGTCCGGGACGTCCTCGACGGCCTCGGCCACGGTGCCCTCGGTGGAGGCCTCGTCCCCGGATTCCTCGACGTCGCAGTGGAATGGGCGTTCCACGATTTCTCGCTTTATTTCACCCCATGCGGCTAATAGGGAGAATGGCCGTCGTTCCTTGAATCTTGAGATGATCTCGTCGGGGTTGGGGAGGTAGGTGAGCCAGCGTTCGCCGTCCGCGTCGGGTTGGGTGGTTCCGACGCGTGTCCACCAGTGCTTGGCGATCTTGGGTACTCGGTATCGGAGGGCTCCTTCCTCGCTGACTCGTCGGGATTGTTCGGTGGAGCCGGGCTTGCGGTGGGCCTTGTTGCCCTCGATTAGTTCCCTCAGTCGGCGGATGAGGGTGTCCGGTTCGGCCAGGGTTGAGAATGGGGTCTCGTCGTTGATGAGGGGTTCTAGTGAGTAGTACGGCATTGCTATGGTGGCCCATTCGACGGCGTATCCGTGCTTTCTCTTCAGAACTCGTAGCGTCTTTTTCTCCCGGCCTGCCAGCTTCTTGATGATGGGTGTGATGAAGCGGTGGAAGGAGTGGGCGGCGAGGAAGATGACGCCGGTGGTGGTGCGGTCTACGCATTCGGGGGCTCGGCCGTGGGTGATGTCGGTGCCGCAGGTTCCGGTGAGTAGGACGCGGTCGTTGGTGATTAGGTCCTTTTTCCTGGCTAGTCGCTTGATCTTGACGGTGAATCGGGTGGTGCCGTAGATCCTCCAGTTGATCCAGGAGTGGAGGATGAAGGCGGCGAGGCGTAGGATGCGGTCGGCCCGCTTGTCCCCGGTCTTGGGCCAGTCTAGGGGTCGGTCGGTGAAGGACTTGAATTGGGACCATTCGTCGGCGAAGTCGCGTAGTTCCAGTACCGCTTTCACCAGCTTTTGGCACAGTTTGGCGTACTTGGGGTCGAATTTGCCGTGTAGCTTGCCCTGGCCGATGGCCATGAACCCGTAGTACCCGTACACCCAGCCGATTAGGGCGGCTAGGACCGAGAACTCGAGCGTTCGGTTGAACTTGAACCCGGAGGTGACCGAGTGCGGGCGGCGGTCGCGGTTGGCCTTCCTGGCGGCCCTTACCAGGGTGTAGAAGGCCATTAGGTAGGCCGTGATCACGTCCGCTATCTCGTCCTTATCCGCGCCGAATATGCCCTCGGATGAGGCTGGGTGAATGGCCCTGAGGAACTTCTTGGAGGGGAGCTTGCGCCGGCCGCCCTTCTCACCCAGCCACTCGCCCAGGGCGTCCTTGAGGTCGTCAACCCCCCACTTCTTGCGGGCTAGGGTCGCGGCTACCTTGAGGAATAGGTCGATATCCTCCTCGGAGGGCCAGTCGAATCTGATCCCGGTGATTCGCACTCCGTACTCCCGGTAGGCTCGCTTGGCCTCCTTGCCCGGGCCGCCGCCCCAGTACCTGACCGCCTCGTCCCGGCGCCGGAAGAAGGGGTAGGCGACGGGGAGGAATCCGTGGTTGGCGTCCTCGTACCCCATTACCCACCTCCAGGCGTCGCGTAGGGCGGAGGCTAGTGAGATACCGGCCATTATCCCGTAGATTTGCACCGCCCATACCCAGGCTCCGTTCACCAGTATCTGCCATAGGATGAGGGCGGACATGGGGAAGGCGGCCGGCTCCACCCTCCAGGTCCTCGGGAGCGGGTCTCTCCAGTCCACCCAATCCTGGCCTTCCTCGAGTAGTCGGCGATAGGTGTCCGCGATGGCGTGGTAGTAGTCGGCGAGTAGTTGGATTGCCCCCTCGATGACGCAATCCCACACCGGTCGCTTGGGCTCCTTGGGCTGCTCGGGCTTGCAGTCCTCGATCTCCTTCTGCTCCCTGGAGGGGGAGGGGCATTCCGGCCACACGCAGCAGTACGCGTAGGCCAGTTGGGTCATGGTCACGAACTCTACCATGGAGTAGAAGCCGCTGGCGAAGAACGTGGTGAGGAGGTCGGTCACGTACATGGCGAAGGAGTAGTTCAGCTGCAGGATGCGGTTCCAGACCCACCTCATGGCCTGGTTCAGGTCCTCGAGTATGGTGACCTCCATGCCCTTGAGCGTGTAGAACACGAACTGGAACACGGCGGAGGACCAGACCGTCACCATCCTCCAGAACCCGTTCGAGAACACCTGCTGCGCGTACGTGTACAGTAGGTAGGGTATCCAGGATATCTTCTGTAGGTGCTTAAGGGCGAATTTGCCCAGGAATAGGGAGAGCTTGCCCAGCTTCTTCCCGGCCACCTTGGCCACCTTGCCGGCCCATTTGATGATGAAGTTGCGGGTGGTGTTGGTCGGGTCCCCTTGACTGCCGGCCTCCGTGAGCAGGGGGCCGCTCGAGCCCTGTCCCGGCTTCTTGGGCACGTCCTTGATCAGCGACCATGCGGCCCTTAGTGCGAATTGCGGTAGTTCGTACAGGAATCTGGTGAGGGCGCCGGCGGCGAATGCGGCCCTGTCGGCCGGGTTGTCCCAGGCTTGGATTCCGGAGGTGATGAGGTCCAGCCTGTTCTTGACCCAGCCCCAGTAGGTGCGGCACGTTCTCCCGCTGGGGGTTGGGATGATCCATTCGGTGTTGGGGTTGGGGGTTAGCGCGGTCCCGATTGACCCGGTCCTGCCGGCTATTACCGGGGATAGTCCTCCGATTAGGGTGGTTACCGGCTCTTTGAGCGTTGGATCGGTGCGGAGGGCGCCGGCGGTGGTGGCGAGGTAGGGGAAGGTGGGGTAGGCAGTCGTGGGTTGGTATTGGATGGTGGGGCCGCTGAGGGCTTCGGCCACCGCGCATAGGTCTCCCACGTACGCTCTCATCCAGTCCCTGGCGGCTCCTATCGTGGCCACGTCGGTGCCTAGGCCGGAGTAAATCAGGTTGGAGAAGGCGGTGGAGCCCACGGCCGCCGCCTCGAGCACGCCGATGGCCAGCGGGGTCCATGAGGCGGTGGTGTACGGGTGGTCCTTGGTGACCATGTCCATGGGCATTAGTCGGATGGCGCCCAGGGTGCCGGTGAGTCTGGGCAGGTCCACGTACGCGTCGTCCCGCCCCAGGTGCACGATCCCGGACGCCTTCAGGAAGTCCAGTTCCTCGGGGGCGGTGAGTGATTCGAGCATTTTCCTTGGAATAACCGCGTATTTCCCGTGATACTCCAATTCGTTGGACTCGTGGGCCTCCTTGATCGCCCTGCCGGCGTTGATTAGCCCGGTGATGGCGGCTTCTTGCACTCCCGCGGTGGCGTCGTATCTGAGGGAGAGTCCCAGGTCTCCGGGGGTGTGCCAGGTGTTGCCGGTCGCCCATACGGTGGCCGTTTCGAGCATTTTGGTGACTAGTTGTGGGTATTGAGTGGGGTCGGTGAGGCGGGGGGTGGGTAGTGGGCGGATGCGTGGGGTGCTGGAGGGTCCTCGGATGGCGCCGGCGGTGGTGGCGAGGATTCGGTCGATGTCTCGCTCGATGGTGGCTTTGGCGGCCAGGAATCCGGTGTAGAAGTCGGGGGTTAGTGGGATACCGCGGACCGTGATGATCTCGGGGGTTATCCTCTGTATTGGGCCTCTGAGGTGGATGATGGTCTTGCCCGGGGTGGTTTCTCGGAGTAGGAGGGTGGCCTTGGTGGCGTCCTTGAGCACTTCCACTTTGGAGGGTCGGATTAGTGAGGGTACGATCTTAGGCACGCCTGAGGATACTACTTGCATGATTTGAGCGATGAGGAGGGCGGTCTCCTTGTCCATTCCCCTCCCCCGGGGGGAGTGTGATGCCTGAGGACTACGGGGTCTACGCGTTCAGGCTGCCGTTGACGATCCCGCAGTTGGCTAAGATCTCGTCCGCGTTCGAGCCCGTGGCGGTCACTCTCAAGCAGACGGCGGCCGATAAGTCCGGTAACATGTACGATGTATGGCTGATATTGCAGTTTGGTGATGAGCAGTACGCGGTGCTCCCCAGGATTGATGATTGGAAGACGGTGCTTAAGTCCGCGTTGAACATGGTGTACGATGCTACCCGGACCGTCACCCAGTCGGATATTGAGACGGCGGTGGCCTCGGCGAGTCAGGTTGAGGTGGATAAGATGTCCGGCCCGTGGGCCGATTTCTCGGCCGAGCGGAAGCTGATGGAGGCCTGCTTGAGGGAGGTTGAGGACCTTCAGAAGTACCGTGATAGGTTCTACCTGGCGTACGAGATCGCCACCATGGCGGACCGTTCCCCGATGACCGACGTGATCGCAGTGGGCGTGAACGATGCGCTTGGGGTGCTTAATGAGGTGGCTAAGACGGTGATCAGCATGGATGACGTGCCGGCGGACGTGACCGGGTACGAGGCGGTCTTGGTCTCCTCGGGGTTGACGGAGGACCAGGTTAGTCGATTATTGAAACTACCCACCACGAGGGTGGTTTACAATACCGTGGACTACATGGACAAGGTGTTCGGGTCGAAGCCCAACGTGGTGACGGTGACCGCCTCGCTGATTCAGTACAATACCAAGCTGGGGCCCGTGGTCGTCTCGTTCACGGACTTGGGTGGAGTGAACGTGATGGCCGTGGATCCTGACACGTTGCCTGAGGACATCACGGTGGTGGCCTACGCAGTGACCCCGTCGGCCGACCGGTACCCGGTCCTCTTTGGGTGCAACGTCAACGACTGGCCGATGGTGTGGGACCTGGTCGGGTTTGGGATAAAAAACAATGCCCCCAATTCATACCTTGATGATCAGGTCGCGAATAGGTCGCTTAAGCTGCACAATTACTGCGTGAACGTGCTCCCGTTGTTGGGTTGGGGACCGCTCGAGGATGAGGTGAAGAACGTGCGCCTGGGGGCTCAGTCCCAATGAACTTCTACGAGTTGCTGGCCAGGACCGATAGTTTCCTCGGTGTGAGGAACGAGCTGGGTTGGGTGCCGGCCGGTGTGATTCGCCCCAGGCGCCCGGACATGTCCTTGGAGCGGTTGGAGCGGTCCATTAGGGACGAGTTGTACAACGTTGATGACAACTACGTCTCGCACGCTAAGGCGCTGGCCAGGGACTTGTCGATCCTGCTGGCCTGTCCCCCCCAGTACACGACCTCGTGGGTGTTCTCGGTGCTGACCGGGAAGGGGCCGACCGCGGAGAGGGCGCCCGCTCGTCACGTGGTGGATGGTAGCGATCTGCACATGCTGTACAGTGCCGATAGTCGGAGTTATTCCCCTAAGGACCTGGAGATACTGCTGGACTTGGCCAATGATCTTCGGAACGCGGCCGAGAGTGATGCTCGGAGGAGGCTCTCCCGGTTACTGTCCCGGGAGGTGGTGGGTGGACGGTGAGTGAGGAGTTAGCCTGTTGTCACGCGTGCCCGTACTATCGGCAGTGTCGGCCGGAGAAGGTGGCGACGAGTCGGTCGCGCGTGGATCGGATGGTGCAGTTGGTCCGGGAGGCTCCTAAGGTGGCTTACCCGGGGTTCGGTAGGCCGGTTCCCGAGTTGTCCTCTAACCGCATTTTGGATACCGGGATTAACTGCAACGAGTACGCGAGGGCGATGGTGACGGCGGCCCGGCTTAATGGTGAGGATGCGGGTTATCTGCTGTGGATTGAGCCTCACATGAGCACTCACATAACGCCGGTCACGGTGCACCCGGAGTTGAGGGTGATGGAGAGTGGGACGAGGGAGTATTGGAGGCTGGGGTTTACCCCCGTCCTGTTCTCCAGGTTGAGCCCGTACGGGCTGCAGATGACGAAGTTGACGCGGCAGCAGGCGAGGACGCTTCCCGTCCTTCCCCCGGACGAGTCGTTGGTTCAGGTGGCGGAATTAGGGTACGGTGAGATTACGGGGGATAGGCCCAGGTATTTGGATACTGGAGTGGCGTTGGTGTTCCGGGTTCGGGTGTACGGGGTGACGGGGTGGTTGGTGTGGTTCAAGGGGGCGGATCCGGTGGTCGTGTCTCGGGACCCGAATCGGTTCGTGGCTCACGCTCATCGGGTGCTGCACGCTCGGTACTCGGCGGACTCGTTCCGGAGGTCTTAGGTGGATTTTAGGATGGAGGCGATCTTGCTGGCGATGTCGATGGCTTCCTTTTCCTCCTCCTCGATTTCCGGGCGTACGGTGTTGCTGAAGTACGCGTAGATGAGTAGGATGACGATGGCGGTGATGGCCTGCGGGGCGCATTTGGCGATTAGGCAGGATGAGTAGGCGATTGCGGCCGCCTCGATGGGGCGGCTGGTGGTCTTGCCCAGTGAGGATTCGACCAGGACTAGGGAGAGGTAGATGGCCACCGTGGCGATGGAGATCTGCGGTTGTCCTATCGCGACCGCTGAGGCGACTAGTACGGTTATGACGGCCGAGCTGATTATCTTGGCCCCGTTTCCGATGAGCTTGGCGGCTAGTGCCGAGGCGAGCATCGTGCCTCCGATGATGGCGATGATTATCGACGGTACCGCCTTGACGTACGCCGCGGTTGAGAAGATCACTAGTCCCGTTGCGGCCACCAGCCTGGCGTCGAAGCACACCGTGACCACCCCCGCCTTCCCGCGTTACCGTGGAGCGGCTCATAATTCCCGAATTGTCCGGTCTTTCTTGACCGTGCTCGGCGGGGTTTCACCGGTATGTGCGATATGTGTGAGTGATTGGGCCTTATTAGGGGGGTGTCCCGTTGGCCGAGTTCCACGTAAGGTCTGAGGAGGGTAGGGTGAGGAAGGTGGACGTGATGACGATGGCGACGGTGGCTCAGGAGCTGCTGCGGGCCGGGATTCCGGTGGAGCTCAAGCAGGTGGAGGATGGGGTGGTGTTGCGGGTGCCCGAGGAGTTCGCGGATGAGGCGGATAAGGTGCTCAGTAAGACGCGGGCCGCGGTGGTGGCCACGGACTTCAACGTCTCGGCGGATGATCCAATCAGCCTGGTCGAGGAATTCTCGAAGCGGATTGCACCGACTAAGGTGCCCGAGGATGAGAAGGAGTACGAGCTATTGTCCGGTGGTGGTAAGTTCGGGGTGTACGATTACTCGCTCTGCCTGTGGGAGGCCGGGGTGGAGACGGCTATCGCGCTGGGGATGGACCCGCGGGAGGCGATTAAGCACAGGATTAGGGCGGCTAAGAAGCACGGTGAGGAGGTGAAGATCAGGCGGATCAAGGCGAGGGAGTTGGAGGTGGAGGAGCGCTAGTAGCGCCCTAGGAACCTGTTGATGCGGGAGTTGAGCCAGTTCCTCACGGTCTCCCGGAAGTTCTCGCCGAAGTACTCGGCCACCTCCTCCAGGTCCGGGCAGTCTAGCTTGAATCCTTGGATGGCGACTAGTGGTGGCCCGGGGAAGGTGGGTAGGTGCCCTCCCCCGTATTCTTCTATCAGCTGGTTGAACGTGTCCGCGAATTCCTGGAATGCGTCGAGGGTTTGTTGGTGTGCGAAGTTCTCGACGGTGCGGAGGTGTGGTGGGGGGTCCGTGCCCGGCTCCTGCCCGGCGTTGGCGTAGGCCCAGGCTAACGCCGCGGCCCTGACCGGTTTGGCCCGTTCCATCAGCATTAGGTAGTAGGCGGTCTCTCGCAGGATGACGGAGGCGGCCAGTCCGAGGGCGGCTCCGAGGGCTCCCGCCGCCTCGGCCAGGATGTCCGTGAAGGGGCCTTGGGCTCCCGAGGCGGCTTTCAGGTACACTTGCGGGTTGGTGAAGGGGCATTTCCTGAGGGAGTCTCGGGCGGCTCCTATGGACAGTAATAGCCAGCAGGATTGCTCGCAGTATTGGTCGACTTTGGTGGCGGTTTGGTAGACTAGTCCGGGGTCGATGTTCTTGGTGATGGTGGCTTGGGCGTATTCCATCATGATGGGGGTGAGGTTCTGCAGGCATTCTTTGGGGTCTAGTTCGTGGACGCGGGTGACGGCGTGGGCGGTGGCGGTGGCGAAGGCGATGGTGGCTTTAACCGCGTTGTACAGCTGCTCGTACACTCGGTACGAGAAGTTGATCCAGAAGTTGCGTGCTAGCTCGATCGCCTTTATCGCCCCGGTGATGAAGTTGACGATGCCGATGCGGGCGTAGTACCAGAATCGGGCGTGCAAGGGGGAGGGCCCCGTGCCGTCCGCGTTCTTCCCGTTCTCGACCCTGTTCGATCAGTTGACGGATTTGATCGTTGGGTACTTGATGGCCCCGATTCTGTACTTCATGGTGTCGGTGGGGTACAAGTCCAATTGTTACTGGTTGGATAGGGTCTATTTCGGGTTGAGGGATTACCTGCGGGCGAATGAGGAGGCGTTGGTGATGGCGGCCTGGCACGCGGTCCATTGCTCCGTGTGCTATCACGCTTGGTACGTTTGGAGGACGGGGACGGGGTTGAGTCCCTCGGAGTACTGCGAGTTGCTGCACGCCTTGACGGCCGCTTTCTGGATGATTTTGAGGCCCATGAGGAAGGACGTGATCCCTTACGGGGCTTATTACGAGCCGTACGGTGAGAGTGAGGTGTCGGCGTGCGTGGTTGAGGTGAGCCCGGTGTCGGATTGTGAGGGGCTCCCCAGTCGTACCCTGGAGCGGTCCGGGTGGCGGATGGTGGCGTTGGTGCCCGTGCTCACGTCGACGGACACCATGATGCGGTTCTTTCACACGGCCTTGATGCATAAGGTTAGCATAACGCAGCGTTTGGCCACGTACTGGCCGGTGTGGAACGTGTGGAAGAAGATCAGTGGGGATAAGTCGATAATCGACGCGGGCATGCTCGTGGTGCCGTTATTGTGGGAGGGGACGCCGGACACTAGGTGCATGTACTGGACGTGGCCGTTCTTCACCACGGACGTGTATCACGTGCCCACCGGGTGGGTGTTCTGCAAGGACTTGTGCTGGGCGTTGATGAACGCTCCCGAGTACCTGGATATTCCCGAGGAGGTGCTGGAGGACCTTCGTGAGTGGTTCAAGAAGGTGGGGGTTAACGTCGAGGATGCGGAGCGGGAGGATGAGGAGCTGAGGGAGCGGTGCCCGCCCAAGTCCTCCCTGTTCGAGCGGGTTAGTCAGTTGTGCCCGGATGACGTGTTCTCGAGGATTACGGACAATCCGGTCTATTACTTTTGGATAGCAGCCAAGTCTCCACCGTTCACCTCGCACTTTCTTTCCACTGCCGGGGTGGATTTGGTTAGGTCGGTGTTGGACGTGGTGACGGTGGTTGGGGAGACGTTGGAGGAGTTGTTGCTGTACGCTGCCACGGAGGAGCGTGAAGGGGAGGGTGGTTGAATGCCGTTGATTGGGTTCCCGTCGTGGTGGAACGCGGTTCATGAGCGTGGGAAGCTGGCCGAGGTGTATCGGGTGGTGGCTTCGGCCGTTAGGGATTGGGAGTCGATTAAGCGGGCGATTAAGCTGGATATTCGGCCGTATTACATTGGGCCGTACAGGGGGGACCCGGTGGCGTTCTCCTACGCGGGGTTGGTGTTGGGGATCCTGGAGAAGGCGAGGAGTGACCCGGTGCTGCTTTTCCCCTCGATTGCCAGTGAGACGTTGGATGAGGAGGCGTTCGATGAGCGGGCGGCCGAGTTGGAGGAGTTGGTGGAGCGGGCGATTGAGTTGGATTTCACGGGGTTGGAGGGGGTGGACTTGTTCGATCCCGAGTTGAGGTTGAGGGATTTTCATCCGATGCTGGTGGACGCGTGTGGGGTGGCGGTGGGTAATCTGCTGCTGAAGTCGTGCTTGGGTGAGCGGGTGCTCGAGAAGTGCGTTGAGGGGGATAAGGAGTACGCCCGGTACCTGGCGGATTGGGGTAGTGAGTTGGGGCGGCGGTATCGGGAGGCGGCCGAGTTGACGGCTCGGGTGCTCACGGACGTGGAGGATTTGGACGAGATGGTGCAGGCGAAGGCGGCCGAGACGGTCACCGGTGAGGTGATTGATATCGCGGCTCATTCGTTGGAGAAGTTGGGCGATGTTATGGTGACTATCAGGGTGGGGAGGCCTCGGGTATGCGAGGGGGTAAGGATGAGCGAGTTGGAGGTGAAGACGATCCGCGAGGAGAGCTCAGAAAAGCTGCTGAAGAGTGCCGTGCAGCGATTAAGGAGGCTGTGAGGATGGCCCGGGAGTTGGGGGCCGACCTCCGGGCCGGGAAGCTGATCGTGAGCGACCCGGATGACGCCGCCCGACTAGGGTACGTGCTCCCCATCTCGGGGGCCCTCATCGTTGATCGATCTGAGGGAGATGATCAGGGATCCGAATAAGGTCGTCGACATGTGCCACGTGTCCAACCCCGGGTTCATTAACTCCTACACGAATAAGATCGCATTCCTGCTGACGGACTCGGGCAAGTTCGAGGTGGCGATCTCCGAGGAGGTCGAGGTGAAGGAGGGTGTCAAGGACCGGCTGGAGCAGTCCGGGGACGTGCCGACCAAGTACATGGAGGTGCCGTTGGGAGAGGATAATGCGGTGCTCGCCCTATTCGACCATGCCACCTATCACGTGCTGGTCCTGGTTATGTGGAACGGGGAGCGGGGACGGTGGCTGGCCTGGCCCTCCCCGCTGGGGATCACCCCGGAGAACGCCTGGCTGATGGAGGTGGGTCAGAACCCGGACGGCCGATTGTACGTGAGGGAGTCCGTGTGGGCGGGGTACCTGCTGGTCGGTGGCCGGGTGAGTTGGGAGGCGAGGATCACGGACCAGCGGGAATTCTCGGTGTTGGGTCACGAGGTGGAGATTGACGCTCGAGGGGTCAAGGTGGACGGCCGGTATCGCTGCTTCTAACCCCGCAATGGGCGGTTATGTGTAGGCGGGTTCCCGGCCCGGTTCCACATAACCATGGGCCGGCCATTCCCCTGATTCTACTACAACCCCTGCAGGGATTCTCTCGCATTATCTAGTTTTTAAGCGGGCTATCGGGGGTGGGCTGGAGAAGGAACAGGGGGGTTATGTGGAATGGCGTCCGGCTTGGGTGCCAGCTGCGGTACGTTCTACGTGGTGCGTGGCCCGTCGGTCTGCCGGTGTGGAGTGAAGGACATGGAGGAGCGGAAGGCCGCGGGCTTCATCGCGGTGTACGACAAGGTGGCTAAGATCCTAGCCGACAATGGGATCACTAACGCGGCCGGTGGAATGCGGTACCACCGAGGCCCGTACCGGGACCCGTCAGCGACGGTAATGACCCGGTACGTGCGACCGAAGACGGTCCAGTGGTTCATCTACGACTTCGTGAAGACCGACCAGGGTGACTACACCTTCAACGCCGAGGAGGACGCCGACCGGATCCTGAACCTCGAGAAGAGCGTGGCCGGTTCGGTGTACCCGGTGGTGAGCTACTACACCGAGGACGCCCTACGGAAGCTGATCGTGGACGCGCTGAAGGAGCGGGACCAGGTCAAGAAGCCGTTCGAGCCGACGGGCGGGACGGCGGCGTTCCCGTCAGCGGCCACGGTGGTCCTGGCCAGTCGACAGCTCAGCCCGGAGCTGGCCGGTGCCCTGGACGCTGCCATGGCCAACAACCGGGAGTACACTCAGATCGGCGCCCTGTACTCCGAGGGTTCCGACGTGAGCGACGTCCTGGTAATGATCCTGGGCGGTACCATCCTCTGTGGAGCGTGCGGTGGTCGGGCCGACAACGTGGTCCAGCAGCTGATGAGCGCGCTCCTGCCTTAACCTCCACATAACCCTCTATGGGGGTGTTAGCGTAATGCACGCTATTACCGTGGCTAGGATTGCCGTGGCGGCCAAGGACCAGGCGAACGATATCAAGAATGAGACCACCGACGAGAACGTGAAGGCGCTGATGGACCAGGTCATTGGCGCGGCTGATCGGGCGATTCAGGCGGTGGTGACCGGGGACGCGGCCGCGGCGGTTGATGCGCTGGAGCGGGTGAGTGACATTGACCTGGTGAAGGTGGGTGACGTTAGTCCGGAGCTGGCGTTCATCGTGGATGCGCTGCAGAACGCCCTGGACGGTTACGCCGGTGCGGTCAACGTGAACCTTGAGCTGCTGGAGAAGCTGCGGGCTCAGAACCCGGACCTGGCCGAGCAGGTGGCGGTCAAGAAGGAGCTGGAGAAGCTGAGTGTCGATGACGTGCAGCAGCTGGCCGTGACCGCGGCTCAGCTGGGTGACGTGGCGGAGGCGCTGGCCCTGGACACGGTGGCTAAGGAGCTTCAGGCGGTTCAGCAGGCTCAGGGTGGTCAGCAGGGTCAGCAGCAGGGCGGGCAGCAGGGTGGTCAGCAGCAGTCAGGTGGTACTGAGGGTGGTACTGGCGGTACGGGTGGTACTGCCGGGGGCACCGGTGGTACGGGCACTGAGGGCGCTGGTGGTGCCGGTGGTACGGGAGGCGCGTAGGCCCCCCTCCCCCTTCTTTTCCCGCTATTGTTATGATTGTCGTAACGATAGTCGGCTAGTCGGTTATCCTGGTTATGTGGAAGTGCGGTTTGGGGGGATGTTGGGTGACGCGGTTCGTGTGGGGTGGTGGGAAGGATTGGGCCGTGTTGAGGGTCAAGTTCGGTGGGTTGTTGCCGATTGCGGGGTTTGCCATGGTGTACGATCCTAAGGCTCGGAGGTGGCGGTTCTCGAGGAATACGGTGAGTGTGGCCGTGCAGGTGGGTCCGCTGATTTACGATGAGGAGGGTAATGTGCTGGCCCCGGAGGCGTACACGTACGAGGATATCAAGGCGGATCATGCGCAGGTGGTGAGGTTGGGGTTGGTGGGTGTGGGTGGGGTGGTGGATGAGCAGGATTTTGTGGAGGAGGATGAGTTGTTGGAGTTGGGTGAGGCTCATCCGGTCGTGACTTTGTACAATCATTTCTTCCCGAATCGGGTGTCGAGGGTGAGGACGGGGTGTCGGGTGGATCGGGGTGAGGCGTGGCGGTTGGCTTGTAATGCGGTGGTGGTGTCGACCACGGATTTGGTCGCTTTCTTCTATCAGAATTGGATTGATGAGGTGACGGAGGTCTTGTTCGCGTTCAATCCGGAGTATTCGGGGGTTCCCGAGGATGAGGGGGCTCAGCGGGAGCATTTGGTTCAGTCGATGAAGCACTTGTTGATCGCGTACCAGTTTAGGGTGGCTATTCCGTCCGAGGATATTCGGAGGGTGGAGGATCCGGAGGTGGTGCCGGGGGATCGGGTTCGGGAGGTGTTGAGGGAGGCGTTTCCGAGGCCGTGGTGGGTGGCGGCGTGGTCGCCGAAGGAGCGGCGGGGTTCGGGGGAGTTTCTCTCGTTCTGGCGGGATTTGACCCTGTCGATGTACGATTTTGAGAGGGATTTGGTGCCTAAGCCGTTGAGGAGGTTGGGGAGGCCTAGGTTCGATTTGAGTGGTCTTATTTCGGGGTGGGGGGTGGATGCGTCGTCTCCGGAGGCGGCGGTGGAGTCGGTGTTGCGGGAGTTCTATTCTCGGGTTAGCGTCTCGGATTCGGAGGTGAGGAGGGATCCGGTGGGGGTGTTGGAGTCGGGGCGGGCTCATCCGTTCGATGCGGCTAATACGATCTGTGAGATTCTGAGGCAGGTGGATCGGGTGTTTGGGGCGGGTTGGGGTGGTGGTGGGTTGCCGGCGAAGGCGTGCGTGTTGGATGATCGGGCGGGGTTCAAGGTGTACTTGCCGGATAAGGATGAGTGGGTGCTCACCGAGGTTGGTAAAGGGTTCGGTGAATACTCGCCCTATAGTAAAAAGGTGGAGTACTTCCTGATACCGTAGGGGATTGAATTGCTGGAGGAGTTGTGCGAGTGGCGGATGAGGGTGCCCGGGTCTCGCCCGGAGGTTGTGGATCGGAGGCTGTCCGAGTTCTCGGACTTGCTGCCCGATTATCGGTGTTATAGGCATCAGTTGGAGGCCGTGTTGGAGTTTGGTGAGGGTAGGGACGTGTTGTTGACGGCGGGGTTGGCCTCGGGGAAGACGGAGGCGGCCGTGGCGGCCTTGGAGCACGCGGGTTTGAAGCCGGCCGTGTTCGTGTATCCGACGAGGGCGTTGGCCAGGGATCAGTACGAGCGGTTGCGGGAGTACGGGTTTGACGTGGTGGTGGCGGATTCCGATCATTCGTGGTGGAGGTATTCGGTGGGGGAGGATACGGACTTTATCCTGACGAATCCGGAGATGGTGTGGCGGCATTATAAGCACGGGTATCAGTTGAGGCGGTACTTGACCTCGGTGGTTCGGGCGTTCGTGTTCGATGAGGTGCATTTCTACAAGCCGAATGAGTTGAACAAGGTGCTGGCGATTGTGAGGACGTTCCGGTCTCGGCGGTTCATGTTCCTGAGTGCTACCGTGGGTAATCCGGAGGAGTTCTGTCGGCAGGTTAGTGAGATCACGGGGCGGGAGTGCGTTCACGTTAGGGGGAGTGCCTTCTCCTCGGATAGGACGTTCTACGCGTGTCCTAGGCGGTTGGGGGATGCGGTGACGGCGGCGGCGGAGTTGGCCGAGTCGGAGGGTCGGAAGGTGATCGTGTTCTTCCCTAGTCGGAATTCGGCGGAGAGGTGGTATTTCCGGTTGAGGAGGTCGTTCGGGGATTTGGTGGTGCTGCATCATGGGGCTTTGCCTAGGAGGGATCGGGCGCGGGCGGAGGCGCGGTTCAAGTCGGGTGAGGCGCGGGTCATGTTGACGGTGAAGACCCTGCAGCAGGGTATTGACGTGGGTGATTGCGATACGGTCGTGCACACGCACTTGCCTCCGCGGGTTTCGGATTTTCACCAGCGGGAGGGGAGGGCCGGTCGGCGGGAGGGTGTCGAGGCGATTAGCATCCTAACCTCGCATGAGCTGGATAAGTGGACTAACGTGGTATTGGACAGTAAGGAGCGGTTTCGGGAGTTGTACGTTGAGGCGGGTCACGAGCACTTGCTGGCCTCGGCGAGGAGTCCGTTGGCCAAGCGCATTGACCGGCATGAGCACCCGGGGTTCTACTCGGGTTCGACGGTCCGGTTGGTGGATGAGGAGGGGAATGAGGTGGGCACGTTCGGGATTCAGGACGTTCCCTACCGGCTGGTGCCCGGGTGCTTGATGGTCAGGGGTAGTCGGGTGTACGTGGTTTCCGACCTGGACTTGCAGGCGAGGAAGGCGAGGATTGAGCCGGCCGATCCCCGGTTGGCGGCGGCGGTGAGGGATGGTCTGTGGTACCGGGTGTTGGTGACCACCCGGCCTAGCGTGGGTGTTGGTGAGATTGGCGTGGGTAAGTTGTCCCTGGTGGCGACTGAGGTGGTGTACGAGCGAGAGGGGATTGAGGTGGATAGGAAGAAGGCCGGGGTCGTGGTCACTCTGGACGCGTTGCAGGCCGCGGTGGGGCACGATGATCCGGAGCTGGCCGAGGCGGGGATTCACGTCATTCACTACGTGCTGAGGGCTAAGGGCATCCCGATGGACGCGTTCCATCACGTGGTGGACGAGTCGAAGGTGGTGGTGTACGAGCATCCCCCGGCCACCATGCACAGGATACTGCGCGAATTGTCGGAGGAGGATATCAAGGGGGTTAGTCGGGTATCCACGTATCACCCCGTGTGCCCGTGGGATGGTGACGTGGACGTGGATGACGCGGTGGATGCGGCGTGCCGGTTGGCCGAGAAGTTGTCGGGTCTGGCCGAGGAGTTCGATGAGCGGGAGCTGGAGTCGGCCGGGGCCTCGGCGTCGGTCCGGCGGAAGGAGCCCAAGCGGGCCGTGGCCCGGTTGTCCGAGCGGCGGTTCCGGTCTAAGGAGAATCTCGGCGACGATAAAAAAGGTGGCGAGGATTCCACCGGTGATAAGCCCGCCGAGCCCGAGCTCCGGTGTCCCGTGTGCGGTGGTCGGCTGGTTGAGAAGTTCCATGGTGGTCGCAAGCTGTTACTGTGTGAACGGTGCCGTTACGTGGGTGATGATGATGCGGTTAGGAGGATTCAGGAGGCCGTTGATCGGTTGCGAAAGGCCATTTAATTGGTACGATTTGGTCCTCTTTGACGAGCCGATCGAGGTTATGTGGAAGGGTGAGCGGGATCGGATCCTGGGGTTCATGGTGACGTTCCTGCCGAGGATGATGTGGGGCGGGTTGGTCGCGGGCCGCGTCACCCCGCGGGTCCTGCTCAAGGAGGACGGTAGCGTGGGCTCCGTTGGTAGGCTTCCTAGGGTGTTGGACTATGACAGGTATGGGGTGGTATTCACCTCTCCCAACATCGCTTGCGTGTTGGTGGAGCCGGAGCCGGTGGTGATGGTGGGCAGGTATGGGGAGGAGAAGATTGAGTGTGGGGAGGGGGTGCACTTGTTCCGGTTGGCGCGGTTGAAGCACAAGTTCAGGATTAGGGAGGGTGTGAGGATCTTGGCGGAGGTGCCGATCGTTGAGGGGATTGAGGGGTTGCGTAGGGCGGTTGAGCGGTTGATTTAGTCCGTGTAGACTCGGTGTAGTTCCGCCTCTTTCTTCAGTTCTTTGAACGTTCGTTCCACCGGCCCTTTCTCGCCGATGACGGTGACTCGGCCCTCGTGGCGTACGGGTGGGGCGGGTTGGCGGACGTAGGCTCGGGTGCCGAATCGGGCCCACTCGTTCTCGGATAGGATGACGCCCTTTCGTCGTTGGCTGATCATTTTGGTGGCGCCTACCATGGTGACGATGGTGGGTGGGATGGGGTAGGTGATGAAGACGGGTGAGGTGGTGATGGTGGCGGATTCGCGGCCGAGTAGTTGGGCGAGGCGCTTGCCCCGGGTCTTGATCTTCTGGTGCAGGTCGTAGCGGATGAGTCGCTTGTCCCGGCACCATTTGACCAGTTCCTCGATCGCCTTGAACGCTTCGTCCAGCTCGTCGGGTTGGGTGATTCTCGAGTATAGGGTTAATTCGGCTACCAGCCCGTAGTCGGCCACGTGGATCTCGCAGTGTGGGGTGAGTAGGAGGTGGCCTCGCTCTCGGTATTTCGTGGGGTAGTTCCACCATTCCTTGCGGAGTTTGAAGGATTTCGAGTCTAGCTCGACCTGGAACATGGGGGTGGGCCCCTTGGGTTTTGGGATTGGGAATTGTCCGGTCACGTTCGGGAGGATGCTGGGGAGGTGTCGGCGGCTCGATCATTGCGAGTTGTTGGAGCGGTGGGGGTGGCGGTTGGATTTCAGGGTTAGTGAGCGGCAGTCCACGGACTTCCACCTATCATACCTGGGGTTTGGGGTGGGGAGGGGGTCGAGTATTGTGAGCGTGACGGTGTCCTGGCGCTCGGGTCAGGTGGCCTTGACCCCGCAGCCGGTGGCGGGTCGGATGCGGTGGGAGGAGTACGTTCGGTTCGTATCCACCCTATTGGACGCCGTTAAGCGGACGATTCATCGGTTATCTGATAAGGGTGGGACGAAGGCTTCGGAGGAGGTGGATGAGGTTCGGGCGATCCTGCGGCAGTTGGGGGAGGAGTGTGAGCGGAAGTTGAGGGAGACGTTGGAGGGTGCTGATCGGGGGACGCACCCGTTCGCCGGGGCGGTCGGGTTGTTCCTGGGGCACCATGGGTCGTACGTGGATAATACTCCCAGGGCGTTGTACGAGCTGGCTAGGACGTTATGTGGAACCGAGGATGCCAGGGTGTTCGCGTTAGGGTGGAGTGCCAAGGCGAGGCCGGTGAGGATGAAGGCCCGGTCCTACGACGTGTTGACGTTCATCGTCCAGCGGTCTAACGTGGTCACTAAGGGGAATTGGAGGAGGAGTGAGCGGGCCCGGCTTTACCGGTGGGTTTCGAGGGAGTTGGACGTGGAAATCGTGGGCTCGTTGGGGGAGAGTTGAATCCTCATCAGCTCGGCCCCCTTGTCGGACACGCTGGGCTTGTAGTACACGACGGCCACTCCACCCCGGCGCCCCCACCGGTTCTTCACCGCGGTGGATCGGCGGCGGATGAAGTGGGCCACGCTGGCCTCCTTGTTGTACCCCACGCAGAACACCCAATCCCGGTTGGGCTTGGGCGGGGCCCACACCTCGTACTCGGGCGCGGTCTCGGCCGGTTCCTGGACGTGGTCACCATCCCGTATCACCAGCGTCCTCCCCTCGGACGTGCGCTCGACCCTCAAGTCCTCCCGATCGTAAACGAACCAGCATTCCTCGAACCGGCCGCGATTAGTCTTAATAGCCACAGTCTCCTCCGGACAGGATACGGGGAATATCCCCACCTTCCTCAATTTCCACATAACCAATCCCCCCGGGGCGATCAACCATGGTCGAGACCGAGGACGAGGCGCTGGAATACGATGCTAAAGTCCGGCTCGAGGACGTTATCAGGATGGTGGCCGAGGCCACGGACCTGGCCGAGAGCCAAGTGTCCGACGTGCTCGAGCACTTCTTCCGCACCCTACTGGCCGCCGTGCACCGGGTGGAGTCCAAGGGTAAGAAGGTGGATAATGAAGCTATCGAAGACGTGACGCTCGAGGTTACTAAGCGGGCGGTGAAATTGCAGGCCGAGGCGCTGACCGGGTTGGAGGACGTGGCCAAGGAACTGCGGGAGCGGTTCGGGGACACCACCTCGGAGATTGACAAGGAGGAGCTCTCCGAGACGGCCCGGAGAATCCTCGAGCTGGTGGAGGAGGAGGAGGGGGAGCTGACCGTGTCGGAGATCGCCACCCGGTTGAAGTTGACCACCTCGGACGTTCACAACGCGCTGAACGAGTTGAGGCGGGCCGGGGCTATCGCCATCAGCAAGACCCCGTTCGGGATGGTGGTGTACAAGCCCTAGCCCTCACCCATCCCGATCGTTATGGTTCCCATAACAATAGGCCGGATTGGGTTATGTGTAACCGGCCCAATCACCCGCTTACACATAGCCGAATAGCCGACCATCGTTACGATCCCCGTAACAATTCGGGAGAGCGGGTCAGCGGAGCACCCTCCGCACGGCGTCCAGGCACCACTCCTCCCGAGCAACGCGCCCCAGCCTCCTAACACCATCGTAGATGTAGTACCCGAGACTCCCCACGTTAACCTTCAGAAGCCTCAGATCACTACCCAAGTCCCTAGTCAACCTACCCACCAAAGCGACCCCCTCGTCGAGAATGATCCCCATCAGCGTGCCACCCTTAAGCAGGAACGACTCACTATCCACGTCCACGTCCGCAACCTCAGTAACACCGTACACCCTGGAACCCTCAACCCGCGGGGCCCAATTCCCGTCCACAATCCACCCACCCACCACACCCCACCCGGAACGCCGCTCGAACACGGCGAAACCCCTGACAACACCCCTACGCCTCAACCCATCCCGAGCAACACCCTCCAGGTAGAACGGGCCCAGCTCGTACTCACCCACCTTCACCAACACCACACCCCATTCCCCCGCCACAATCGTTACGAGGATTATAACAATAGGCCGGGTAGGCGCTTAGAATAACTCCTCATGACGCCGCTTGAACTCGTAAACGGTCCAATCGACCAGCCTGTAGGGCACCTTCTCGGGACCGACCCACCGGTACACCTCCGTGCCACCCTTGGTCTCACCCACCTTCTCGATGAACCCCGACCTCTCCAGCGCCTCCACCAGCGTCCATACCAGACCGCTGGCCATATCCAGCTCGAACGCCACCTTAGAGGGGTCAATCTCATCACCGCACTCCTTGAACCGGTCGATGATCCGGTAGACCGCGCGCCGCTCGTGATCGGCGGCCTTCGGCACCTTACCGATCCAGCTCAGGTCGATGGAATCACCCTTCCCACCGGAGGACTCCCCGCGATCCTCCCGGTCCTGGCCACCCTTCTCCCGAGCCGGCGTCCCCTCCGGAATACCGAACTTGTCCGCGATTTCCTTGACTAGCCGCTCGTACTGCTCCTTTGGTAGGAATACCCGGTCCGATACCTTGGTCAGCCGGTGCCCTAGGAGGATTAGGCCCTCCCTGGCCAGGTGGTCCAGCACGTGGCTCACCGCGTCCCTGTACTCCGATGGGACCCCGGACTTCTTGAGTAAGTCGTCCAATCCCTCGATATCGTCGCGCTCGTTGATGGTGTTAATGACCCGGTAGACGATTCCCCGGGCGGTTACCCTGGTCTCCCCGGCGTCCTCCGTCTTGTCGTCCTTCTCCTTTGTCTCCTTTGACTCGTCCTTCGTGCCGGTCTTGGCCTCCGTGGGCTCGGTGGTCTTGGGGGAGTCGGGGCTCGATTGGGCGCCGGCTTGGGCGAGTAGGTCCTCGTCCACCACCTCCTGGATCGCCTCCATTACCACCTCCTCGACGTCCTCGGCGGGCTCGGGCTCCTCCGGCTCCTCCGCGCCCTCGATCTCCTCCACCTCCCGGCGAATCTTCTCCAGGTACCGCTCCCGCTCCTCCTCGTCCAGCGTGTACTCCTTCACGTCAATAACTTCCCATAGGTCGTCCTCACTATCACCGCTACCATGACTATCAGGGCTACCGGAATTAGGGGTGGAATTGGAGGACAGGGCCTCCTTCGCCTTCCTCCTCAACTCGATGATCGCCTCCTCTAGCTTCCTCCGGTACTCGGTTTCCGCGGCGATTGTGTACGGTCCTGGCGCGGGGGACGCTAGTCTCTTCACCGCTTCCCTCACCGCCTTGACCCACTTGCCGCCCGTTCGGATCTTTAGGTCGAATTCCTCGTCCAGGAATTCCGCCAGGATCTTCCTGGCCTCGCTGGGCCCGCTCTCCCTGAGCGCTTCCCGGTACTCCGCCATCACCTCCTTGAGCTTGTCTACGCTGACTACCCTGTTAACGTCGTCATAGCTGCCCAAGTAGCGGACGGAGATTGGCTTGTGCGTCTTCGGGTCCCTGTAAACGATTCTCAGGTAGGAATTAGCCCTGGCTGGTGGGGTGAATGACTCCAGGTATGGGGCCGCCTCGCACTCCTCGAAGGCGACCGTAAGAGATTTAATCAGCCGGAGCTCGGCGGTGTTTGGGCCGGTGGGCCTGGTTGGGGTTTCCGTGGCTACCATCGCTTCCCCCTCCCCCTATTTTTTGTGCTTGTTCTGATTCTCGGGGTGGTTCGGTTCATTGGGGGGTTCTTAAGTTTTTCGACCTTTGGTTATGTGTAGGCGGGTGATGGGGCGGGTTACACATATCGTTCGGGTTGGGGGAGGAGGGGGTTAGTCCTGGAGTTCCTCGAGTTTGTCTAGGCCGTTGGCGACTTTGGTTAGGACTTCTCTGGCTTCTTCTCGGGTTAGTGTGCCTTTGAGGGCTTTCTTGGCGGCTTGGTTGAGGTCTTTCACTACTTCTTCGGCCGCTGGTCCGAAGGATGCTAGGATGAGTGCTGCCGTCATTGCGATCATTACTCCGTGGAGGCGGTCGAGTTCTTTCTCGATGTTTCTGAGGGCTTTGTCGGTGGTCTCTAGGGCCTTGTCTAGGGTGGTGAGGGTTTGGTCCAGTAGTTTCTCGAGGTCTTTGTTCATTGGGTGGGCCCCTGCGGTGGTGGGTGGTTGGTGTGGTATCTTTCTATCGTGGTGGGTGGTTGGGTTACACATAACGGGGTGGTATGTGTGAGGGTGTTGGTGGGGTTGGTGAATCGGTTGTTGCGTCATCGGGGGTCGGTGGTGGAGTTGGGGGATCCGGGGGAGGCGCCGGAGCCGGTGTTTGAGGGTGAGCCGGTGTTGCATGAGGATCCGGTGGTGTTGTACGCTCCTAGGAGTCGTTGGGTGTGGGGGTTGTTGGAGTGGTTGGGGTCGGGGGGTGCGGAGTATCGGTTGGTGTATCGGGAGTTGGGGTTTCGGCGTCGGGTGGTGTTTGAGGGTGAGGGGGCGGTGGTGGAGGCGGTGGCTGGTCATCCTGATACGGTGGATTGTGCGTTGTGCGTGGATTTGCCGGGGTATTCGGTGCGGGTTAGTCCGTTTAGGGCTGTAGTGTGGTTAGAGTAGTTTGGTGAGGAGGTGGGTGGTTGCTATGGTGGTGATGATGAGGATGATGATGGCGAGGGTTAGTCCGGCTAGTAGGAGGGCGTGGAGGGTGATTTCCGCGAGTTTCTTGAGGAGGTCGAGCATGGTTATTTCACCCGGATGGTGAGGTCTTTGGGGAGGTTGATGGCGAGGGTCTTGCCGATGTCTACGAGTCGGGTGGGGTTGTAGTGTTGGAGTATGGTCGTGTACGTGGTGAGCCAGGCGCCGTCCTGGGCGATGATGAGGAACCAGGTGCGGGGCCAGGATAGGGCGCCGGGGGAGACGCGTTCGGTGGGGATGTTGATGGTGGCGTGGTCGGATAGTTCCGCGTTCCTGAACAATACGTCCAGGCCGGAGATGCGGCCGTGCCCGATGATGAAGGCCTCCGGGCAGTGGAGTGGGGCCTCCCCGATCACGGCGATTAGGCGGTCGTCGAAGTAGTCGGTGGCGATGTCGAGGATGCGGTCGGCCTGGTCGTGATCCTTGTAACCCTGGGATTGCTTGGCGTACACTCCCTTCAGTTCCTTCACCTCCGCGTACTGGTCGTGGATGGTGAAGGTGGCGGACCCGTACGAGGTGATGATGCGGAATTCATCCTTCTTGACCACGGCCTTGAGCATGGGCAACTCGGACCTCCCCCGTCTCGTCGGTTAGGAACACCAGTCTCAGGCCGCGACACTCGTACTCTCGATCGTTGATTTTGGTGACCGGGACGCTCTTAGGTGGGGTGAGCACGTACGTGGCAGATTTGCTATCACTGCCCAATATTCCGCTTTTGCTCGCCAGAATAAGGGCAAATACCTCGCGAGCGATGGCCAGTTTGGGAGCCTTGGCCAGGGCGCGGAAGACCCAGGTCCGGCCGGTGCGTTCCACCTCCGCCAGGTCGCCCAGGCGGCGCTCATGCTCGGCCCCCTTGTACCTTCTTACGATGGATATCATGAGGTGAATCCCCCTGATTGTTGGTAGTGTACGGTGGTCATTCTGCGGGGTTATCGGGATGTTATTCGGTGGTGTTTGGGTCGCGTGGGGTTGGTGGTTGCTGTTCGTGTATTGGAATGGTGGGCGGGATGGGGTGTTGAGGGTGTTGTGTGATGAGTTGGCGTCGGAGGTGGTGATTACGGGGAAGCGGGCGGTGTTGGGGTCGGTCGAGTTGGACCCGCCGTTTGATCCGGGTGAGTGGTTCTCGGTGAGGGCGGGTGAGTTGGTCTATTTGGGGAATCAGGCCACGGTGACGGTGGTTTCCGGTGGTAGGCACTATGGGTGTTGGAGGGATGGTGAGTGGCGGGTGTTGGGGGATGAGGAGGTGGTGAGGCGGTTCGTTAGGGAGGCGGTGCGGGTGAAGGAGGAGGTGGTCACGTGGGTGCGCGGGTTGTGAGCACGGAGAGGCGGCTGGCGGCCTCAATGGCCCCCTGCCTGGGGAGCCAGTCGGTCTTGGGGTGGTTGATCAGCTCCCTGGCCAGCGACTTGTCGAAGTTCCTGGATTTGAGGGCTTTAGGCGGTTCGACTAGTCGGGATAGTTGGCGGCGGTAGTCGTCCTCCAGGTAGAATGAGGCGACGGCCTCGGCGGGTTTGAGGTGCATTTCCCTCGCGGCCTTCACCGCGGCTGCCAGCCCGATCAGCTCGGCCGGGTTGGGGTTGATGATCACGGGCTTGGCCTTGGTGAAGTACCGCCGCCCGTACCTGCGATTGGGGAATAGCTTGGTGGTCACGGGGGCGGGAGCGTCCCCCTGGTGCTCCTTCAGCGCCCGGTCTATCTCGGCTAATTCCCCGGTTAGGTCCGATAATTCGCCGTATTCCATGACGATTAGCCCGGTGGCGGATAGGAGGGCTCTCCACCGCTTCCTCTCGAGCCTCTCCTCCCCGCTCATGGGGAAGTTGATCATGAGGGAGTGTGGGTAGGGGGAGCGGAGCATCTAGCGGAGCCCCGGGATGATCTCCTTCTGGTGGTCTTCCAGCCATTTCAGCCAGTCCTGCTTGGCCTTCACCCACACCGGGAACCGGTCCTCTTCCACGATGGCGGCCAGGTAGCACGCCCTATCCTCTTTGGAGGGTGGTAGGTCCTGTCTGAGGCCGATCTTCCAGTCCTCTTCCCACGATTTGGTGACGGCCGTAATGAATGGGACCGTTCCGAGGCGGTACCCGTTGAGTAGGTGGGCGTTCACGGTGGCGATCACGGGATGGTCGGTGGCGTTGATGAGTCGCTCTGCCACCTCGCTGGGGCGGCCTGATTGGACGGGCTCGTGGTCGATGGTGGTGGTCAGCATGATGGTGGCTCGGTCGAATTGCTCCTTGGGGATGGCGGCCGGGCCGTTGTAGGTGCAGTGAACTAGGATGTAATCCTGGGTGGTGCCGACGACTAGTAGGTCGTGGTTGGCGATCACGTTGGCCGGTTTCATTGGGTGGATGTCGACGGGGATGCGGTACGTGGCCGCCCATTTCGTGACTTGGACTCGGTTGCCGTACACGGTGGGTCGCCCGTCCAGTAGGGCGAGGATGGCGGCTCCCCAGCCCGCGTCCGGCCCGTACCGGTTGATTCTGGTGTACTCGGCCAGGGCGTCATGCTGCTCCAGGGTGAATGGGTCCAGGTTGCGGTCCAGGGCGTTTAGGTACTCTAGGGCGGCCGCCTCGCAGCAGTATAGGTGGTCGATGAGGCCGTCCTCGTCCACGTCGTACAGGAATTGGACTTGGGGGTGGTACGGGGTGTCGGTGACCGAGTGGTCTTCCAGCATCTCGAGGACTTTATCTGGGGATAGCTCCTTTTGCACCTCGGTAAGGGGTGGTAGAACTCGGTGTAGGTCGACTCGTGAGGGTAGACCCTCGGACAATTCACTCCCCCCGTGGGGGTTGGTGTCTTGGGACTATTAAATGCTGATAGGGGGAAAGTTAGGAGGGTGGTTGGTGAGGTTGATGCCGTGGTCGTTAGTGAGGAGGAGTTGTTGGAGGTTCTAGGTGAGTTGGGGGTGGATGGTCGTGAGGGTGATCGCGGGTCTGATAGGGGTGTGTGAGTGCGGGGGCGAGGTCCAGATTTCCAGGAATCCGGTGAGGGTTAGGGTGGGTGGTCGTGTTGCGACCGTTTGTGGTAGGGATAGGGATTCGGACGTGGTGGGGCCGGCGTTGAGGGTGGCTAGGAGGGTGGTTAGGGAGGATGATATGGTGAGTGGGTTTAAGGCGGGGTTCCGGGAGTTCTTGGAGAGGATGGCGGCGAAGGCGGTGGTGACGGTGGAGGAGCGGTGGGGGGCGAGTCCTCATTGGACGGTGGAGGAGTTGCTCCCGAGCGTTGATGACGTGCTGTGGAGGGCTCGGCGGGTTTCCCCGGTTCCCATGCCCGATACCAAGGACCCGGTCAGGCTGGTGAGGAGTGTAGGGCGCACGGGGTGAGTCATCCCTCCCCCCGCGCTGATTGTCACGATACTCGTAACAATTGGCCGGGTAGTGGTCATAGGCGTTGTAGCGCGGATAGGAATTGGTGGTGTAGCTCGCCCTCCGAGGGCAGGCCGACCTTGATGGTGAGGTCGGTGAGGGCTTCGGGCCCCTCGTTGAGGAAGTCCTCGAGCTTGGCCCTGCCGTCCCGGGTGGTGCCGGCCAGGACCTTGTCGTTAATGCGGGCGATGACGTGGCTGCCCTCGGCCCTTACCCACCCATTATCCCACCACGCTACCCCGCCCTTATCGTGGTGGAATACCAGTACCTTCCTGTACTCTGGAATTTCCACCGTTTCCGGGCTGATTTCTCCGTTCTCGAGGTAGTGTCGGGCGATTCCGGTGGGGGGAGTGTCGGTGCCGAGGAAGGCGGGGGAGGGGCGGAGGCCCATCCAGGCGCCTTCCCAGTGGTGGATCTCGTACTGGATCCCGCCCGCCTGGCCGCGGTAGACTCGCATGGTGCTCCCGCCTTACAGGTTCTTTAGGGCGCGCTTGGCCGAGGATAGTGCCTGCTTGACTTGTCGTACTCCCTCCTGAGCGTCCGGGGCTTCTTGGGATCGGGCTACTTGGACTACGGTGGGTAGTCGGGTGCCGGCGAGGCTTACGAATCGGTCGACGGCGTTCGATAGTGACTCGGCCAGTGGGATGACCCGGTCTCCCGCGTCGTGTGCCAGTGCTTCCATGAATTTCCCGAGTTCTTCGGCGCTCTTCTTGCTGGCTTCTTTGATCTCGTCCGGGTCTAGTCTGGTTAGTGCCTTGAGTGCCCCGGCGGCGCTGGCGATGGTGGTGGTGATGGCGGGGTTGGTTGGGCTTACTTCGGCCCGCTTGGCCGTCTGGTCCGCTTGGGTTAGTAGTTCTAGGGCTCGGGTGATTTGCCCGTCCTCGACGGCGGAGGTGACGTCTTTGATCCATCCCGCTAGTTCGGTGAGGTTGGCCTCGTCGTTCACGCAGGCGAGTTTGCTGATGACTCCCTCATCGTCGGCGTACTCGGATAGTAGTAGGCTGTGGAAGTAGCCTGATGGGCATCCGTCGCCTAGGATGAAGAGTGAGGCGCGGGGATCCTTGGCCAGTTGTTTCATGCTCCGCACCCCTTGAATTCCTCAACGATCCATACTTTCTCCCATACGCGGTATCGGCGGACTTGCCTGGAGCATACTACTTTCTTAAACCCGTCGTCAATGTCGGGGCGGCTGTGAGCGATCTTGTGGGGACCGGTGGATCGGTACGAGGAGGCGCCTCCGATCGCCCAGAATCGGCTTCCGGCGCCTACGCACACCATTCCCACCGGCTTGTACCCGTCGGTGATGGGCTGGTGAATGGCGGACTCGGCCCAGATGCGGCCCCAGGGTATGACCACGTCGGCGACGGAGCCGGCCGCCACCATCTGGGAGAAGGTCTGAACGTCGTCCGGGTCGATTCTCCTGGTTCTGGACATTACCGCGGCCACGTTGAAGGCCTCGTCCTCGACGGATAGTTGGGCCCATGCCTCGGTATCCGAGTCGATTTCTTTCTCCCAGGCGAAGTGCTCGAGGACGTACTCGACTAGTTGGCGGGCGGCTCGTCGGTGTGCTAGTCCGGAGCCTGGGGCGCTTAGGTCTAGGGTGCCGCCCCGGGTGGTCCTCTTTCTGGCCAGGCCGACCCAGCCGTTGATGGCGCCCCCGTAGATGACGCCGGATAGGTAGTACGCCTCGAATTCCGTGTCGTAGGATTCCCATTCTTCGTCGGAGAGGATGACGCCGGCCACGACGCCCACTTTCTTGTAGTCGGAGGGTTCGGCGTGCCAGCCGGGCGGGCCTTCGAAGATGTGTGGTCGTTCCACGATGGTGGGTCGTAGGTCGACCGCGACGTAGCCGACTCCGGCCACGCCCACGGTCATTCGGCCCACCCCCGTAATTCACTGGTGTTGGCTGGAAATACTATGGTTACTAGGGTGAAACTGGGGTGTTGGTATGACGGTGCACGTGTGCCCCGCGTACTGCGCTCACCCGGATTCTCACCGTGAGGTGTTGGGGTTGGTGGAGGAGTTGTTCCCGCCCGTTTCGGTGTTGGGTTCGTTGGGTTGTAAGGCGTGGGGTGAGGTGATGCTGACGTACTACGCGGAGGAGCGGGGGTTTCGGTTGGCCGGGAGGGTGTTGGACTTGTTATGTGGAGACCCGGATGACGTGTTCTCCGCGTTCGAGTTGTTGCGTGAGGATGATTCCATTGAGGCGGTTAGCGTGGGTATTGAGCTGGCCAGGGCCTTGCACGTGGAGACGAGGTTGGATCGGCGGTTGAGGCCGGTGTTGTCGGAGGAGTACGAGGTGCTGCCCGAGCCGTGCGGGTTCACGGCCGCGGACTTGCTGGACACGTACGAGTGGGAGTACGCTATGGAGCGTATTGAGGAGGCTAAGAGGCTGTTAGGGGGGTTGTTGTGATTGGGGTTCTCGGTGCACCGGTTCGGGATTGGCGTGCTGGACCTGATGTTCCCGCCCGGGGCGCGGGAGGTCAAGCTGTACCCGGGGTCGAACGTGGACGTGGGGCTCGAGGTGCTGGGCGCGATGGTGACGGTGGAATCGGAGGAGGGGTTCAGGCTGGCTCACGTGGAATTCTCCCCCATTCCAAGGGTACTGTTGCTGGAGGGTGGGGAAATTCATGGGTATCGGGTCAATATGGACGATCTACTGGAGTTCCTTCAGGTGCATAAGGACCTGTTAATCGAGGAGAAGGAGACGGACGTGGAGCTGGAGCCGGCTGAGGGGTCCGACACGTTCCCCGTGATCGCGGCCCCGAACGCGAGGTCGGTGAAGTACAGTGATGAGATGGCGGGGAAGGTCTCGGCGGTGACCACCCTGTACTCGGAGCCGCAGAAGTTGGAGGATGGGGTGTACGTGGGCCTCTCGGGGCGGCAGTTCGGAGTCACGGCGGAGAACCGGTACCTGGACACTACCTCGGACCTGGACTACTCGGCCAGGATTGTCGCGGATGCTCGACTATACCGGCTAGTGGTCAATTGGGTGGACCTGTCGGGGGCGAAGGAGGGCGAGGGGCCCGACCCGAAGCTGATCCTGAGGCGGGATGGGGTGCGGCAGTTCCTATTCACCCGGGACCTGCCCAAGTGACCGCCCTCCGGTTATGTGTAAGCGGGCTAGAGCCGGTTCCACATAACGCATTATCCCCGGTTAGCGAACACGTAGATCGTGTCCCCATCCACCACCTTAGCCACCTTAGCCCGGAATTCCCGGGGGAACCAGTCGGGCAGCGGGTCGGGCTGCGGGTAACGGCGAGGCTCGGCGAGCCCGTGCTCGACGAGGAGCTCCGCGAGCGTCACGTCCTCATCGTCCGGATACACGTCCGCGATGATCCGCCGGTACTTGCCCAACCCATAGGCCCGGCACCTCACCCAGCCACCGGCCCTCCGCACCTCATCCTCAACGAACTTCCTTGCCCGTAGTCCCATTTCCAACTCCTTCACGTCCTTAGGGTGGAATATCTCGGGCGCATTCACCCCGGCGAACCTGATCTTGATCGCCGGCCGCCCGTAGAGGAAGAGCACCGGGACGCCCATCCTCGCCAGCTCCCGCAATTGGCCGGGGGACAGGTCCAGCTCGGGCGCCCCGGACAGTACCCTCCGCAGGACGTGGATCGCGAGGGCGGCCCCGGCCCCGACTAGTAGCACCGATTCAATCCCCAACCTCACCACCCCGCTCATGGTTATGTGGAACCCACTCGAGGGCCCGCTTACACATAACGGGGCCCGGTCAGTGACCACCGTTACGAGGGTTAGAACGATTGGCCGGTCGAGGGTTATGTGGAACCGGGCCGGGAACCCGCCTACACATAACCGGATAGCCGCCTATTGTTATGAGCCTCATAACGATTGGCATGGGAAGGAAGGGGCGTTATCGGCGGCGGGGGATGGGGACCACCGGGATCACCGGGATGAGCGTGCTTTCCCGGCCTTCCGTCTCCTTGGACTGCCGCTCGGACTGCTCTAGGTAGGTGGTGATGACCCGCTCCAGCGTGTGGAAGGCGGTTGGGGTGTAGTCACCCTCTAGGAAGTCGATGGCCCGCTTGAGCATCCACCAGGTTCCGGTGTAGAATTCTGGGTGTGGTCCGAAGAGGGCTACCCGGGCTCGCTCGTGGAGTTGGTGCCCGTCCCAGTGGTAGATGATGCCGAGGGCGGCCCCGTACCCTGGGATTCCTCGGACGTTCACTCTCATGTCGGCGATCCAGGCCCATACCGTGCCGTCCGGTCGGACTAGGAACCAGCTGTAGGGGAGGGTGTATTGACCGTGGCCGGGGCCGGTGAGGACGGTGCCGTACTCGGGAGCAAACAGTGGGCCGTTCCAGTAGAGAATCCAGCCGCTGCGGTGGCCGAGCACCGTGCATCGGTAGTGGGTCCAGATGTTGGGGCCGAGCATTCCCGCGGCGACCGTGATCCCGTTCCGCCAGTAGTCTTCGGGGGGCCAAGTAGTGTGGTAGCGTGCCCCGCCGATGGCAAAGGTGAAGGCTCCCGCGCAGATGCCGAGGTATCCTTTGATGGTGCCGGTAATCAGGGATAGTTCGAGGGTTTCTCGCCAGTTGGTGGGCCAGTATCGTTCGGGGTGCCAGCCGCCGGGGACGTAGGTGATGTCGGCTTGGAGGAGTTGGTGGAAGGTGTATGATTTGGTGTAGGGGATGCCGTAGTGGTGGAATGCCCATTGGGACCAGTTGATGCAGCCGGGGGCGGCGCCGCCGTCGGCCCAGATGTTGACGTCCGCGGCGATTGGGGGTAGGGTGAATACGACCAGGGGTACCCAGTAGTAGTGGTGTACCGTTGCCCGGCAGTTGACTCTTACCCGGCGGTCATCCTTTGAGTGTTGGTTCTTCTTCCGCTCCATTCGGGGTTCACCCCCCGGTTTTCTCCCGCTTTCAATAAGTGATAGTGCCGCTATTGCGGTTACGGGGGTTATGTGGAGATGATGGTGCGCGGGTTTGGTGTGCTGGTGAAGGTCTGGTATCGGGGTAAAAGGGGTAGGTTGGCGTATTGGGTGGTGGCCCCGTTGGTGTTGGTGATGACGCCGGTGCTTGGGTTGTTGGTGTCGAGGTTGAGGGTGTGGGAGTTGGGGCCGGTGACGGTGATCGTGAATCCGGTGGGGGGTGTGTGATTGGAGGTGGTGGCGTATTTGGCTCGGGCTGAGGTGGTGGTGGATGGGGAGGCGTTCAGGGAGGCGTTGGAGCGGGATACGGAGGGGGCGGGGTGGTTAACCAGGGTTCATGCGGAGGTACTGTGCCCGATTTACGGTGATGAGCCGTTTGAGCGGTTGGAGTGTTGGGATGTGAGGGGTGGGCGGGTGTGGTTGTTCACCAAGGGTTGGGTGTATTTGCGTGGGTTGGAGGGGTTGCGGGAGGAGTTGGAGGAGCGGTACGGTCGTGGGGTGGCGTTGAGGAAGGTGCACGCCCTGTCGATTCGGAGGTTCCTCGAGGGGAATTACGGGCCGGATGGGGCGGGTTTCCTGCGGCGGGTTAAGTCCGTTAGTGCCGATAAGAGGCGGGTTGACCTGCGGAGGTTCCCCGACCCGTTGAGGAGTTGGGTGGCCGAGTTCTATGGGGTGGAATTGGAGAGGGAGCGCGTGCGGTTGGATAGGGTGTCCCGGGACCCGTTGGAGGAGCTTGCGGAGACGCGGGAGGTTCAGATGAGTCTGAAGCGGGGCTTGGAGGGGGCGAGGGATTCCCTGGATTCCCTCGCCGCCTCGATGAGGTCGTCCGGGATTCGGTGACCCACCGCCTTGGCCAGTCGTTGGGCCGCTTCTATCTCGCCCAATCTGCCCTGGATTACGGAGGTCACGACGGCCACTACGGGGCCCGATAGGGCGACGATGACCGGGTCCTCCTCCCGGATCACCGGCTCCAGGGCCCGCTCTAGTTTCAGCTCCTCGGCGGCGCTCACCATTTCCAGGTAGTCGTCGTAGGCGGGGTGGTCCAGTTCCTCGAGGGCGTTCAGGGTGGCGTACATGGCCGGTGTGGTGGCCAGCGTGCACAGGTCGGTGGCCGTGTTGATATGTGGATAGTCGGGTAGTTGGGATAGTAGGCGTAGTGGGTTAGTCCTCCTCAATCCACTCGTCGCCCCATCGGACGCTCTTCCAGGCTCGCCAGGGGTCTAGTTTTTCCACCAATCCCTCGGCCACGGATTTGATTCGGCCGCGGGTGAAGCTGGTTCGGGTCTTGTGCTTGATGGAGTAATTAGTGGGGAATCCCATGACGGCCCACGCTCGGTTGCCGACGCCGAACGCGGTGGGGCCCCGGGGCTTGACCGTGTGCTTCAGGCCCTTGACCTTCGGGTGCATCCACTTGACGTACCGGGAGATTACGGTGCCGTAGAAGGGGATGATCTCCTCGATCATCGCGTGCAATTGGAAGAGTAGGGCCGAGATGACCTGGACCAGGTCGGGATTCACGGGTCGGGTTCGTGGGGTCAGGGTGATGACGTTGTACACCTCGCCCCGGGCCGCCAGCTCCCTCTTGAGGCGGCCCAGCTTGGGGTCCTTCTCGTAGGCGAATAGGTCGTACAGGTTCAGTAGTTTGATCAGCTCCTTGACCTTGCGGAGCTCCTTGTCCACTCCCACATAACCGAACAGGGGGCCGATGAAGAGGACGCCGAGCATGGTGGAGTACTCGTAATCGTGACCGAACGCGTGGGTTTCCTCGACGTCCTCCGCGATTCCGGCCGCGATTCCCAGTTGGTACCATCCGGGGGGCTTGGACGCGATTAGGGCGGCCGCGGCGGGGGAGAATCCGAGCTCCTTGAGTGGTTCGAACTCGGGTATGGGTCGGATGTCCACGGCTAGGAAGCCTTGCGGGGCGACGTTGAATCCCACGGGCTCACCCCAGGTAGTCTCGTAGGGCGCGTCGGGCTTGCTCGAGGGCGCGCCGGGAGGCTCGGGAGTGCTCTCGACCGTCAGCCTCCTCGTAGGGGCGGAGGCGGCGTATGGTGGTCTCGTTGGTCCCCAGCCAGCGGGCGACCCGCTCCGTCCCGCGGCCCACAGCCTCGGCCACGTCCGCCAATTCCTCCTCGATAACCGCGTCTATTTCGGCCATTGATAGGGCGAATTCGGCGGATTCCCTCACCCGCTCCTTCAACTCGTCCGGGGTGCGGTGAAGGAGGGCTCGGACGGCCCCGATCACGTTGGCCGATGGCACGGCCACCGCGTCGGAGGCGGGGTCCAGCCCCTCCTCCTTGGCGATCCTGCCGCCCTGGGCCGCCGTCTCCACGGCCCGTTCCAGGCTCAAGTCCTCCAGCGCGGCGCCCATTTCCTTGTACCAGTCGCATAGTCGCTCTATCGTCCCCTTACTCGGTATCTTGAGGGAGGAGGAGACGAGCCCGGGATCGTCCGCGAGCTCCATCCAGACGAAGGCCCAGAACACGTTGCTGGCGGGGGATTCCACCCACGATTCCACCACGTCCGCCGGGGCCCAGGGGAGGACTTGCCGGTGGAACACGCGGTCAATCCTCCTCAATCCACTCGCCACCCCACCTCACGCTCTTCCAAACCCTCCACTCGTCGATATTGTCCAGTACTTTCTCGAACTCCTTGCGAATGTTGGGGCGCTCCTTGGAAACCCGGCGCGGGGAGGAGGACCGGTACGGGCCCATTCCACCTATCATCCAGAACCGGAACCCGCACCCGATCGCGATCGCCCCCACGGGCTTGGCGGCCCCGGTGATGGGGCGCTCCACCCGGTCCGGGGACCACTGCCTGCCCCAGTGCGTCAGGCGCTTGGACTTGACGACGATATTGCTGAGATCATCCACCGCATCCTTGTCGTACCCGATCGTCCTCGGGAAGCAGGACCCCACGTTGAACAACTCGTCCTCGGCCGCCAACTCCTCCCCCAACCGGCCCATTTTCGGGTCCTTCTCGTAGGCGAATTTCTCCATAGCCTGCTCAATCAGCTTGGATACCTTCCTCTTGGACGGGAGGGGCGCCTTGGGCTTAGCCTCCGTGAGCCCGGCCGCGAGACCAATCCACCCCGTGATCGCCCCGTAGTAGATGACCGCGGTGAGCGAGACCTCCTCAATTTCCGCCCCGAACGCCTTCGCCTCCGCCTCACTCCACTCCACGGCCGCAATCTTACCCACCAACTGATAACCTCCGGTGAGACCCTCAGAGGGCTTACGCGGGTGCACCAAGTACCCGGGAGGATGATCAAAGAGGTCCTTACTCAGGGTCCTCGGCCGGAGATCCACCGCCACGTAACCAATTCCAGCCACGTTTACACCCAACAATACCACCCCAATTGGGGGGATTACCCGTTGACCGTGAACGTGTGCGGCAGCATCGCGGCCGCAATGACACTCAAGCCCAAGCGCCACAGGGCACCCGTCACGGGCCCCCAACCACCACCCGGCGGGGGAATGCGCCCCAAGTCCTGGAAGGTCGTGGGAGCGGTAATTGGAATCCCCGCAGAATCACCCCTGGACAAGGTCAGGTGGACGAAAAGGACCATCGGCTGGGGCACTCAAGGCCCCTACGACGGCCTCCTATTCGTCGGCCCAATAGCCGGATACGTCGGGCTACTTCGCAAGTCCAAGAAGGAACCATTCACGGCGAAATTCCCCGCCACTCGAGGGGGTGGGCTCAAACTGAACGACCGCGTATGGAAGGCACTAATCCGAGCCTACTGGAAGGGAGAGCCGGACAAGGACGTGCTGAACCGGGAAGTCCCCTGCTTCGTCAAGGACGAGGCCTACCTCTCGGGATCCGTCCTCAGCCTCACCAGGACCATCTGGCCCATCTCCATCGAGAAGACCACGGAATTATGGGGCATCCAATTCTGCCCAGGGATCAAGAAACGGAACAAGGACCCCGGGAAAAGGACCTTCATTTACGAGCTATCGGCCCTATTAAGGGAGATCAAGGTGAAACCGAGGGACCTGGTCCGAATGAAGCGGTGCATTCAGCCCGCCGGGGCCCTGGCCGTGTCCGCCGGGTGGAGGTGTTGGGTGGTGGCCGGAGTGCGGAGGGAGGGGAACGCCAAGGAGATAATCAAGGAGTGGGTCAGCGAGATCCCCGAGGATTACCGGGCGTTCCGGAGGGTGTTCTGCGCCGGGGACTTCGTGGGCGAGGACTAGAGGATCGCGTCCAGCTCCCTCAGCGCCTCCTTAGCCGCCCGCACCGTCTCCTTCTTCTTCTCAATCAGGTCATAGTGGTCCTTTCTGAGGATTTCATCGAACTCCGGGCCCACGCCCTGGATGGTTAGGACCGTGCCATCCTCGCCCACCTCCACCATGATCGTGCTGCTGTTCAGCTTGGTGGCCTTGATACCGTCAGCTAGCCTCTTGGTACCGTCCGCTGCGGCGTCGGTCACGTCCTGCATCCACCTTCTCATCCGGTGCCCGTGAACGGCCCTTATCAGGTCCGACGAGAACTCAAGGTACCTCATACCGTGATACCGCACCTGCTTCAACCATACGTCCGGGTCGTTGAAGTCATCGTTCTCCTCCAGCGCGCGGTGAGTGGTCATCATCGATATCGCCTCCATGGCGGCGGCGACCGGGATTGCGAGCGGGTCTCCCGAGTTGGGTGGGGTGCGCGTCTCCTTGCACAGCTCAACGCCGAGTTCCGCCGCCTCGATCAGCTTGTTAGTGTCCATCGAGCAGATGGCGTCCATGACCGTGGTGACCAGCTCCTCGTACTTCTCGGCCCCCTCCTGCGACATTGCCACCTTATCGATGTTATTAAGACCCCAACTCATCCTGAACAAGTACCTGGGGAGGGCGATGCCGCCCCAGACCCTGCCACCGATGTCGAAGTCCCACTTCTTCTTCGTGAACGTTCCGAGCTTCTTCGACACCCCGTTCACGGCGTTGTACAGGATATCGTCCTCCGCTCGGGACAGTTCCGACACCGGCCTCTCAGACATTAAGCGATCACCCCGCCTCCACCCGGAAGTCGCCCGCCAGGAACGCCTTCTTGTAGAAGAACCAATCCTTGCCCTTCACATTCTTCATAACCTTGTCCAACGACCCTATCGGCGAGTGGGCTGACGTTCTCACGGTGTTCTGCCCGGTACCACCGACCACCACGACGAACCGGTACGGGTAACAGAAGGCCGCTCCCGGCATCCTGATTGTGACCTCCGGTCCTATGGAACCAACCGCAAGTTTCGAGTACTGGTTTAGCTCGCTCGCCTTGAACTCGTCCAACAAGTCCTCCAGGTCATCGACCTCCTCCTTGTCAATTAGCACTTCTACCTTGTTCGGCCACCTATGGCGGTTGTTCGCCATGTAGGCACACGAAGCGGAGTCGGCCGTGTCCTCTTTTATCATCCCGCGTGAAAAGTCCTTGGCAATGTCCGTGCCCTCGCCGGTGATCTTCATCATCGTCCTGATCGCCCTACGCTTTACCGTCTCAACGTGCTCGGGGATAGGCTTCATCTTAAATCCTCCTTTCTCGAGTTCACCAAGACCCACGTACCCGGTAATTGGTACCCCTCCATAGACCACACCATACCCAATCCTGTACTTAACACCCCACCCTTCCTCCGCACCCTCCTCTTCCTCGGTTATGATGCCGATCCCTCCCAAGTCATCGGAGTTGTCCATTCCCACCTTAGCCCCTGGGAAGGCACTAACCAGCAACCTGACGTTGGAATGGACGTACAGGTCGAAGACGACGGCGCCGGTGCCGCCCGGGCCGCAGGTCATGTGGTTTTTACCCCCCTTGTTAGCGTGCTGGGATCGGTATTTAATATGGTGTGGCGGAGTTTCTCGGGATTCGGGGTTGGGTTATGTGTAAGCCGGGTTACGGGCGGGTTCCACATAACGGTCTATTGTTGCGGGGTTCGTAACGATTGGCGGGAGTGTGGGAGGATTATCCCAGTTCTTCGGTGTAGTCCGGTGTGATGTCTAGGTTGGTGGCGAGTTTTTTGGGGATGAAGAGGTAGCCGACGGTGGCCCAGAGGCCGGCGGTGTAGACGTTTCGTGGGCCTTGTACTTTCAGGCCTTTGGTCTCGCAGTACACGCCGATGCCCTTGTGCTCGTTCTTGAGGTGGTCTCGGGTGATGGTGCCTCCTTCCTCGGCGATTTTGATGGCTTCCTTGTCCACCTCGGCGATGAGGCAGTGGTCGTCTTTGGGGATGATGGCGGTGGGGAGGTTGATTTCTTGGCCTACTTCGATCGTTTTGCCGTTCACGTTTTTGACCACGTAAGCCTCGTATTCGACGCCTTCCTCTTCTGGGATGATGGAGGGTTTGTTGGGGAGGAGTAGGAGGTTGAGGGTGGACGGTTCTTTAGTCATGGGGAATCGCCCCCTGAGGTACGTGGTTAGGGTGTTTGAGCGGTTGGAGCGGTGTGGTTACGTGGAGCCGTCGGTGGAGGTGATGGAGGTGGTGGAGGGGGTGAGGCGTGGTGAGGTGGGGTTTGGGGAGGCGTATCGGAGGCTGGTGTTTCATCCGGTCTTTCCCACGTTGAGGTGGTTGTGTGAGTGTGGGAATCGTTTGGATCATTCGAGGTTTAAGCGGGGTATGCGGCGGTGTCTTAGGGGGATGATTAGGGTGCTTTAAGTTGGTCGCCCCGGGGGGTGTGTTGGTGTATAGGAAGGGTGCTAGGTTGGAGTTGGAGGTGGTGCGGTATCTTAACGCTCACGGTGGTGCGGCGGTGAGGGTGGCGGGGTCTAGGGGTCCGGTGGACGTGGTGGGGTACGCTCCGGGGTTGCGGTCTCACGTGGCGATTCAGTGTAAGGTGAGGCGGTCGGATGTGCTCTACGTGGAGGCGGAGGAGATGGAGCGGTTGAGGGGGTTTGCTAGGCGGTTGAGGGCGCGCCCGTTCGTGGCGTGGAAGCCGTCGCATCGGCGTACTGGGGTTACCAAGAATATCCTGTTGTTGGAGCCTGAGTGCTTCTCCAGGACTAAGCATGGGAATTATCGGGTGGGGTTGCGGGAGGCGTTGGAGGCGTGCGTGAGCCTGGATGAGTTGGTGACTCGGCGCCTGCTGGGCGTGTTGTGAGGGGTGCTCTCCCCCTCCCGGGAATCGTTATGGAGATTGCAACGATAGCCGGCTATTCGGTTATGTGTAAGCGGGTGATTGGGCCGGTTACACATAACCCAATCCGGCCTATTGTCGTGAGGCTCGTAACGATTGGGGTGAGGGTGGGTTAGGGGGCGAGTTTGCGGTACGCTCGGGCTATCGTCTTCCTGCGGTACATGGGCTCGGGTGGGGGGTTCGCGCCCGTCATTCGCCGGATCACGTCCGGGACGCGGGGGTCCACCCATTCCTCGAGCCGTTGTTGCAGGCAGAATCTCGCCAGCCGGGCCCCGGTCTTCACGTACTGGGCGAGGGCGCGGTCGGGTCGTTCTCGTCGGGCCAGTTCTATTAGGTCGAGGGCTAGGTGGACGACGTAGTCGTTCCTTAGCTCGTTGAGGAGCTCTTCCTCCCGCACGATTAGTTCCAGGTAGGGGCGGATGTCCCAGTTGGCGAGGGATTCCACCGTGGCCGATACTAGGTCGTATTCCGGGGTGCCTGAGCGTCGGGCGTGTCGTTCTAGTCGGGATAGTGCGGCTTCCACATAACCCACCCCCGGGGGTGGTGGGTCGTGACGATCGCGGTGGCGGGTGCATCCTCGCGGGATTCCAGGCGGTCTCATACGGGGATTCGGGCCGCTTTGGCTCCTCTGGTGGATTCTCACGGGGTATTGCTCTCGGAGGTTGAGGAGATGAAGGCGTGGGGGGTCAAGTTGGGTGAGCTCAGGAAGGGGTTCCTATGGTTGGCCTCGGATGGGAACGTGACGTACATCGGCCCGCCCGGTCGCACGGGGAACATCCCCCGCTGGGCCCGGCTCGCCGCCGAGGCCGCGGAGGAGCTGGGCGCCGTCCGCTTCAACGAGAAGTTCGACCTGTCACTACCCACCCGAATGGAGGTGAAGACCGTGGAGGAATTGGCCAGCATGCTCGAGGTAGTCAACCTATGCGCCGGCGCCTCGGCCACCTCAGGCACCCGCAGAATCCGCCCAGGCTTCGCGGGAATGCTCCCCGGCGACCTCATCGGCACCACCGCCTGCTGGAACTGGAAACCCGGCCGCACCGAACCCCCCATCCTCCTCATCACCGACGGCCAAGTCACCATCAAATGGGCCACCACCGGCCACCCCACCCAACTCGAACGCATGAAAGCCCGCCGCAAAGCCATCTACAACGCCCCAGCCGGCTGGGTCTGGAAAGAAGTGAACGAATAACCCCCCACCCCACCCGCCAAACGTTACGACCCTCATAACAATAGGCCGAATTGGGTTATGTGTAAGCGGGCTATCAGGCCGGTTCCACATAACCGGATAGCCGACCATCGTTACAAACCCCGAAACAATCCCCGGAAAAGAAGCTAGGAGGGCGGAGGGCATGGGAGCGAGAACCGCTCCAATAACCACCGGGGGATCTCGACGAGACTCCAATGGCCGTCCTCGTGGAGAATGTGAATCTCAAAGTCAATCTCGTACTCGTCGTCGATTACCAAGATCTTCTTGTAGTCCCGGTCGTCGAGGATGCGTTCGAGTACGGTCAGAGCACCTAAGGTCAAGTCCCGTCTAATGCGCTCCATCTCCTCACTCCCCCCAGCCATAATCAGTACCCGGTACCATAAATATCTTACGGGCAGGCTATGACCGGATAACCGGCCGGGACCGGCCTTACACATAACGGTGATAGGTGAAAAAAGAGCGGCCTAGTCCGCCCTATCCACCGCTAGGAACCGGCTGAGCGCATCCCGGACCGCCCTCAGGCTCCGAGAGGAGGGTGGGAATAGGACGGCGGTCCACAATTTGCTCACCCTACTTGGATGATTTGGTGTCGGTAGTGGGATTTGAGGTGGTCGTTGCTGATTAGTCGGACTAGGGATTTGACGGGTGGTAGGCCGATCTCGTGGAGTTGTTCGGCGAGTTGTTCTTCCCATTCGGTGGTGGGTGGGACGGGTTCGAGGTGTTGGGTGGCGTGGTCGGTGAGCCATTCGAGTGGGTGGGTTTGGTCGTCTAGGAGGCATTTTAGGGCGGTTCTGGCCGCTACGGCGTTGGTGAGGGTGGTGCCGATGATTCGCTTGGTGGGTTGGTGGTATTGTGAGCGTACTGCGCTGCCGATGGAGACGTCGTGGTTGGTGGCGTCGTTGAGGAGTTTGCAGAGTTTTCGTCCGATTCGGACCAGGTCTTCTAGTGTGGCGTCCGGTTCGTTGATCCTGGCGTGTAGTACGAGTAGTCCGCCGTAGAATTTGGCCAGTGATTTTCGGGAGTAGGGTCTGGTCTCGTAGGTGAGGTTGAGGGTGGTGTACAGGTTGGGTGGGGTGAGGCGGCTGAGGCGTTCGCCTTCTTGGGCTTCGTACTCTTTGATGATCCTCCATTCCTTGGGTCCGGGGAGGCCGAGGAAGTTGAGGGCGGCGATCTTGGCGTACTTGTCGCCGCTTAGGTAGCTTAGTGAGAGGCCGGTGATGGCGCGGCGGGCGCGGTCGAGGCCTTTCTTCACCTGGGTTCCGAGGGTTCGGTCGAAGAATTCGGCTGCCTGCTCGCGTTTCCCGAGGATTTCCGTCCCGTACTTGCCGGAGTAGACCGCGTCCGCGATCTTGTCGGACCATTTCCACACTAGGTCGGCGAGGATGCGGGCGGTGTCTTGCTCGGAAATGGTGTGGGCGAGGTCGCGTAGTGATTCCAGGAGGTGGGTGTCCGTCACCCCGGCCTTTTCCGCGATCTCTCGGACGTAGTCGATGATCTCGTCCACGTTCATGGGGTTGTATCCCCCGTTAGGCGAGGTGGGTGAGTAGTTCCTCGATGAAGTCCTCGAGGACGGTGCGGCAGCCGTGGCGGATTCGGGCCTCTACCTCGGGCAGGATCGCGTCGTCCTTCAGTCGTACCATCGTGCGCCGGCCTCGTCGTTCTCGAATTAGGTAGCCGGCGTCGGAGAGCTCGCACGCGATGGCGCGGATGTACGGGAGTAGGTCGAGGGGGTTCCGGTCCAGGATGGCCCCTACGATCTCGGCGATCTCGGTGTAGTAGAGGGGCTCGGCGTTCCGGTATTTGGCCACGAGTAGGACGGCTAGGACCGCGGCCGGGACCTCCTTGATGTGCCGGGCGTATCGCCGGATTCTCTCGAGCACGCGCTCGACCTCCTCCTCGTCCAGCTCTCCGACCTTCTTGAACGGCATTCCGGTCACTCCCCCGGCGGCTCTCGCCCTCGATCGGACCATAGTTTTACCGTTCCAATCGTTCTAATCCTCGTAACGATTGGGGAGGGGGCCCGGCGGTTCATACTCTCGAATAACTGCCAATAAGTGATTGCATTTGCCTGCATTAAGAGCGGATATAAACCCGGGTCGGGGGCGGTCACGATGGGGGCGGAGGAGAATGATCGTGGTGGGTGCCGGGACCTGCGGTTGCCGGTTGGCCCCGTACGTGGGTAAGGCGCTGGGAGCGTCTAGGGTGGTAATGGTCGACACTCCGGACGGGATTCAGAGTGGGGAGAGTAGGGCGGAGAAGCTGGGGTTGAAGGTGAGTCGGGTGGAGGTCGCGTACGGGAGTCCCACCGGGGCTCACAGGGATTACGACGGCGCGCTGAAGGAGGCCGAGAAGAGCAAGGCCCTGGGCGCGCTCAGGAAGCAGTTCGTGAAGGCGGCTAAGAAGGCGTACAAGGCGGACCGGGTCCCGGTCATCGTGTGGGGGCTGGGCGGGGCCACCGGAGCGGCGACCGCGATCAAGCTGGGCGAGGAGGTCCCGTACGCGTGCCACGTGACCATCCTACCCAATTACAAGGCGGATACGGAGCCGATTCGGAAAATCCTGGACAACGCGATCAAGCAGTTGAGAACGCTGATGAACCGGCTGGAGCATCACACGGTGGTCACCGGGGACTTCGCCGGCGTTCCCGTGGATAAGATCGGCGAGGAGTACGCCCACGCGCTGGCCAATCGGCGGGACATCGTGGACAAGGCCACGGCCCAGAACGCCAACTACGTGAGGAAGGGGGACAGGAAGGTCCGCATGGTGTTCCTAGTCAACGGCGCGGAACTACAGCGAGTCCAAATGGGCCGCCTACTCCGGCAATTGGAGGAATTGAGGGAGGGCGCGGAGGACTTCGAGAGCGCCGACCTGGCGGGCAGCATCCAGGCGCTGGACGCCGGCGAGGACGTGGACCTCACCATCGAGGCCAAGGACGAGGACGGCAAGGGCGACGACTGGAAGGACTTCTTCCTCTAACCCACCACCAATTCCCCGGGGATATGGTGGATGATTGTGCTATCCACCACGGTGCCGAAGAAGGTGTACCAGGTATTGGAAGATGCTGCGGTAGCGGCGGGGATGAGCATCAGCAGCGTGGTTCTCAGGATAGTGTACAACACGCACAGGGAGGAGATTGAGGAGTTGCGGGAGGACGAGGTGTTCCGGGCCGCGTTGGAGGCCGCCCGGTCCAGCAAGGAGGTGTCGGTGGGGAGGATCGTCCGCCGGTTCGGGGGCCGATTGCGATTGATGAAGCGCCCACCGTCGATGAAGGTCCGTAGGGTTGTATTGCGCAATAATCCCGGTGATGACCGGGAGTGTCACGCGATCGCCCTGCTGGTCCGGAAGGCGTACGACCTCCAGTCCGCCAGCCAGGCCCTGCTGTATGGACTGTCCGGGGTGATTTCACAGCTGAACAGGCTCAAGACCAACGAGGCCGTCAAGCTGGTCCTCGACGAGGTCCTGTGATCTTTTTCTCCCAAATAAAGGTCCTTTCATGGGTCCGATCTCCGAGAATCAGGCCTCATTACGCGATGAAAAATGCCGAATCCTGCGAGAACAACCCCACTTTCCATTCGTGAACACGGGCCCAGGCTCCAGAAATCACCCGCGGGGGAGAGGGGTGATGGACGTCAAGGAGGTGATCCAGCGGATTGGCAAGGCCAAAGGCGTCGAGATAACCCCGGACGAGGTCAAGGAACGCCTCGACGACGTGAGCATAGTGGTGGAGAGAGGCAAGGTAGTGATCGAGCGGAACGGCGTCCCAATACTCGACCTAATCGGCGGCGAGGAAATCACCCTAGGAGAACTAGTGGAACTAATCGTCAGGGACATAGCGGCCAGCATAGCGGCAAGAAAGCGACTGGAACAGGACTAAACCCACCCCACCACCACGCCCCCTCCCCGGGGCGACGACCATGGAGCAGGCCCTGAAAGTGGTGGTGCGAATACTGGAGACCGAGGGAGTAATCCACCCAGAGCACCTACCACTGCCCAAGGAGAAGGCGGAGCGAGTCCTACGAGCACTAAACGAGCAGGGCATGCTGGCCATCAACCCAATGACCGGCGGGTACGTCAAAACGTTCGGATCCAAACCCGGGCGCATGTACCGAGTCGTCCGCCAGGCACTCCAAGAATGACCATCCCCACCCCCGATCGTTACGAACCCCGCAACAATAGACCGTTATGTGGAACCCGCCCGCAGCCCGGCTTACACATAACCGAACAAGCCCGAGGATAGCAGGATAGGCCACTAACCCAACCCCTCGACGATCTCCAACACCCTCCTCGCGTCTCGGACGTTATCCTCGGCGAGCTCCGGACTAACCTCCACCTCCCCGAGCCGAACGGCCTCCTCGCGGCGGGCAACGCGGAGGACGCACTCCACCAACTCCCCCGGTAGATCCCTAACCTTCCCTATTTCCCCCAGCACCTCCACCAAATCCGGACTCGGCTTACCCTTCCCAACGCAGATTAGGTGAAGGTACGCCAGCGCCTGACGAACGGACTCAATGGACAGGTGCAGCTTGGGCCGCGCCTCCTCCAGCCCGTCGGCCGACCTCAGAACCTCCTTAGCCCCCTCCAGAACCCGGAGCGCCCGACCCGACGCCCGATTCCTCACCATCACCACCCACACCCCTGAGCGATAACCCGTCGTACACCCAATGCCTGAGTTTGAAATGGTTATGACTTTCATAACGATTTAGCCGATCATGACCCGAGCATCGGTGGGGGGAGTGGTGGATGAGGAGGCCGATGGTGGAGTTTGACACGGGAGTACTGGTGAAGGGCGTAGCGAGCCTAGGGGGGAACGTGCTCAGGTGGTGGTGCAAGGACCCGGTCCACGGGTGCAGATTCGGGGGCGAGGTATGGTGGGATGGGCCTCGATTCCCCAACCTCCGATTCCTCGCCCACCCCGAACTGGTCAGTAAGAAGGGGCTCGACACGCTCTCAGGGAGATTCTTCGATGGAGGGTGGGTTAGGGGGCTGAAGCTGGACTGCAAGCGTGGGCTGCTCGTCAAGGCGGGGAAGCGATGGTACCGGGCCGTGATGACGGACGACTACCACCCGGACCCGTGGCGGGGCGTCACCCAACAACTGTTCAAGGTCACCCGCGCCGCCAGGGCGGTCAGGCTGATTCGGATGTTCGCCCCCAACAGGCTGACCTTCATCCCACACGAGAACGTGGTTATAGTCAGCATAAGTGGTGGGAGGGAGCGCGGGTGGGTCAGAGTCTGGACGCCGTCCTCGTACGGCGAGCCGGCCGAGTACACCCTCAACATAAAGGCCGGCGGGCTCCTGAAACAACTGTCACAACGCCTCCCTGAGGGCAGAATCAGCATCTACGGATTCACCAACGCACTAGTACTCGAATCCCGATCAAACGACATTACCGTTAGATACATCCTGAGGCTCAAGGCCAAGACGGAAGGAGAGGAGCGGGGGAGGACTCCATGTCCGAGGAGATAAGCCGGTTGTTGGAGAAGATCTCCAAGCAATCCAACCGAGAGCACTCCTTCGCCGTGATGTCCCCACTCAGCAAGCTGCACATTTGGTGGGGTAGGAAGCCGCTCACCGCCTCCCGCGCCGCCATCCTACTCACCCTCATTCCCGAAGATGTGGACAAGGATAAGCTCGCCCGAATCCTCGGCCTTCACTCCAAGGATGCGTGGAAGTTCAGCCCACTACGGGAGCGGCGCCTCCGAGAGCAACTCCGGGAGTGGTTTCGGGAGACCACGGGCTCCGAGCGCCCGCTCTTCGTGGACCCCATGGCCGGCGGGGGCTCCATTCCCTTCGAGGCGCTTCGCCTCGGCTGTCGAGTTATTGCGGGCGATTACAATCCGGTTGCCTGGCTTATTCTCAAGGCTACCCTCGAATATCCGGTCGAGTACGGGGAGGAACTCCTTGGGGAGATGCGCGGGTTCTTCGCTGAGGTTCGCAGGGAGCTTGAGCGGCGTGTGGGTGGGTTCTACGGTGGTAATGACCGGTCCTACGTTTGGGTCAAGTGGATTAGGTGCCCGGGCTGCGGGCTGAGGATACCGTGCACTACCTGCTGGTGGCTGTTGAGGAGGCGGGGTAAGCCGGAGGAGTCCTACGTGATCCTGCCGGACGTGCCCGAGGGTGGTGACGAGGTCGAGTTTGACGTTGTGAGGTATTCGGAGGTTAAGGATGAATTTGATCCTACCGAGGGTACTGCGGAATGGGGTTTGGTCGTCTGTCCTCGCTGTGGGGAGAAGCTTCGGCAGAAGCGGGTGCGCTCCCTGTTCCGGCCGCAGTTTGATGGTGAGCATCCGGAGGATCGACCGTTCGTTCGCGCGTACCTGGCCGCGGTCGTGGAGGGGTCGGGTAGGAAGAGGAGGTATCGCGTTGCCACTGAGCGGGATTTGGAGCGCTTCGAGCGGGCGCGGGAGGAGTTGTTCGAGCGGTGGGGAGAGTTGATCGTCGAGGATCTAGTCCCGATTGAGCGGATTCCGGAGGGTTGGAAGACGCGGGGGCTCCGGCTCAAGGGTATTGACCGGTTCTACAAGCTGTTCAACGAGCGGCAGTTGCTGGTGCACGCGGAGTTACTCCGCGTGATTCGAGAGCTGAGCGAGGGCCTGGACGAGGAGTACCGCGAGCCGCTCACCGTCTACACCATGATCACCTTCGATAAGATGATCTGCTACAACACGATCTGCTCGCAATGGAAGTGCTCTAGAGGGGTTATCGGCGGAATCTTCGACTACTACTCGTACGCGTGGTCCTGGAATCACGGTGAGATGAACGTGCTGGTGGAGGGCGGGGGCTGGGACTGGGCCGCGCCCAACGTGCTCGAGGCGTACGAGGGGATAGTCAAGCTGCTCCGTGGGGTGGAGGAGAAGCCCGAGGTCGTCTTGTGGGATGCTAAGAACCTGCCCGATCACTTGGAGAGGCTGGGCGTGGAGGACGTTGACGCGATCGTGGTAGACCCGCCGGGCAGTGATAACTACGCTGAGTTCGCGGACTTCTTCTACGTGTGGTTGAAGCGGAGTCCGGTGGCGGAGGCGCTACCGGAGGGATTCCAGAGTGAGCTGACCCCGAAGGAGGACGAGGTGGTCGCGAATCCCGTCCGGCAGGAGGACCCGGAGGAGGAGTACGAGCGGTTGCTGCGGGAGTCCTTCAAGGCGATGCGGGAGGCGCTCTCGAGGAACGGGAGGTTGTCGGTATTCACCACCAGTCCGGATAGGAGGGGGTGGGATATCCTAGGGAGAGCGCTGGTGGGAGCGGGTCTTCAGGTGATCAGGGCCCGGCCGGTGTGGGCCGATGGTAGTGAGTGCTTCTGGGTGTTGGTGTGCGAGCCGGTGGACCCGGGCGAGCGGGCGAGGATTAGCGTGGATAGTGCGATCGAAATGGTTCGGAATTTGCATTTAGAGTTGGAGAAGACGACGCCGTTCAAGCGTGACGAGACGACCCTATGGGTGGCCGGACTGATGGTGTGGTCATGGTTCGATACGCCCGTGGAGAATCCCAGCGACCTGGTGTTCCGGATGTTAAATTCACTATAGAGGGGATAGCGAGCGTATCACCGAATTCGTTGGGGGTGGTGTGATTGGGATTGGTGGAGAGGGCGTTTAGGAGGGGTCTGGCCGGATTGCCGGGGTGGTTGGCTCGGAGTATTGAGCGGGCGGTGGAGCGGGATTTGCGGGAGTTGGAGGTGCTGGGGGTGTGTTGGGATGGTGAGCGGGTGGTGATCCGGTGTAGGGACGCGTCCGGTGACGAGTTGGAGGTGGAGGGTTCGAGGGATGGGGTGGACTCGGAGGCGACTGGCCTAACCGCGATAGCGGCGGTGATACTGGCCGAGCGGCGGGGATTGCTGGGGAAGGAGGAGGCGAGGGTCCTGGCCGAGGGCGTGGTGCGATCGTTAGCCAGGTGGGCCGATTCCGTGCCTGACTTTACCAGGCACCACATTTATGGTATAGGGGGGCGAGAAATGAGGCTGAAGCCGGAGCCGAGGATCAGCGAGTCTCCCGCAGACGACATCATCATGATCGGATTGACCGCCTTCAGGGAGAGGAACGGCACCTGCGAGTGGGCGATCCTCATCCCCGCTGAAGCCGAGGTTGAGCTGGAGGGTGAAATCGACCTCTCGAGCCTACGTAAGATCCTCCGGGCTCTCGAGGATGAGGACGAGTAAGCCCGGGCCTTCCCCTCTTTATTCCCAGCAATCGTTTCGATGCTCGTAACGAGGGCGTCCAGGTGAGAATGTCCTCGGCCCGCCTCATCCCCGGCTCACCACCCACCAAAAATTATTTATGACACCACTATCCGGTAGTGGGCGGGGGCGAGGAGATGAAGCTGCAGCCGGAGCTGCTCAAGGTCAGCGGGGACGCCCCGGCCCCAAGCGACACCCTAACCATCATCGGACTGGTCGCCCTTAGGGAGAGGGACGACGGCGTTTATGAGTGGTGGATGATCCCCATTCCTAGTAGGGGTGAGGTCGAGGTCAAGCTGGAGGGCGGGGTCGACCGAGAGACGGCCCGAGAGATCATCCGACGAATCCTCGAGAAGCTTGAGTAAGCCCAGGCTGGCCCCTTCCTTCTTTCCGGCAATCGTTTCGGAGCTCATAACGTTTCTAGGTCCGTAACGAGGGTAAGGGGTTTAAGGTGGTCTTGGGTGTTGGTGGTCGGGGGGCGTGTGAAGATGGTCGTGTGGCGTGGGGAGGCGAAGAGGATCCTGGACGAGGTTTTGAGTGAGGTGTTGGAGGGTCGGTCGGTGGCGGTGTATCCGGATGGGAGCGTGGAGCGTTACCCGTGCGAGGTGGAGTTCGAGATATTCGTGTGGGTGGATGGGAGGCGGCACTGTGTTCGGAGCGGACTTTCCTTCTCGGAGGTGGTGGAGATACACAAGGAATTGCTGGATGGTATAGATTCTGTGTCAGATTGGTTGCCGGAGTGGGTGCTGGAGAGGGAGGAGAAGGGGGCGAAGGTCGCTGTCGAGTTCAGTGCGGTGACTGGGGTGGGGCCGGTGGTGGTGTTCTGTCCTGTTGACATGCGGATGTCGTTTCACGAGCTGGTTCATAGGGCGGCGTACGGAGTATTGTTGTTGGGGTTTACGTGTCCTGGGCCGAATGCCGACGTGGTCGGTATCAACATTCAGGTCAAGGAGATTCCCGACGAGTGTCTATGGGTAGGGATGGACATGCGGTTGACGTTGAAACATGAGTTGGCCCACGTTGTTAGACCGACGTATTATCAGAGGAAGAGGGTGGATCACTCGCCGAATTTGGAGTGGTTGGTCAGGGACACGATTGGCGTTCGTGGGATCAGATGGTTCTTCAGTGTGCCTGAAGGGCCGCCCGACCCGTAGTGGCCTTCCCCCAATCTCCCAATCGTTTCGAGATTTGTAACGATGGCGGCCGGGTGGGGAGGGGCCTAGTCCTCGGCCCGCTCCATTAGCACCCTGGCTACTTCCCGGGCCTCCTCAGAGTCCCCCACGTTGAATCCGATCACCGGCTGCTCCTCCTCTATCAGTCTCTCGGCCAGCTTGTCGGCGTCCTTCTTGGCCGAGACCTTCCTCTCCAGTCGTTCTAGCTCCCTAATCAGGTGCTCTTCGTAGTGGCCGATTAGTCCCTCTAGTTCCCATTTGGTGGGGGTGGGGAGATTGTCTGACTCGAGGGCGGTGAGTGCGGCTCCGAGGTGGAGGATGGCTTTCTTCACTCGGTTGGTGCTCACGCCCATTCTCTCGGCTTGGGTGAGTAGGTGCTTGACGCGTTCCTCTGCTCCGGCCGCCTTGATCCTCTCCCAGCCTCGCTCTCGGGCGGTGTCGTCGTCGATTTCCACCTTGTCGCCGAATGAGGTCTCTATCACCACCATCTGCTCCGCCCCCTGGGTCGTGATTGGGGTGACTGGGGTAGTGGGGGTTGCGTGTAGGGGCTTGATGGGGATGGTGCTGGTCGGGCTGGGGGTGTTGGTCGGGTTGATGCACTCTCGTGGGTCGCCCCGCATGGTTATGAGGGTCGTAACGATTCGGGGGTGGAGTGCATCACGCGGTGATGCACATACCGTTACGAGTGTTGTAACGATGCGGCCGCTCACCGCACCATTGTTGCGAGTCTCGTAACGATGGTGCGGGGAGAGTGCATCACGCGGTGGTGCACCGATCGTTATGGGGGTTGTAACGATGCGGGTGATGCACTCCCGCGGCGCCCGCGCACCGCCGCCTCCGCCCCGGGATGGCGGGCCCGGGAACGTTACGAGCTCAATAACGATGATCAGGATGGTGATGCACCGCGATGCACTCACGGCGACCGCCGATGCTGCGGCCCGAGGCCCTCATCCCGCATTACTCGATGGAACATGGCGGGGAGAGTGCATCAAATTGTGCATCATGACCGGGCGATACCCTCACGTTATCCGGGCGTAAGGGCGCAACCCTTAAGAGTAGTTAACGGGATGAAAAGCCGATGATCGACCCTTCACCCCTCATGATGCACAATTTGATGCACACTTTGATGCAGAAAAGAGGGTGAGAACTGCCGGATCGGCCCGTCATCGGCCACATTCTGAGAGTGCATCATCCACCACCCCGGTCTGCATCACCGAGAGTGCATCACGGCGAGGCGCCCTCCGTTAGCGACCACGTAACGATCCGGGCCGGCCGAGCCCGGCACGGCCCATTCCCCAAGGTTAACGGGCAATGTACCGGGTGAATACCAGCATAGGACCGGGGCCAGCACCCGCACACCCGCACTTTTCACCAAACTAACCGGGATGTTTTGATGGGAGGTGTGGCCCACGCCCGCACACCCGCGCCAAAGAGAGAGGCACTCACCCGCTCTCACACCCAGGCGTGTGTGCGCGTGAGGGGCCTTTAGTTCAATGGAAAGTCTCAAATCGGGTGAAGAACGGCACCACCCTATGACGGCCCCCCGCATGATCTAGCCGGTGTCAGCGGTTGACAAGACGACTCGCGCTCATGCGTCATAACCGGTCTGATGCCTTTACGTGACGGAAAATTGCCGTCGTCTATTCGATCCGCAATTCGGCCCCCCACACGGGCGTGTGGGATCAGGGGTTACAGCCTCTCTCTATCCCGGGCCACTTCATAGTTTGCAAACGAAAAATACCCAGCATGCTCCATAGTGAACCCACGCCTAACCCCGAATCATAGCGGTCTGACCTACCGACACGACAGCATGCACCCGCCCACTCGGCCAGTCCCATGGTGGTGCACTCCTTTACTCATCGCACAATCCCGGAGGGTGCCCACCCAGGCGTGTGTGCGGGAAGCCGGGCTCCCACATCGCACACAAGCCCGTGTGTGCATCACAGGACGGATCCTCCACGCTCGCGGCCTGGTCAGCGGAAAATCTGAGACGCCCACATCAGGGCCGGGCGTCACACAAGGGGGTGTGTGAGCCTATACTCGCGTATTCGCCGGAATTGGGCGTTATCGGCCGAGTATGTGGGGTCGGCGGGTTTGCATATTACCGCACACATGGGTGGGTGGGGGATCCTGGGAGACGTAACGTTATTGGTCTGATAACAATTGGCCAGAAGTAGCGCGGCGACATGTTTATAAAGGCGGGTGGTGGGTTGATCATGAAGAGGGAGCCGGGGGAAGCCCCTAACGGCGGTGTGGGGGGCGCCCGATGCGGGTACGGCTCCCGCGAGATGCTGTTAAGGAGCTGCATAAAAACGTTTCGGCTGGTCAGTGGAAGGAGCTGGCTGAGAATGAGGTGCTCGAGCTAGTTCGCGAGCTGGAGGACGTGTACAAGGAGAGTCGGGACGAGTCGTTGGCGGCCTCGCTGGCGGCGGCGATGGCCAGGGCGTATGGCCCTCGCTCAATCGTGAAGGTGCTGGTTGAGCTGGCGAAATTGGCCGATGATTCGCTTAGTAAGGTGTGCAGCATCGTAGTCGACATTTTCAGGGAATTCTCGGGTGAGGACCGGGAGGTCGTCAGGAAGACCGTCAAGGCGGTCCAGGAGGAAGTAGACCACTACCACTACACGAAGATGAAGTACGAGATTAAGCCGTTGATGGAGGCGCTTAGGGAGGCGGTCCCGGAGGAGCGGGCGCTGCACGCGGCGATGGTCCTCTCCGAGGCGGGGATTCCGGTCGAGACTTGCTCGGCCCCGGTGATCATCAAGGGGATTGGCGGGGACTCTTTCCTAGTTTCCGACGGTGAGGCGGTGTGGAGGGCGAAGAGGGCGGGTAATCGGCTGGTCCCACAGAGGCTCCTTGTTGATCGGGCGATAAAGAAGGTTGAGGTCTGGGAGTTGACGGTGGAGGATAGTGGGATTATTGACCGGAGGCGGAAGGTGAGGCATTATCGCGTCAAGTTCACCGGCCCGGAGGAGCTGGTGGTGGAGGGGCAGTCGCCGAGCGAGATCGCGCGTGAGGTGGCGGAGACGCCCAGCTCTCGGCAGGCGATCGTCTTCTTGATCGATGAGGCGGTGGCGCGGGGTATTGCGAAGGTTCGCAAGGGGCTCCCCTACCCGGGGTTCTATTGGGTTAATGGTCGGATAGAGGCGGTGGACGTGGACCTGGAGGTGAGTGAGGAGGAGTTGCGGGAGGCGGTGGAGGTCCTAGAAGAGCTGGCCCGGTGGTTCGACACGAAGAAGCTGGCCCCGGTGCTGAAGTGGGCGGTGGTGGCCCCATTCAGCTTCGTCTACCGGCAGCGGCGGATGCTGCCGGGCGGGGTGTTCCCCCACCTGTTGCTCACCGGGGACCCGGAGACAGGCAAGACCACGCTTAGCGTGATAGCCCAGTCAATTTGGGGGATCAGTGACGCGGGGTGCTCGGCAACCACGCCGGCGAGGATCGCGGAGGCGCTGCAGAGGAACGGCACGTTCCCCTCCAGGGTGGACGAGGGAGAGGCGCTGTTCCGAGAGGCGAGCGCGGAGGTACGGGACATCTTCAAGCAGGCAGCATCAGAGCTCGTGGCCAGAACGGTCCGCACTCCGAGTCTCAAGGAGCGGGTCGAGTGGGGCCTAAGCCCACTAATTATCGCGACCAATACGGTCAGTACAAGCGAGATAGAACCGGCAATGCTCCGCCGGTGCTACGTGGTGGAATTCACCGTTGGGGATCGGAAGACCCGGAAGGAGCAGGCCGAGTTCAACGCGAAGGTGCTGCCCAAGCTGAGGAAGCTGGAGGCTATCGGCCGGTACATTGCTTCCCGGGTAGTCTCCAACCCGGAATTGCTGGATAGTGACTGGAGGAAGACGGGCGAGCGGCTGCTCAAAATGGTGTTCGAGGCCGTGGGGGAGGAGCCGCCGGAGTGGATCGAGGAGGAGCCGGAGGTGGAGGCGGACTCGGAGGACGTCGAGGAGGCGCTGGAGGACCGCATCCGTCGGGAGATGCTACGCAAGCTAACGGAGGCGGCCCCCTCCGACCTGTCAGTAAAGCAGCAGATCAAGTCAGTACTGGACGGCCGGCTGGGGTGGATCTACCTAACGAACTACCGGGGCAAGAAGTGGGTCAACATCACCCGCGGAGTGACGGAGGAACTGCCCGTAAGCACGCTGAAAACGCTGGCCGACCTCACCGGCTGGGAGTACACCCAAGGGTACGTCAAAGTCAACGGCAAAGTCCGACGCCCCAGAGTGGTCAGAGTAGAACTAAACGAATTCCTCAAGTGGCTACTCCAACAGGACGAGGAAGACCCCGAGGAACCGGAACACGACCTCGCAACCGTGGACACGGTGATGGAAGAGATCGTCAAGATAGTCAGCGAATACGGCGAACTAGACAAGCGAGGCATCATCGAGGAACTAGACCACTACCCACGAGAAATCATCGAAGACGCCCTCAAGAAAGCCGTGGACGAGGGCCGACTCATCGAACCCAAACCCGGCAGGTACCGAGCAATCCAACGGGACCCAGACAACGACCGCACCGAAGAACTACTCAAGCAAATCGACGGCTCAGCCAACACCGAGGAAGTCTGGGACACCCTCACCAAGGAACTAGGGGACGAAAAGGACGCCCTCCTAGTCACCTACCACCTAGTAAAATCCGGGGCGATAACAACCGACGATAACGGGGTCAAAATCAAGGACAAAGAAACCGCCACCAAAATCATCCAGACCTACCTAAAGGAAGGCCGAGACGGCCTGGAAAGACTGGATTAACCCTCACCCCTAACCCCTCCTAACTCTCCCCCTAATTCTGGATGAGAAGTAGGGGGCCGGGAGATTGCGGGAGTGGCTGGAGGCCGTGGAGGCGGTCCCGGTGGAGGACCCGGACCTGGACGCGGCCCGGGAGAGAATCAGCGCCTACGCGTTTAAGAAGCCTTTCCGGGAGAAGATCGAGGAAAGAGGGAGATTCCTTGAGGAGCACGGGGTGGCGCACGGCCTCCCCGACCTCATCACCGTCACCTCAGCAGTAAGAGCAGCATGGCATCTAGTCGGATACGGCGAGGGGGCGTTGGTAGAATCCTACTTGTGGTGGCTAAGGAGGGAGGAGGGGGTGGAAGCGGTCATTGAGGCGGTGAACGAGCTGGGGTTCGAGGCGGAGGAGTACAACGATAACGCCGAGCTAATCGCGGTGAATTGGGTAGCGCTGCTCGGAACCCACCCGGCCAAGGAGTTCAAGGTGGTCAACGCCGAGCAATTGCTCGCCGGGGAGACTGGGTTCTTCGTGCCGGGCCGGGAGTGCCCGGTGTGCGGGGCCCGGGTGGACGACGAGGTGTGCCCGGTGTGCGGGGCGGAGGTGCCCAGGGTGGAGAAGGGCAAGGTGGTCACCAGCTTCAGAGTACTCACGAGGGCGGCCAGGGAGCTGGCCAAGGACATTGTAGTCGGCAAATGCGAGGAGATTAGCGGGGAATGCGGTTACCGGGAGGAATGCTTCAAGCTGTTCCCAGGGCTGAAGGAGAGGGTGGAGCGCGCCCGCCGAAGGGCCAAGAAGGGCGGCTTCCCACCCTGCATGAGGCGCCTCCTCGAAAGGGCTCAGGAGGGTGAGAACCTCCCGCACGAGGCCCGCTTCGCCCTGGCCGCCTTCCTCGTCA
>Ga0256842_1000030_pt1 | contig 102191 bp, 144 predicted proteins | sample 4559240metaG_FD_185973 | JGI IMG/M metagenome (GOLD analysis project Ga0256842, IMG submission 185973) | Hydrothermal vent microbial communities from Guaymas Basin, Mexico - 4559-240 | ecosystem: Environmental > Aquatic > Marine > Hydrothermal vents | place: Mexico: Guaymas Basin | collected... | reverse complement strand
TGATGTAAGTGTGGGAATACCTTAATAAATACATCTATAGAATTATACTAGTATAGTTGTATGGACGTATTAACGAGTATTATTCTTTATTATATATACTAAAATCTCTATAAATTAATTACTAACCACACGGATGCTATGTTAGACGAAGCTCCTAAAGCTTATAAAAATATTTTCGAAGTAATGAAACTGCAATCAAATTTAGTAGAAATAATAGATAGAGTAATCCCTATACTAAACATTAAAGGATAGTAATGCCATTTAATCCAGACTTAGACTTTGGAGATACTACTGATTTTTTTCTTCCACAAGCATCCCCTACAATGTCACAATTACTATTTGCAGGCGGTATAGAATTTGGCAGCAGAGCTACTGGATACTACAATGAAGACTCAGACCATGATATAGCTATATTAGAATCTAATTACTACAATATGTTTCCTAAAAGTGTGTATGGAACAGACATTAAAGATATTCGATCTTATATGAGCGTATGTCCTAAAGGGGACTGCACTATTGTAAGACTTGAAAAATTAGATATATTATTATTACATGACAAGAGAGATCTTGATATAGTAGCCAAAGCAGTTACTACAACTAAAACTGAACTTGCCACAGGCAGAAAACAACGATCAAAAATAGCAAGAATTAAAATATACGAAGCTAATTTAATAAAATATGGATGGTTAACAAATCGTTCTACTAAAGATATTCTATTAGAATTAAAAGCATCTTTACTAAAAAAGGCCTATAATGTCATTAACAATTTGCGCAATAAGCGATACCCATGGAAAACATAGAGAATTAGATTTATCCAAATACCCAGCAGATGTACTAATACATGCAGGGGATTTTACCAAAGGAAAAGACCTAGGTCTATCTGAAACTCAAGACTTTCTAGCTTGGTTCTCTGAACAACCTTATGCTAACTTATTATTCATAGCAGGCAACCATGAACTTCAGCTAGAACAAAATCCAGAACAATTACAAGAGCTACTATTAATGTACCCTAATGTCATTTACTTGCATCATAAAACTATCACAATAAACAATGTAGAATTTTATGGCAGTAACTACTCAAATGAATTTTGTAATTGGGCATTCATGGAAGATGAACTAGAACTATCAAAAATTTGGGACAATATTCCAGATACAACTAACGTCTTAATAACACATGGGCCAGCCTATGGCTGTCACGACCTCATTAACCGCTTCTACAACCGTGATCCTCATGTAGGGAGTCAATCACTCACTAAAAGAAAACAAGAGCTTGTAGGTACCTTAAAATGCCATATAAGTGGACACATACACGAAGCTTATAACATCTCCACCGCGAATAACCTTACTAATGTATGTGCATCAGTCTTAGACGAGCACTACACTCTAAAAAACAAACCTATACTATTAGAGCTATAATGACAACATCTAATCCTGTACTCTTTATGAGAAGAATAAAAGATATAAAGGGCCTTGAGAAAGGTTCAGAAGAAATTACTATATACTTTACAGATGGCACTAAACTAGAACAATATCATGATCAAGACTGCTGCGAAACAGTAGAAATAGAACAAGTAGACGGAAACGTGCAAAAGCATATCGGAGCTACAGCTATAGACTTAATTGAAAAAGTAATCTGTAAGGACGATATGGGTGAAGTAGACCTGCCAGAGTACTGCAGTAGCCTAACAGCTACCTTCTACACTCTTAAGACATCAAAAGGATATCTAGACTGGAGATGGTATGGAGAATCAAACGGGTACTACTCAGAAGATGTCACATGTAAATTTACACCAAAAGAAAATTAAAGGAATACTATGAAAAGAATTAGAAACGGAGTGGCTTACCCACTAGCCTTAAAAAACGCAGCACTAAGCACTTGGAGAAATACTAATAAAAGTGGTTCTAAAATAGCTAAAGAATTTAACATATCTACAGGAGTACTAGCAAAATGGGTATCAGCTGCAGGCTTACAACGCAATACAAATCCAAACCTTACAGCATCAATACATGCTAGAATAGCTACAATTGCTCGCCAAAAGGCTTATAACACTCCTACAGTTCAATCTGATAATACTATTCTTTACCAAGGAAGAATATATAAATAACCAGTAGGTTGCGGTATTAGGCCGTTTATAAATAGCAGTACGCTTACCTAATCATTTGCTACTTGCAAGTAAGCTATTACCGTACATTGGTGTACGGTAATTAATATACTTAAATACCTATATTAATGGATGTTTACTTATACTAATAAAGGATTAAAATGAATTCAGAAGAATTACTAACTATAATAAAAACCGAAAATTACACATATTACTTAGAAGTACTTAAAAAAGCAGATGACGAAAGTACAGCATATGGGGGATTAGGAAAATTCTTAACCAGTCTCACTGATAATGATTTAAACAATCTTACAGTTTCTCAATTAACATTACTTAAAGCTATGCGCTTTAAAGGGGGTAGTGGTAAATATTATAATACAACTTACCATGCCTGCCCTATATCTTATGCTATGAAAAAAATACCAACAATAGCATTGCTTAATATAACAAAATTACCTAAAGAAGATCTTATCTTTTTCAGTAATTATTACAAAAATATATGGCGTAAAGCTAATTCAGTCTCTAATAATAAATTTAATAAGTACAAAGTTAATATGGATACTTTCTCATTATCAGTATTTAAAAATAATATAACAAAACCTTTTCTACGTACAGAAGCTAAAGTACTAGTACAAAAAGTAAATGAAGCATTTCTTAAAACAACTCATACTACTGAAGATGTGCATATTAGAAATAAATTTTATGCTATTATTTTAGATAATACACCAGTACATACTAAAGCTATGCTAACACTACTTATGCCAACTCATATAACTACTGAAGACATGGTTACTTACGACTTACATGCAGATGAAGCAATTTGTATATCCCGTGGATCTTCTCAAATTTTAGCTGCAATTACGACTCCAGATTCTATAGAAACTTACTCTTCAGACATCCCTAATTGTTCTCATGCACATCTAATAGAAAATAATAGAGTAAATCAAAGAAGACTTACTGATGCTTCTGCACTTATGACAGCTTATACTCTTACAAATAATATTAACTATAAAATACTTGCAGATAAAATGCTTAAAAGTATTCCTGCCTCAATGCATGATTTAATAATATCAAAAGCAAATAGCGTAAAAGAAATACAAAATACACTTAACACATTAAACTAAAGGAAAAATATGAATGACGTAACAACTAAAATACTTGAAACAAACATTAAAGGCCAACTTACAGGAGCGGATATCGGAGGAGGTATCTGTATTGCAGGTGCTCCAGGAATTGGTAAGACTCAAAGTATGTATGCCATTGCTAAAGATCTTAATATGAACTTGTTACAAATTTCAATTCCTGAAATCAGTACGGAAGAATTATCGGGTTAACTACTACTAAGGCATACACACTACTATTTATTATGATGATAATAAACAAACGATAGTTTTAAATAGTACAGACAAACCTTAACTAGTTATAGCCCCTATACACAGTAATGTGTATACGCAAATCCCTTTAATTGCTGGGAACTCTTGATAAGCATTTATACCACAAGTATCACGAAAGCAGATACTGAAGGTTTGACAAATAAATGATAGAGACAATCAGCAGCCAAGCTCCGTACAGGAGAAGGTTCAACGACTAGAGCACAAGCTCGTACACTCAAGTGAGTGGAAATGGGGGACAGCTTTAAATTAACTTTAACAGGTTTATCAGTATACTTACTTATCTAATTTAAGGAAGTACAATGGTAAACACAGAAATTTTCAAACTCTAGAAAGTTAAAAAACAAAGCTGAAGATATAGTCTAGCCTAGTACGAGAGTACTAGCTGCAGGTAATGCTGCGGGTACAAGTTAACGCCTTGTACTGAATATACGCGATTCCAGACTTCATTGATGCTAATCATATGGATACTTATTCAACTACTAACACAAAAAATTCTCAAGCTACTAAATGGTCTGTACCCCAGATCATTGAGACAGTAAACCGTTTAGCTTCTGCTCAAGACAAAAATGGCTGTATCTTATTTATAGATGACTTACATCGTGTAAACATGGCAGTAGCTCCATACCTCTACGGTCTACTAGGAGAACGTAAGTTAGGATCATACAAACTAGATCCTAAAGTAGCCATCATGGGAGCTATGAACGACTCTGACGAAGCAGGCTTCTCAGGTATCGACTCTCCAATTAAAGACCGCCTAGGCATCTTACCGGTACCATTTGATTTTGACTATTGGTTTGAAACTTTTGGCAATAAACTACATTTTTACATTAGTTCTTTTTTAAAAGTACATCCAACATATGCGCAAGAAGCTGAATCTACAATGATAGAACAATTCGCTACTCCAAGATCTTGGACACACTTAGCAAATGAATTCTCTCTATACGACTTAGACTTCATTAAAGAAAATACAATATTTCTAGCTAAACAAAAAGTATCCTTAGCAGCAGCTAATGAATTATCTAAACATATTGCATATGTAGAAGCCATTGACTTCACATCTAAAATTCAAGCTAAACAACCTGTTAATATAGAACAACTAAAACCTATTGATCAAATCCTGTATGCCTACATTATCAATTACGTAGACACTATAGAAGATGCTGAATATGTAATGCAACTAATAGATTCAAACATTGGTTCATCTAACTTTATAGGATTCATAGTAGGAGAACTCTACAATAAGTTCTTAATAAAAGAAGAAGGCAATACATTATCTAATGGCTTAGTAGCTATTATTGAAAAACTTTTAAAAGCAGACTTTGATATATCATCTTATAAAAATATTTCTAAAAAAGATATAGAATTACTAGAAACATTATCATTCAAAGAACATGACAGACTATTTCAATTAGCTAGTGAATTTATTCATTAAATACTCAAAGGTATACAATGGATGAATTTCAACTAATTGTAATGCGAGAATTAATTAACAACCCAGATAGCAATTTATCGGCACAACAATTTGAACAATTTAGTATCGAATTACTTAAATCTCCCAACCAATTAAAAAATTCTAAACTAGCTAAAAGGTTGTACTACAAAATAGCTAAATCTAATCTAGTGAGAAATTGTTCTACTACAATATTTATGAACAACATGAACTAGGAAATTACAATATGAATAAATTTAACTATACAGTAATGCTTGCAGTATTAGAAACTGATAAACCGATAGATATAGCCACATTATTTAGTATGGCAATACAATGCAGATATAGTAATCTTCCCGCTAAGGAATACCTATATATTAAAAAACTGATTATAAAAAAATGTCGTAAACTTAAACACAAGAATAACTTAAAATTTAAAGCGCTTACAACGAAGTATGGCTGGTGTGACCTTTCAAATAACTAGTAATACTTATTATAAGGACTATAAAATGAGTGTAGAAACAACAACATTAACGGCAGTACCGATTGAACCTGGGCCTTGGGATATCTATTATCAGCGAGTCATGCGACTTGCTGAAGATTCTACAGGAATCCAAATGCTATTTACTATTAAACAAAACTTAGCGAAAGTGGAGCAAACTCACGCAAATTATCTAGGTCCTCATAAAGACCTATACATTCAAGCATACATTAAAGACCATACTTAACAACTACTAAAGGCAATCAAATGACTGAACAAGAATTTATCACATTAGCTGAAAATCACATCTACAAAGAAGTGGCTAAAAATACTAACCTCCTAGTAGGTAAAAACAAAACAGCTTCATTAAGTACTGGGCTCTTTTTAAAGCTACCTATAGAGGTATCCTTAGAAAAATCCTATAAACCTTTACCAACTTTGACTAAAGAATTAACGTCATTCATGCAATATTTTTCAGCTTATACTAAAATAGGAAATACTACTAAAGTATACTTCACATTTATATACCATAATGAAAAAGACTTAAAGGCCATTGAACGTCATTTAGATAGACATAATGTATTCTATGCGTTTGTGTATTTACACGAAGTACAACACATTTTAAGAAAACATATAACTCATTCCTACAATACTATGATGGAACGTATAGCAGGAGACATAGCATTTTCTCACGACTTAATTAATATTGCAGAAGATCATGCAATTAATTATAGTCTTAAAGATTTATTTCTAGCGTCTTCATTAAAATCCCAATGGACTGTAATCGAAGCTATTGGTATGTATAATAAAGATTATCATAAAAATCAATTATCAGATATAGATATTTTAAAAGACTTACTAAAGAAAAATAACCCTATAACTAAAGAACAACTATCAGACATGTTATCAAAAATATCAATGGACGGTAAAGAGTCTATTCAGCCAACTGAGCCATATGAAGCATCCTCTGGTACACAAAAAAGTGGTAGCTCTAAAGAAGGTAAATGCAGCACAGCAGCAGACGACATGGATAATGCTTTATCAGACTTATCAGAATCCCTACAAGACATTATTACAACTAACACTAAAGGTACTAAAGCTGGGGAGCTCTTCGAAAAGCTATTTGATTCAATTAAAGTAGAAACGGGTTGGTTCAAAAAGATAAAAGCAGCATTCAAACGTCAAGTCTACTATAAAACACATGACTACTCTACTTCATGGGCTAACTTAAACAACACCTATAGAAAGATCTATAAAGCCCCTAAAAAACAATTCATCGACGATAAGATAGCTATCATACTATCAGTGGACCATAGTGGTTCTATGAGTACTCAAGATCTACAAAAACTACTTTACCTAATAGAGTCTGAATCAAAACGTATCTCATATTTAAAAGTACTTATACATGATACCGAAATAGCACATGAGTTTGATATCGAAGATGATTACGATATTGCTAGTTCACCTGAATTTACTAAGGCACTCGCAACTAGGTACACCTCTGGTGGAACTAGCCATACCTGTGTTTTTAAGCATATCCAAAATGCTAAAATAAAAGATTTATCAAAAGTTATCTATATGTCATTTAGTGATAACTATTCAGATATAGATGATGTATTTAACGACTATCCTGTAATGAGGCATGTAACTAAATACTGGATCTGTACAGAGAATAATCCAGTACGCTCCCCAGGCACTAATATAACAATGGTATAAAGGACTATAATGGATTACTTTCAATACACAATAAAGATGCAAGAAATAGATAATGCTAAGACCCTCAAAGCTAAAGAATTTCTAGCTAGAGAACTTACAAGTACCTTAGACACTATATGCGAATATGGTGATATTACTGCTGAACATATCATCCCTATAGAATTCACATATAAATGCCTTACAAAAGTATTGAAATTATATAATGGAAGTAAGTCGTTACCTGCATTTATTTTTAATAAAATGTATAATACTCAAAAAAAATTATTATATTATTACTGTACTACGCAGCCTTTACCTTCGTTTACTACTATTGTAGACATATTTCAGTACTCAAGTACTATAGAGTTTCACCGTTTTAACACTATATTAGAACCTTTTATAAAAATAATAGGTAATAATAAATTGCCTTTTTATGTTAAATATAATATTACAATACCTCGTATATATAATACATTATTATCTTCCAGGAGAAATATTTCAACTACTATTTATGATGGAGATGTAACTTCAGGTACACTATACGTAGAACATATAAAATCAACATTACCTAAAAATAAAAAATATACAGTAATAGAAAATATTTTAAAAGAATCGTATGAGATTATAGCAACAATAGACGTCAATATATTAGAAAATATAACTAAAGCACAAGAAATCTCAGCAAACCTAGTAGAAATAACTGCTACAATGGCAAGCAAAGTTAATTAATAATTTTGGTATAATTATATTCTACTTTACAAAATTACTATAAAGGATATATATGCCCTTAAGCCCTTATAAAATACCTAACAGTAAATACCTAAAAAATGGTAAGTTTAAAATGAAATCAGCTAAAACTTATAAATGGTTCGACAAACCTATGCGTACTATAATAGTAACTCGCTACGGAGACTATCAACCAATTAAGTTCACACCTTTCAACCCTGGTTCTCGTAATCACATACGTAAGTGGATGGAAGAAGATTATGGTTATAGATTCCCTTACTACACTCCTAAAGGAGGCGTGAAGGTTGATGTAGATTCATTAGAACATATGGAACATCCAGCAGGAAAACTCTTAAAGCGTTACTTAAAAGTAGCCAAAGATCAATCACAAGTCGGTGGAGCAGATGGTTCCCTAATAAATCATTACAATGAAACTACTAATTGTATCCACGGTAGAGTGGATACCTGTGGAACAGTTACAGGTAGGTTCACTAGCTCAAGTCCTAATCTAGCTCAAATTCCCTCTCAGAGAGAATTTAGAGAACTATTTAGAGCTCCTACTTACTACCATATTAGTGATGAGCTATATGCGGAGCTTACTAAGTATGCCTAACTCATAGAGAGTTCTCTTTGCTGTTTTTTAAAAATACCATGTATTAGCCACTTTCAAGGGCTTACTAGTGCAAGTAATTGCCCATAAAAATCCGCATAATATTACTTTAAGTATAAAACAGTATACTGCCACTACATTACAAAAGGATTATAAATGGAAATAGTAAAAGATTTGGGATTAAAAAAAGTAGGTACGCGTAACCGCCATTTTGTATTGGGCAGGTGTACTAAATGCAATTTAGAAGAAGAAATGAGGATAGACAGTAAGTTAATAGAGAACCCATTATGCAGAACATGCAGGGGGTTTAAAAAGGTAACTAAAGGAAAAACTACTACTACCTCAGAATTTATTAAAAAAGCAGAAATTATGCATAAGGGTACTTATATTTATAATGATAGCAGCTACGAACGAGCTAATAAAAAATTAAATGTAACCTGTAAGTACCATGGTAATTTCGCTATTACTCCTAATAATCATCTCCAAGGTAAAGGCTGCCCTGAATGTGCCTCTATTAAAAGAGGCTGGAATAGGTCATTATATAAAAATGCCCCTGCGGCTTTATATTTAGTAAAAGTCAATAAGTGCGTATACAAAATAGGTATAACTAAAATAGGAGTAGAGGCACGATATTGTAAAGACATAAAAGATGGAAATATAGTTGAGATACTACAAGAGCATTGGTTCATTAACGGTGAAGATGCTTATGATATAGAAAAACTATTACTTCTACATACAAAAGAGCATAAGTACATGGGAAAAAATATCCTTACACACGGCGGAAATACTGAACTACGTACAATTAATTGCTCACAACTAATGTGTAACACTGTAAAGGAATTTCATGAAAATAACAGACCAACAGTATCGTAATATTTTAACTAATCCTACAGTACCAGAACGTCTTATAAAGGAGTTATCCAACAAAGCCAGAAAAGAATCCTGGTCCTTTGTTGGAACTTAAACAGATTTTTCTGGTCAGGAGAATGTAAACTTAGCTGAAATGCTATACCCCTACGACAACGGACGCTTAGCTAGTATTATCGCCTCTGGCGATAAAGACAAAGGTACTGACCTGCATTCTTTAAATGCTAAAGCCTGTAATATAAGCCGCAACGACGCAAAACCCTTATGGTTTGGGTTAACTTTCCATAGTTGCAAAATGTAACACTGCTAATAGATGAAAATATAAAAATGATATATTAGTAAAATTACATATTGAGACTTTAAAAGCCCAAGTAAAACGAATTGAATTCAGGGAAACTCTAAACAAGTAATGTTGTAGACAATCCTGAGCTAAGCTTTAATTATAGTAAGACATTATTGAATTAAAAACCCAACAAGCCAAAAAGGCGCATAAAGCCTACTTAAATATTAAAGAAAGTGCAACGACTATCGAAAACCAGGAAGCTGAGTTAGTAGAGTAGGGCTAAGTAGCCCGAAGCAGTTCGATACCTTAACAGGTATATGATATAGTCTCATCTATATGGAAACATATAGCAGTTCATAAGAGAACGGTATAGGTCTAACACACCTATACGAAGATAATGTTTTATACGGATCTTCACCTACCCTTACAGGGTACACACTACTTAAACATGGCTTCTTTGCAGATTACACCGACAAAGAATTTAAAGCTATGGAGAAAAAATTAAAACGTAGAATAATTGAAGTAGATGGTAAAGAGTTCTATCCAATTAAAAAAGACGCATTAGTACCATTCAACAAACATCTTGTAGTACAAGCTCTCTTTGGAGCTAAAGTACAAAGAGACCTAATTGCCTCTACAATAGGCCTTAAAGAGCTCATAGCAGACCTTACAGCTCAAGCTCAACAAGATGGCTATGTAACTATGCTTGGTGGCCGTAGAGTACCTATACGTCACGCTCATGCTACCCTTAACTCTCAACTACAAGGAATGGGTGCAGAAGCTATGAAGCACTACCTCGTATTCTTCCATGAGGAAACTAAACGTAGAGGATTAGTAAATGGTATACACTTTAAACAAGAAGCCTGCATCTACGATGAAGTAGACCTCATAGTACGCAATGACAAAATACATGAGATAGCAGACATCCTGCAAACTACTTATAAAAAAGTATCAGACCATCTAGGAATGAAATGTGAGTATACTGGAGAAGTCCTCATAGGAGGTTACTCCAAAGCTAGAGATAAAAAAGGTAATACATACACTATTGATAATTCATGGTATGGGTGCCATTAAACTTAATACAGGAATAACAATGCATACAGAGACAATAGCAGGTATTACATACCAAAAACCAAAAGTATATCTACTTCAAGAAACAGGACTAGGCTCAGCAGAACTTGCTGGGCGTACAGCATATAACAGCTTCGATAAAAGTGAAAATGATATTATTAAAAATCAAGAAACAATTTCAGAGTTACCAAATGAAGTTCTACAAACACTCTTAAAAGAAATACCTTCAGCAGACTTGCTAAATTCTCTGGCTTGGGTACACCACCATCATTCAGTACTAGAGTTAATCAATCTAACATTTCTAATAAAAGGAGCTCCTAGAGGAGTATTACAAGAACATGCAAGACATCGTATTCAATCATTAACTGTACAATCCACTCGTTACACAATGACTCCAATACTAAATGCTTTTATAGCTGCATCATTATCAAATAATTATAAATGGTTTGAAGATAAATTATTACAACTAAACTTTTTAGTAATAACTAATGTAGCAGCTACTCTTGAAATTAAACAATTATGGAATAAACTATTCTACCAAATACAAACCATAACTCCTAAAAGATTCTATGAACTATCTCTATCTAAAAGCAATACTTTGTTTATTACTAGTTTACAAGATAATAGCGATACTGCTGCTATATTTGAAACCTTAGCAAACGGCAAAGACAAGCGCAACGCAGGAGACAGTTTCAAATGGATTGTTACTGATAATTGGAAAGTAGATTTAGTATTTAATATGAACTTACGTTCTCTTAAAAATTACCTCACACTACGAGATTCAGGGGCAGCTTACTTTCAAATGCGCTGGCTTGCTCAAGCAGTAAAAGAAGCTACTCCTAGTAAATACTTAGACTTAATTATAAAGTAAACACAAATTACGATATACTACAACTTTTAGTTTTATGGCTAATTACGTAGTACCTCCATACCAAACTAAAGGAACACAATGAGTAAAAACAAAAATACTAAAAAAATCTTAAACGAAAACTGGGAAGAGATTCTAGTATTGCATAGATCAGGAGAAGCTATATCATCAATAGCTGCCACATTTAATGTATCTAGACAAACACTTAGTGCTAGACTAAATAAAACTAAAACTTCACTAAACGCAGTCCCTCAACATGCTACTATGGCCATTAAAAAAGTATCAACACATTACGACCCAGACGGTAACGTAAAGTCTCAATGGGTACAAGAAGATAAATCAAAAGCAGCTGAATTAGAAGCCTTTAAAAATGCTATAGAAGACTTTGTGTCATCTGATAGAGTATTAGCTTCTAAGATTATTAATAGCCCTGTCAAAATAGATGCCGACACTATGAGTATTTACTCTATAGGAGATGCACACATCGGTATGCTAAGTTGGGGAAAAGAGGCAGGTGAGGATTACGATACTGATAAATGTGTAGCAGATTTACTAGCAGCAATTAACTTATTAGTTGATCAAGCACATCCTTCTGAAGAAGCTTTTATTATTGATGTAGGAGACTTTTATCATATGGATTCTCAAAACAATACAACAACTGCAGGTACACGTGTAGACGTAGACAGTAGATTTGCTAAAATAATTCAAGCAGGTTTAGATATCACTATTTCTTTAATTGAAAAAGCTCTAACTAAACATAATGTAGTCCATTGGAGATCTGCAATAGGTAATCACAATACTCATACAAGTCTTTACGTAACTAGTTTCATTAAAGCTTGGTTTCGTAACGACCCACGAGTTATTGTACACGACACTCCCTCAATGTTCATGTACCATAAGTTTGGTAAAAACCTAATAGGCATTACCCATGGTCATACAGCTAAAGCTGAAAAACTAGGTGAAATCATGTCTGTAGATTGTAAAGACCTATGGTCAGATTCTGATAACCGTTATTGGTAGATTATGCCGTGTAGTGTAGAAATGCACTTTATTATTACTGAGGAATTAAGCAAGGACGACTGAAATGTCTACTTGAACCGAAGGCTAAGTGTAACAATTTAGTCAGGGGCAGAGCGTAGTAGGTGAAACTGTTCACAGAATATAATCCTACCAAGAGTCCTCAGCACCTTACTGACATTGTCAGAGGTGAAAACGTACGCCGAACTATTAGAAAGATTAAGTAAAGTTTAGGCATATTCATCCTACAATACTATTTAAAGTTAAAGGATGCTAAATAAAAACTTGTACTAAATGTAAAGAAGAGAAAGAGTTAAAGTTATTTTCAAAAGATAAGCAAAAGAAAACTGGATATAATAGCCAATGTAAATTTTGCAAATCTAAATACGAAAAAGAATACTTATCTAAAAATAAAAATAAAGTATATATACGTAATAAAGAATATAACAATAAACATAAAGAAGAAAAGAAAGCATATGATAAAGCTCGTAGAGAAGCTAAGCGTGAAGAAATTAATGCTAAGAAACGAGAACGTTATCATAATGGCGGTAAATTTATTGATAAGCTCTGGAATGAAAATAACAGGGATAAAGTGAATATGTATGCTAAAAATGCTAAACATAAGAGACGTGAATTACTACAGACTTCTAAATTAACTCCTTCAGAATTATCGAAATGGACTAAAGCACAGTTAAAGCAGTATACCTATTGTGGTGCTATGTGCGAAGAGTCTTATCATATAGATCATATCGAACCTCTCTCAAAAGGTGGTAAGCATGAACTCGATAATCTCACAATCTCTTGTTCTTATTGTAATCAAAGCAAAGGTAATAAACAACTTTTATATTGGTTAGCTTTACAAAATCAAACAACTAATAGAAGTTAGGATAAAAAGCCTAACGATAACATAATTGATACAGGACATGTCCACCATCAATCAGTAAAAGAATTTACTAACTGTATAGTAGAGACATTCAACACATTGACCGCTAAAGATGCATGGCATGCAGGTCAAGGCTATCGCAGCAACCAATCCATGAAGTCTATTACTCTTCATAAAAATTATGGAGAAGTATCACGCAATACAGTATCTCAATCTTTAATTAGAGCCCACCTAGAGGATTGCGCAACATGACAAAAAAAGAAATATTAACTAAACTAAATCCTATCATAGATAAAAGTCTTAAAGTAGTATCTGAATCATCAGAAAAAACTTTAATGGAAAAAATAGTAATGTTAACAAACCAAGCAGGAAAGGGAGATGCAGATGCTATCTTAGAGATAGCTATTCTGGGAATCTTAATAGAGAATAAATAAGGAATTAAAATGGTAGAAATGTTTGAAAAAAGACTCTTAGAAGCTGGCTGCTTTAAAGACGAATATCCTGCCATCCTTAAAGTAGGCATGGATACAGTAGCCACTAATGCTCCAACTAAAATGAAAGCATTAATGATTATGACAGAGCTTATGGTATTTGCTAGTAACTTACGTAAACCTATTTCATGGGAAAAATCTAATATACCTGTAAATACAATATCATTTATTATAGCCGGTTCTGGTATAGGCAAAGACTCATCTATGCAGATGATTCGTAAAGCCCTTGAACCAGGATATAAAAAAATAAACAAATATCGTGAAGACTATGCCAAAGTAAAAGCCGTAGAAGATGCTGAAGCAGATGGTAAAAAACCTAGTGACTGGCGTAAATACTACTCTAAACCCAGAGACTTATTCTCAGGTATTGGTACTTTACCAGGTCAAATGAAACACCTAGCCTCCTTAGAAGAAGGTACGCTAGGAGCTGGATATATCCAAGTATCTGAACTAGGCTCAGAGCTGCAAAGCAATAAAGATATAGCAGAAAATATTGTAGCACTAGCGATAGGCTATGACTCTGGTTATATACCTGCCAAAACAGTAAAAGACGATACACAACAAGTAGCACCTATAATGAACTTACCCTTCTCAGGGTTAATGTTTGGATCTCCTGATAACATCATCTTCGATGAAGTTGTTAAAAATAAATTCAAAGAGGAATTCTCTACTAAATTATCAAGAAGATCTTATTTCAGTTTTTCACAAGAAACACCTGAAAGAATTAAATATAATTCAATAGAAGAATTTCAAGAAGCTAAACGCCAAGCTAAAGAGGCTTCTTTTAAAGCTATGGAAAGCCTAGAACCTTGGCTAACAGGTCTAGTAGATGCTACAAGCAATTCTCCCCTTAAAGTAACTTCAGAAGTAGAAGATTTGTTCGAAGTATATAAAGGGTACAATGAACTATTAGCCGATACCATGTCTAAACAACACCCAATGTCTATACTACACCGCCAACACATGCAGTGGAAAGCATTAAAACTTGCAGGTGCTTTAGCAATTTTAGAGAACGATACTACTATAGAATTACGTCATTATGTAGATGCAGTAAACTTCACAGAAATATTCTCTATGGACTTAGAGTTATTCGAGACAGAGCTTGCAAAAGAACCTTATGAGCTATTTGCAGACTACATGGCATCTATTGCAGAAAATGGCTATGCAAACATATCAATTCACAAACTTCGTAAAATGGGATTTGTAAAAGGGAATGGCTTAGCTAAAAATAAAATGCTAGAACTAATAGATTTAGCAAAGTCATACGATGATATCAATAAATACGAATACTCAGAAGGGTATATACATTTTTATGAATCAGCCGTACAAGATATAGAAGTAGATGAATTAGCCTAACCTAAGGAAACTAAATGCAACATGGAGTAAGCTTAATACATGTAAACAATGACGCACTACAAGAAGCAATAGCATCTAAAGCTAACCCAGATATGATTACACGTCTTAAAGCTAATGTAGCCTTTAACTGCGTTACAGGATTTGAATACCATAAAGTACCATTTAAAGACTTGGCTAACCTACTGAGTAACGATGTAGGATTTAGCAACTTTCAATTTAAAGAAGCATTTAATGCTACGTACAATAAAGAAAAGCATCCTAATGCAACAGGCAGAGTTCGTGGAGTAAATAACATAGTAGGCGGATGTACATGGTTATGGTTTGACGTAGATGTGACAACCATCTCAGACACTGAAATGCACAGCATACTATCTAACATAAATCATCATATAGGTAGGACATCAGACCCTTCAAAGCAATATAAATATAGAGTATTAGTAGAGCTAGACAAAGAAATGCTAATAACAAGAGATGAATGGAAATTCTACTTACAAGCAGTAGCTACTTCTTTAGGAATGGGCAAGATAGATAGACTAGCTATGAGTCAAGTAATATTTGGCTACAAAGGTAGGCAAGTACTATCAGTAACTAATGGTACTAAATTAAATACTGACAATGCCTTACAAATAGCAAGAGTAGCAGTAGCTAAACAGCAAGAAGAATATGCATTGACTAGTACTACTCCTGCTTTAGCTAAAGCAGCATTAGCATCCCCCTACGCTACCTTCCAGTTTGCGTATGATGCACAAGAAGGAGATAGATGGAAAACATCAATGGCAGCAATAGAGAAAGCCAAACAACTAGGTGCATCAAGAGAGTATATAATGGATTTAATGTATGACATCAATGATTTTCTTGACGTACCTAAATCTAGAGATATCGTAAAAGCATCATTGTTCTCAGCAATTTAAACTACACAAAGGAGCATATATGACAGTAAAAGAACTAAAAGATTTACTTAATAAACACAACGACGACGAATTAGTAGTAGTAACAATAACTGATGAGTATGATGAATTTACACTATCAGAATTATCTACACCTGTACTTTCAATCGTGAAAGGCTTAGAGCTAATAGCAGAGCTTCCTACAGGCTTTGCAGTACTGGCACTATAATGTACCAATATAATATCCTAGATTTTACTAATGTAGTTATAGCCACTATTAACGCTAAGAGCCTCTATGAGGCCTTTTTAATATCACAGCAACACTTTTACTACTACTACAACGTTTACGTCGTAGAGGTACGTTAAATGAACGCTAATCCACATATAAAGGATCTTAATGATTAAACTAAGCAGTACATCTAAAATGAAGATAACAGGTAAACGTGTTAAAAGCTGGTCACTACCTGCAGGCAGTTCCTGCCCAGGTTCATCCGATGCAGAGATATGTAAAAGCTGTTATGCTAAAAAAGGAATGTATCACTTTCCTTCCGTAAAAAATCTACGAGAACATAACAAACTAGACTACCATCGCAACAATTGGGTAGATGACATGGTAAAGGAAGTATCCAAATGCGATTACTTCAGATGGTTTGACTCCGGAGATATAGAAACTCCTGAGCTGGCTACTAAAATAGCTGAAGTATGCAGGCTATGTCCCAATACTATTTTTTGGTTACCAACTAGGTCTGATAAGATACCTGCCATAAATGCTGCGATAGTAGCTACTACGCGTACTGCCTACTGCCATAGCTTATCGTCATTACCTAATGTTGCCCTACGCATATCAGCAGATAATATAGGCCTCAATAATAGAGAGCGTCCTGGAGTAAACTCCTATGTAATTAACCAAGAAGATATCTTTGAAGCTAAACGACAAGGTATACATGTCTGTCCTGTAGGAGTACAGCCTAACAGAAAATCTTGTAATGATTGTACCATGTGTTACACTAGCGCTAAGGTAGCCTATGTCCTGCACTAAGCCAAAGCCTAAAGCAGTAGATAAAGACACTTTCATACATATAGTAATGCCTGTGTACTACACACAATGCTTTAAGACTAAAGCAGACAAAACATTCCTAGTAGGTATGAACTGGTATAGAAATGCTCATCCCTTCATTAAAAACGAGGTAAAGAAATGGTTCACAGACTACATCTTAACCGACCTTAAAGCTCAAAAAGCCGAGACTATAACAGGTCCGTATGAACTTGCAATTATATATCACTATAAAAGCAAAGTATCTGACCTAGGAAATGTGTGTGGTCTTGCTAGTAAACATGCTAATGATGCATTTGAAAAATATGGGCTTATACAAAATGACAACGTAAAGTTCTGCAAAAAGGAAGCTTACTACGTAGGTGACTACGATAAAGATAATCCTAGAGTAGAACTATACGTGAGAGCAGTTCAAGAAAAACTACCAAAAAAGGAAACGAAATGAACTTAGCATTATGGTATAATTTTGTTATATATAAAATAACAACTATATTACATTACATATTTGCAGATAATGGAAGGAGACATGGTAATGACTACAATAAATTATAAAGAGTTATTTAAATATTATGACGGTGCAGACCACATACCTAAAGAAGCATTTAAAATAAGCCCATCAGGCGTAGATAAATTCTTTAGTGACAAGACTACATGGTACCGTGAGAACCTCTTAGGAGCACCTAAAAAGTTCACTGGTAGTACTTCAACAGTACTAGGGACATGCGTACATGCCTGTGCCGAAGTAGTAGCAAATGCACTCATTGCCAAAACACCTCACAATAGTCAAGAATTGGCAGAAGCAGTAGAAGCCTTCATAAATGTTTATAAAGGCAATGAAGACTACGACACTTCTAAGATTAGAGGCTTATGGCATAATATGGCAGAAATGCTAATCAAAGATTTTGTACTAAGTGCTAATACTATAGCTACTGAGAACTTTATTTACCATGAGCTACTCCCTGGCATATTTGTCGGGGGAACTTACGATGCTATCACGTCCACAGCTCCAAATGATGATATTAATAATCCAGTAGGACAATTAACAGTAAGAGACTACAAGACAGCATCTAAAATGCCGTCAACATTCTCCTACGCCTATAAACTGCAAGCCTATACTTATGCTTATATCTTGCACCAACAAGGTATCAAAGTATCTCAAGTAGAGCTATGCTATGTAGTGCAGCCTACTAAGACATTACCAGTACGCACTAAAAACTTTACAGCACCGTTTGATGACCAAGCTTATAACTTCATAGAAGGCATCTTACATTTAATAGCAGATTCTGTACAGTGCTTTAATAACTATCCTGATATCCAATATCTTTTGGCATGTGATTACAGGCTCAAAAAGAACAATATACCGGTACCAGAATAATGTTTATCGAATGCACAAATAAAGAAATTCTTACTATTGACCCCTCGGTTATAAATGTAAACACCAGCTATCCTGATGGAGACGGTGTCTACTTAGTACATGATGGAGTAGCTTACTTAGTAAGTGTTGTAATAGGAGGAGCTGTCTCTACACTAATATTGCCTACCAACTTTGTACCTTTAGAACAACGCTCTGAAGGTAAGACAATAATAAACAGACTAGACACAATAGAAAAATCTATACAAAACAAATCTGTAGAACATCAATTAAAAGAGGTCATTAAACATCTAACAACACTTGATATTAAAACCACACAATCATCTAGCAATTTTAATCTAGCAGAAATAACTAATCTAGTAGCTGTATCTCAAGATGCCAGCTTAATTAAAAATATTTAGGATTAATACTATGGCAACTAAAGCAGAGCTAGAAACACATATTACTGAACTGACAGCACGTATTTATACGCTAGAGCAAAAAATTAGAGATATACGAAAAGAGCCTGCTACAATACAATTTGGTGATTCTAGACGTGACAGACTTACAGTATACGAGTCTATAGAGGGTAATGATACAAAAGTGATAACACTTGAATTTGGTATCAGCGTATTGATACAGCCTGTAGCAGGTAACTGTATAAAGATATATAAACTATGACCACGAGGATGTCTTTAAACTCTCATCAAATCAAACAATTAAATCGGCTAGTTACCGATTAAAGGAGCCAATATGGCAATAAAACTATTAATCAGTGGTTTTGAGAATACAGGTAAGTCTACCTTAGCTGCTAAAATTCACAATGCACTAGTAATAAACTTTGATAGAAAAGAATACGGGTTTTCTGTACCTCATGTAAACATTACAGAGTACCACGGTATTGATGCTTTAATTGATACTATTAATGAGAAACTTGGAGCATACAAAGAACGCTTTGGTAAATTACCCGATACTGTTGTTTTAGACACTGTAACTCAATTTTATAGCACAATGCAAGCATTTAATGACAACGCCTTTAAAGGTTTTGATATTCATAAGAATAATAATAGAGACACTCTAAATCTAAATGCATACATCGAAGATGTTCTAATAGCCAATGGTGTAAATGTAATAATTGTAGCTCACACAGTATTTGATGCAGATACAGCTCGTCATATTATTCCGGCAACTGGACAATTCGGTAAAGCTGGGTCATGGATGTCGGTTAATAAAATAGCTGCGTAGTTACCACTACGATAATTTCCTTAATTGCTGGAATCTCTTGAAGGGTATAAAACTACAACACACGCGAAAGCAGTGTATGAATGTTTAACAATTTATACTTATAAGACAATCAGCAGCCGAGTACCGTGTAGGTACGGGTTCAACGACTATCCGAGACATCGGAGTACACTCAAGTGGGTGGAAACAGGAAAATACTAAATTAAGTTCTATATGTAGTAAATGACAATAAGGCCTATAACAAAAGGCAAGTATAAAGGACTTATAGTAGGAAATATACCTACAATAGTATAAGATATAGTCTAGTCTATATAGTGATATATAGCTGCGGGTAATGCCGCGGGTAAGATGTAACGACTCTTACTGAATATAACGTACTAATGAGGCCATTTTCATTGAAAAGAAAACTGGTAAATTTATCATTCATCAAAAGTCTATGAAATTCCCATGCAGAACAACTCTATCTGATTTGGAAGATTCATTAGACAGCGAGCAATATGACATTAACGAGCATATCGCTAAATTAACAGCTTCAAAAGTAGAAGCACAAGAGTTTCAACTCTAACAATAAATAACAAAATAAAACAAACAAGGAATAATAATGGCATTTTTAACGGTCAAGCAAGAATCAGTACAACAAGAAGGCGGCAGTGGTTATATTACTAAATCAGGTATTTATGACTTAACATTAAAACATGCAGAGGTAGTTAATACTACTAATGGAGCAGTACAAGTAAACTACTTCTTCGATAAATGTATGTCTTACGGTAACAATATCTTAGGTATCAACGGACAGCCTACATTCGGCTATAAGATCTTAGAAGCATTAGCAGCTGTAATCGGTGAAGAAGAACTATCAGATCCAGAACCAACTACAGTAACTTTTAAAAAAGGTGCTAAAGAACTTAATTGTATTCCAGAATTAAATGATGTAGCCGTAAAAGCTTGGATTCAAATCTCTTACAGAATGTACAAAGGTGCTATTCAAGAAAACGTATCTGTACGTCGCTTCTACAGAGTATCCGACGGAGCATCTGGCTCAGAAGTCCTTACAGGAGAAAATATCGGAGAACGTCTCGCTAAAGACGAGGCATTTGCATCTGAAATTAAATACGAAGATGGTGTAACTGAAGACGCCGTAGCAGCTTGGAAAAAAGCTCAACAATCTGGTAGTGGTGGTGGAGCTACTCCTGCAGCTAATCCTACTACTGCTGCTAAGTCAGGTTTTCCTGGTGCAACTAAAGCTAAATCAGGCTTCCCTGGAGCCTAGCTAAGTACTAGCATGCACTAAGAAGAAAGCTGTAAGTCTAGTCTAGTGCCAAGTGTCATAAGGTCTTGTTAGTACTGAACCAGCGTAGCAAATCAGACTACAGACGAGGACTAATGCGTCAGTAATGGGTACTAGGTCTTGACACAGACACTAAATAGGTCATTATAAAACCATCGGAGTACGTCTAGGACGTAAAGCCTGGGGCAGTAATAGATGCTGCATCAAGCAACAACCGTAACTCCAGTTTAGTTTTTGGTCTATACTACTACTATACACCAGGTCACACCTGGACTCTAGTATCATTATGGCAAATAGCCTTAATACTAGTTAAACCCTGGCCCTCTACTACAAGTTATTACAACGTGTAGTTATGGTCTTTTAAATTAAACAAATAACAAGGAATCTAAATGAACAAATTAAATCAAACTAAAGAATTACTAATTACTGTCTTAGGGCAAATCGAAAAATATGAAAATAAACCAACTAAAGCTGAATCAGCACGTATTCGTAAAACTTTAGGAGAGATTAAAAAGAATGTAACAAGTGTGCGTGCTGAACTACTAGAAGCAGACAAAGCATAATGGAAAACATTAATGTTAGTGGATCTCGCCTAATAGGTGGGATACCGTTACTAATTTTAATGACATTGAATGGTCAAAGTGGAATAGACCTACTAGATGCGTTAATCAACTATGTAAGTGCTTTAGCTGCTACAGCCGGATAACAATAAAAAAATAATATTAAAAAGGATAATAATGGTAGAACTCGTAGACAATAAAAGCCATCTAATTATAAAGCGTGATGGGACTGCTGAGCCTTACGACTACATGAAAATGTACAATGTGCTATTATGGGCCTGCGAGAATAACTCTATCCTTGCAGATGCTATCTCTGATGCATTAACAATAAAAATCTATAACAGAATGCCAATTTCTGTATTAGTAGATGAAGTTATAGATACAGTATCTAATATGACTTCACAGATAACTCCTCAGTACGATGATGTGGCTAAAAGGCTGTATTTGCAAAAAATGTATAAAGATATGTATAATATGCGTAGAAATCAGTACCCAAACTATAAAGATGTACTACAAACGCTGATAAGTAATAATAAGATTATTAATATATTTGATATACTGTCTGAAGATGAAATACATATACTGGGTAACGCTATAGTACCAGAGAGAGATCTTGATTCTACTTACCTAGGTTTAAACTTATTCTTCGATAAGTATAGCTTTAAAATTAATAGTCAACCAGTAGAACTATTACAACATGGCTTCATGAGATTAGCTATCCAAGGATTTCTATACGAAGATAAAGCAGTTAGAGTAGACTACATCCTGCAAAGGTATAACGACTTGTTTACATTTGTGTACACAGAGGCTACGTCCAAATGGCTCAACAGCTTAACTAATGATGCACAAATGGCATCATGCTGTTTGCATCAAATGGCAGATAACACTGAATCTATTAATAAAGTAGTTAGTGATATTGGGCAATATTCTAGACATGGAGGAGGCAACGCAGTAGACGTATCCTCTCTACGAATGCGAGCATCTCAAGTCGGTAAAGCCGGTAAGTCCTCTGGACCTACTCCTACTATCCAATTCGTTGAAAGTGCTATAACTCTATACAATCAACTAGGTGCTAGACCTGGTGCCTGCGTAGTAACATTTCAATGGTGGCACGCAGACGTATTCGAGCTACTAGAATTAAAAGACGAAGGAGGTAACGAATCTAAACGAGCACGTAAACTACAATACTCTATTAAGATTAATAGAATATTCTTACGTAGAATTCAAGAAGGAAAAGATATAACTTTATTTGATCCAAAAGAAGCCTCTTCCCTATTAAATCTCTATGGTGTAGAATTCGACAAAGAGTACGAACGATTAGAAAAAGAAGGAAAAGGTGAAACTACTGTACCTGCTAGTGATTTAGCATACATAGTAGCTAAAATTAGAGCAGAAACGGGCAACCTCTATGTCTTCTTTGACGAGAATTCAAATGAACAATCTCCATTTAATGCTAAGATTCACCAATCTAATCTTTGTCAAGAAATACACTTGCCTACTAAAGCAGCAGCACATACAGAAGACATACTATCAATGGACCTAAGTACCCAACAGTACACTACAAATACTACGTATGAGGCAGGGCTTTTAGCTTTATGTAATCTATCCAGTATTAATGTTGCTAAATGGGACAGCATGTCTGAAGAAGAGAAAAGCAAATCAGCTTATTGCTTACTACGTGCTTCTGATAACCTCATAGACTGGCAATACTACCCAGTTAAAGACGGCGAAATGTTTAATCGAAATTACAGGGCAATAGGTATAGGAATGAACAACCTAGCCTACCACTTCGCTAACAATAACATTAAGTTCTCAGATAAAAAAGCCTTGACAGTTATGGCTGATCTCAGTATATCCATAAAAAAAGTATTCACATCTGAATCAGAAAAATTAGCCGTAGAACGTGGTAGCTTTCCATTCTACAATAGAACTAATCTTACAAGGCCTTCTAGATTTTCAACATTATTTGCTATAGCCCCTACTGCTACATCTAGCATTATAATAGGAGCCACTGAGGGAATAGAGCCAGTACTAAAGCTTATAGCTGAAAAAACTGGGACATACTCTAATAAACAGCTAGTACCACAATTAGCAAAGCTTCGTTCAAAATATGAACTGGCCTTTGACATTCCTACTAAAGCTTTATACGACCTTGCAGCTGTACGACAGAAATATCTATTAGACCAAGGTCAGTCAATCAATACATATATCACTAACACTAATAGTGCATATGAAATTTTCAAGGATATAATTTATGCAGAAGAGCAAGGCCTTAAATCACTTTACTACTTACAGTCTCAGAACTCAGAAGTTGAAATATGTGAAAGTTGTGCATCATGAGTAATATACTAAATATAGAAACTAAGCCAGCATCTAATCCACTATTCGGTGGTCAAGAGGGTGGAGTATTTCTACGCTCAGATAATGTGCAATTTCCTATTTACAAAAACTTATATGAAGCTGCATTTGGTAAATTCTGGACAGATAAGATGATTGACTTCTCTGGGGATTCGCTAGGATTTAAATCATTACCTGCTGTAGCCCAACGCATGTTTAAACTAAACAACGGGTATCAATCTCTAATGGACTCAGGAGTTGTTAACATATATAATGATCTAACTATGTGTACCACTAACCCTGAGCTTGCAATGCTGTATCAGTATATTGCTCAAAATGAGTCTATTCATGCACTAAGCTACTCTACAGGACTTGTTGAGATGTTTGGAGATAAGGCTACTGAAGTAATTGATATTGTATATACAGATCCTGTAATTAAAACCAGGTTAACATCTGAAGTAGATTATGCAGACAAGCTAGACCGCAATAACATGCTGTCTATCTTCAAAGTAGTCGTAGCCGCATATCTCTTAGAACATATAAAATTTCCATTCAGTTTTTTTGTTACATTTCGCATTAACAACGCATACAATAATGCTATTAATGGCTTTAGTATGCTGTTAAAGAAAATTGCTGAAGATGAAATGGAAATCCACTACCCGACTAACGCCAATGTTATTAAAGACATGATACGTACTGGATTAGTGGATAAAGATTTTGCTTATGAATTTATTGCTAATGAAGTAACTAAAATAGTTAAGGATGAGTACTCTTGGAATAATTACCTACTAAAAGATGGGTCTATACCTGGGTATAACAAATCAATAGGTGAAGCGTTTATTGACTACCAAGCAAACAAAGCATTACGTGATGTAGGGATAGATACACTAGCTATAAAACCTAATGATACTATAACTTGGTTTAATCACTATAGAGATATTAGTAATCAGGTAGTAGCCCAGCAAGAAATGAAATCTAACCAGTACCAAAAAGGTACTATTAAAAACGATTTAGCTAGATTTTTAAAAACTAGTTAGATTACTAAATAAAGGAATAACATGACCGTTGATATTTTAAATGCTAACCATGTTGTGGTTAAAACAACTGAAAGAGAAGTACTGTTCAGCTATAACACTGCGGTAGCATCTAAGTATACTGACGGTACTGTTACTCTTACAGATGCTTGGGACTACTCAAGAACTACTTCAAAGTTTAGAAATCAATTCTTAAATGAAACAACCGCTGACACACGAAATAAACTAATAAGTGGAGAGTACAAATTATGCAATTAGAAAGACTTTATAAAACTTCTAAAACTGGTGCAACACAGATCATCGATATGGAAATAACAGGTAACACCTATACACGCACATGGGGACAATTAGATGGTAAACAACAATCTAAATCCACTATTGCAAAAGGTAAAAACATAGGACGTGCAAACGAAACCTCTCCTGAAGAACAAGCAATCTTAGAAGCTCAATCAGTCTGGGCTAAGAAACAAAAAGCTGGATACTCTACCTCATTGGAAGCACCTACAACAGTAGCCTTACCTATGAAAGTAAAAGTATTTCAAGATCAGCTAAATAATGTTATATTTCCATGTGTCTCAACTCCTAAACTAAATGGTGTAAATGCCACATATAGGTTAATAGATAATGAGTTACTCCTAACTAGCCGTGGAGGTGAAGTATATCCTCCTATTCCTCATTTAGAGGATGAAGTACGGGACATTATGGAACGTCTATCCACAACTGAATTAAATGGAGAATTATACATCCATGGAGAACACTTACAGGATATTACATCTGCTGTTAAAAAACCTAAAGAATTATCCAAGAAACTTACATTTAATATCTTCGATATCCCACTCATAGCTGAAGAATTTGAATATAGGCATAACAAGATGATTGATGTTGAATTAGCTACAGAGTTTAATAATTATGTATTCTTCCTTACAGGCATAGAGTGTGATGATATGACTGACATAGAAAATCACTATAACCAATGCATGGCTGCTGGTCTTGAAGGTACTGTAATAAAAAACTTTAATGGATTATACGAGCATAATGTTAGAAGTACATCTCAATTTAAATACAAGAAAACTAAAGATGCTGAATTCCTGGTACATGCTTATAGCATTGACAAGAACAATCATCCAGTTTTTGAAGCTTTTGTAGGTAGTCCTGAAGAAGGTAAAATGTTCAAAGTAAAACTAAAAGGCACTAACGAAGAACGATTAGCAATGGCAGCGGAAGCTGACAACTATATCGGTAAGTGGTTAAAGATTGAATTTGAAACTTATAGCAAGAATGGGATACCGTTAAAACCTGTAGGTATTATGTTTAGAGGATGTGATGCCAATGGTCAGCCAACAGAATAAACATTTCACAATTACCTTTGAGTACGAAGACTACACTGATGTAGTAGATACGGACTTATTAATGTTTAGAGGTATGAAAAATAAAGATGGTAATAGACCTGATTTTATTACTATAAAATGTAATAGGCCTTCTAATGACTATGTTATAACCTCTAACACTATAAATGCTATAAAAGGAATGTGTTTTATTTTATCTAGTAATTTACTTAATATCTGTAGAATACAATGTAGACCTCTATGGTTCCATAAGCTAGTAATAACAGCAAGGGATTCACAATGATAAATATAAACTTATTTGGCGGTCCTGGTACAGGTAAAAGTACTACAGCTGCTGAATTATTCAGTAAGATGAAGTCTAACCAATACAAAGTAGAATTACTACAAGAGTACGCTAAAGACTTAACTTATGGCAAAGACACTGTAAGGCTATCTGATCAACTACACATACTAGGAGAACAACATCATCGTTTATTTAGACTACAAGATAGTGTAGACTACGTAATACACGATAGTCCATTTATAATGGGACTAGCCTACTTAGACGACACTAGTATCATACCGACTAAGGCTTTTAAAACTTTAACATTAGAACTATTTCATAAGTATAATAATCTTAATATCCTGTTAATTAGAGACACTGAAAAACACCCTTACCAAGAATATGGAAGAGCGCATTCATTGGAAGAAGCAGAAAATAAAGATAAAGTTATAGAACAGCTACTAATAGATAATGCAATTCCTTTTATTAAAATAAGAGTAAGTACTACTACCGCGAACGATATACTAAAAAATTTAAAATAAAGAGACAATAATGGAAGAATTATTCTTACAACAACCAGCCGCAAAGACATCAATATGGGATGATTACGTACCTATTTTACAAAATGGAAGACATACTGATATATACCTTACAGGCCAAATAGAAGAGCCGTCTGAATACAATAGAGTATGTCATATTCTTAATCATTCCTACGCAGGAGATACTGTTACGCTACATATTAATAATGGTGGAGGATACGTAGATTCTGGTTTCATGATTATTGAAGCTATTACAAATAGCAAAGCAACAGTCACAGCCAAACTATCTGGAACTGTAGCATCTGTATCCACTATAATAACTTTATCCTGTGCTGAAATAGAAATTGCAAATTATATACAATTTATGGTACATAACTATTCAGGCGGTGCAAGTGGAAAAGGACACGAAGTTAAAGCACAGGTAGACTTCACAGACAAAGAACTCAACTCCGCATTTACTGAAATCTATGGAGGATTCCTAACACCTCATGAGATGGAATTAGTAATAGCTGGTAAAGACATCTGGATGGGAAAAGAAGAACTTAAAGCTCGCTGGACTGCTAGAAAAGAATGTGATGCTGCTGCTATAGAGGATATTGCTGAAAGTAGAAAGAATAAGTAATGAAATACTTATGTATAGACACTAATATACCATTACTTGACGCTAATCACATAATTGCGCTAAGGCAAGAAAAAGACACTATAGTGTGTATAGCAGAAACAGTAATTGACGAACTAGACTCTAAAAAGTCAGGCCTTAACGAACTTGAAAGCATAGGCTTAAAAGGTAAGAGATCTTATGAGAAGTATATCCCTAACGATTTTAAATTTAGATCTATTGCACAACGAGTAGCACTTCTACAAGGACTGATTGACACTGATGGCTCTATAAGACCTTCTGGTGAAGTAATGTTTTATACATCCTCACACCAGTTGGCTATGGATGTAGTGGAGGTATCTAAGTCTTTAGGTGCGTATACTACAGTATCCACAAGAGATCGTATGGGAGCTCTTAAAATTAAAGGAATTGAAACTAATTGTAACCATATCTCTTACGAAGTACGTATTAAGAGATGTGAATTTAATTTAGCATCAATACCGCGTAAAGCAGCTAATCACAGGTACATTGAAAACAGTAGACTAAGTATTGCCGCTATTGAGCATATCGGGGTAGAAGCTGTTAAGTGTATTACACTAGACTCTTCTGACCACTTATACTTGACAGATAATTACATACCTACCCATAACTCTGCAGATGAAAAGAACTTAATCTATTTCCACCCCCTCTACGATTCTTTAGACTTTATTGTTCGTAATCGCCTAAAAGGCGGTAAAGCGAAAGGTAGAGAACTAGAAGAAAAAGTAGAAACACAGATGGAAAAAATAGTACAAGACTGTAACATCGAGGCCCTTACAGGTCTCGGCATGCGCGGTAGAACATTTACAGACACTGTAGTTATTATAGATGAAGTCCAAGGGATGTCTAAGAGTTCCCTACAAAAAGTATTAACCAGATTCGGTAAGAACTGTAAGATAATACTAGTAGGCTCTAACAACCAAATAGATAATCCTAATATGACTAAATTCACAAATGGACTTAGTGTAATACTTAATGATTGTGCTACGATACTAGGCAATGGTGTGAACAAACACGTAGTACCTCTTCAACGAGTTGTACGATCTAACTTTGCGGAGTACGCTGAAAAGCTATTCTCAAAGGAGGTGTAATGGGAGCAATGGTAATAGCCTTAGGGCTAGCCGTTCTATTTAACTTCATAATACTACGTATAAAATGGAATAAAGGGAAATACGCTGACGTAGGAGTTGACATATTAATGTTAATTTTACTGAACAGTATATTTGGTGGTTCAATACTTGGAGTTGTATCAGCGACTGCTGGTTCGACCTTAATAAGTCTCTACTTAATATGGTTTCCAATCAAAGTATTTGAACAAAAAAAAGATGCAGATAGTACCTGCACTAATAAAGAACAAGACAAATATGCCACAATGGCTGAAAAATTTGATAGTTTGTTCGATTAAATCAAAAGGAAATGCAATGGCATTTAAAGAAAATGATAGCACTGCTCAAGATATTGAAAGTTTAAGAGATTTTTTAGGCTCTTTCCTTGGTGTTATTGATCTTGCGGAAGTAACACCATGGGATGAACACTTAGAGGCAGTTAAACATGCACAAGATACTGAAGTACCTTCAGAAACAGATAACGCATTAACCCTTAAAGAAAAAGCAAATAAAGTAGTACATAACATTCTTGATGACTTATTATCTAAAGATATCGAAGTAGTACATGCTCAAGAACTTCTTACACTACTAGAAGCAGTTAATGTATGTTCAAGTTGGAATGACTAATGAATGACTTAGTACAAGATATTTATGACTTCAACGACAAAGCAGGATTACTAGGAAAAGGTATGGATAGTTTCGTAGAAACTGCCTATATCCTTGAAGAAGCTGTAGAAGGTTATGAAGATGTATTTAATATGCCTGACGATCCAGATGCTCCTACAGTAACAGCACGAGACTGGGCCCTAGGCTTCCTCAATCAAGTTAAAGAGGCTAAAGAAAATAGAAACTTGCCTATGCCCTCAGAAGTGGACGAGTTAGACAAAGCAATTGACGGTGTTGTTTTCAACATCGGTAAAATGGCCAAAATGGGACTATCTGTAGCTCAAATAAAAGAAGCTTTCAAAGTAGTAAGTGATTGCAATATGAGTAAACTCGGAGCTCCTAAAGACAAACTTGGTAAACAATTAAAGCCTGAAGGCTGGACTGGTCCTGAACCAGAGTTACAGAAAATCTTAGATGAAAGACTTGCAACTACTCCTGAGGAGAAGCCCCAGGATGGATAAACAGATAAAATGTTACAGAGACCTTTCAAAAGAAGAAGTAGTACTACTGAATGAAGCTAAAACATTAGCTGATTCATGTAGTACCTTAATCAACAAGTTAAAGGCCCTAGAAGGCCCGAACCAACGTTGGGTATCTATTGGTGCCATAGATTTACAAAAAGGCTTCATGGGCCTCATACGAGGCATTGAACAGCCTACAACATTTTAAGGATCAGCATGACTGAAAAACATAAAGACTCTACACTAGATAATAATCTAACAAGTGACACTGCTGAGCCTACAAAAGCAGAGATTGCTAGAGCGTATAGATTAATAGCTAATGCTAAAATTAGAAAACAAATGCATGATAACGAGGTAGCCCTAAAAGGACACTTCGTTAATTGGGTATTTAATAATCTCAATCTAAAAAAATATCGTTAGGTATATAGGCACTCCTTAGGGAGTCCTTATTATATATAAGATAAACTAATAGTAACTATAAGGAAACCTAATGAGTAGAACAGTTCAACAACAGCATGTAATAGATACTGTAAAAAGAGAAGATGTATCGCTAGTAAAAGTAAAAGCAGTAGCTGGTGCTGGAAAAACATTCACATTAGTAGAATTAGCTAAAGAGCTGCAGCCGACTAAAGGCTTATACTTAGCATACAATAAAGCAATCGCTGAGGAAGCCACACAGAAGTTTAAAGGCACTAATATGCAGTGTTCCACAATTCACTCCTTAGCCTACAACGCAGTAGTACGGCAACAAGGTTTAAAAGTAGGCTTCTTTGGAGTACGAAATGTAGTTCCTAGTATCGCTCCTTACCTCATTAGACGTGAAGTAGTAGACACCTTAGAAGATTTTTTCTTATCATCTCATATTGATATTCAACAATATTTAAACAATACTGATGCAAGTTCAGATGTTAAGCTATTATGTCTTGATAATTTAAACAGAATGGCTAATGGAGAGATCCATTGTGGGCATAGTTTCTACTTAAAACTTTATCATATCCTTATATCAAACAATGCTATACCAGTACCAAGCGTAGACGTATTAATGGCAGATGAATTCGGAGATATTTCAGAGTTAACACTTGATATATTTAAAAGAATTAAAGCCCCTAAGAAAATAGCAGTAGGAGACCCTCTACAAAATATTTATAGTTTTAACAAAACTATAAATGCATTTAATGCCTTAGAAGCTGCAGGGATATCTGCAAATCTTACTGAATCCTTTAGAGTATCTGCTCCTATCGCTAAAGATATAGAAAACTTCGTAAGAGCTTATATAGATCCTAGCTTTTTATTTAAAGGAAGAGAGTACCCGAAAGATACTCCTATAATAACTAGAGGGTATATAGCGAGGAATAATTCAGGACTTCTTGAAGAAATGTTTAGACTAAAAACAGAATTAACTAGGTTTCATACTACTCGTAGAATTGATACAATTTTAGAGCTTCCTTTAGTATTAGCTAATCTAGGAAATGGTAAACCTATAGAAGATTTCAAATATAAACATATTGAAAAACTTAGAAAAGAATATGAAAAGAGTCCTGTATTAAAAAAGAAATTTATGTCTGTAGGAACATATGTAAGAAAAATGAATAAAGAAGATGCAGAGTTGCAATCAGCTTTTAATACTGTACTAATACATAGCCCTAGGGAACTTAATGCTCTTGCTAAATACGCTAGAGAATGTGCTAAATCCGAATGTAACCTCACACTAACTACTGCGCATTCCTCAAAAGGTTTAGAATTCTCAGCAGTAGAAATAGCTCCTGACCTTAATGAATCTACTAGTAAAGCTCTTTATGAACTTAAACTTATAAAAATAGAAAATGCTGCACAAAGAAACATACAATTAAATAAATTAGAAGAAGAGCTACGCCTATACTATGTAGCTTGTAGTAGAGCTATGATTGAATTAACTAATGCTACCTGTTTTCCCAAAGTACTTACTTAAAAGACTATGTGAATAATTACAAACAAAATGTGAATAAGATACTAAATGTACGTGAATAACTATCATAGTTATATTTAAATACACTATTTACGTATACTATATATAATACTAGCAAATGAAGAAGAACTATTTACTATTAACTTACGAACATCTTATACATTGTGACGATATACTAAGTAATTAGTATACTGCTGAGAGTAATTTTAAGGTACCTACAAGCCTCAAACACTTCGAACAGATACAAAGTATAGCCTAGGCATATAGTATTGTTTATACGTAAGATATATGTTAAACTGTACTCTCGATATAATTACTAGTTTCTTAATAGCTACGAGTCCCTGTATTAGGTACTTACAGCTCTACCTGAGTAAACTCAGTTTACGAAGAGTATATCGAATAAATCTCTCTCTAACCTTAAATTGCTTTAAATGCCCATGGTAGGTGTATTAGACTATTAAACATACTCTGTTACTACTCATTTAATATACTAATCTTAATTCAGTATTATTTACTGGTATAAATCTTACCCAAAGTTATTCACATCTTTCTACAATTCTTGTAGTAATGAAAAGTTATTCACATGATATTCACATATTCTCAAGCTATTCACAATCACATGTGAATAACTATATAATAACTATAATACCTTGGCTACCATCTCAACACCTGATGGACTTACAACTTCCCACACTCTTTCAAATATCTTGAATGGATTATAAGAACTAATACCTTTATCAAGTATACTACCATCTAATACGTCTGACGTATCTCCAGTAACAAATGTCTGTAATGCAACATCTGCACCAACTCTAGATGGGTTATCCTTTACGATTCTTTTAACTACTCTTTGAATTCTAGTAAAATATCTAATAAAGAAAAATGGTCCCATCTTATCCCCATATCTAATATATTTATTAAGAGGAGCTTCGTAGTTAATGTAGTTATCTATAGCTTCTCTAAGAGCTTGCTTTTTACTTTGTCCCTTATTCTCTATGGCATTGTAATACTGTGCATATCTAAAATAAAAGTCAGATACTTGAGTAGCTTTTAACATCTGTTGAAATGGCTTAGTCTTCTGAGTCATAAATAAATATTGTATAACAGTATTAGCTGTCTCATTAGTTATATACTTATCTGTCTTTTCATTAGCCCAATTAGCAACTCTATTATTATCTTGTATAGTACTAACATCCTCAACTATAGATTGGTACAACCCTGCATCAATTAATGGTGCTACAGTATTACTCTTAATATCCTCCGTAAGTTCCATTACTCTAGATTTATTAATCTTCATACCAGCCTGCTCGTTTCTTAATAAAATACCTAATTCTTTCTTATCAGCCTCATACCTTTTTAATTCTTTAGCACCTAGCACTAACAACTTAAATCCTACAATGGGATGAACCCCCGAGTATGCGAGTAACTTTGCATTAGATACCAAGTTACCAAATAGTACCTCAGGAGTCTTAATAACTATATTTCCTTTAGCTATCTGCATTAAATCCTGCCATAACTTTTCTATTACTCTAAATTTAGCTCTAGTCTTAACAGACATCTTATCAGCAAGTACAGAGTTAGCAGCAGTTAAATCATCATCTCCAAATGCAGCTTCAAGCATTTCTTTCTTAATAATTATAACCCTATCTTTACCTTTTCCAAACTTTTCTTTAGCGTACTCTTTAGTTCCTCTAGGGAGTCTAGCCCACATTTGTTCATACTTAGTAACACCCATCTCTCCAGCATTCTTAAGCTCTAGCCCAAATGCTTCAGCACTTAACTCAGATGGTCTAATCTCTACATACGCTTCTTTATTTAACTCGTAGTTAGCCTCATAGTCTTCAAACAACATATTCATTACAGATTTATTATGTCTATCTGTAGCAGCTGCTGTACCCATAGTACTGTAAGATCTAGCTAGATTTTGTGTGCCTCTAGTTTCCATCTCCAAATATTTCTTCTTTTCTGCATGATCCATAGTTACTCTAAAGTTTATAATATCACCATACTGATCGTACATAGGATGCATATTAACTTCAAGTCTATCTGCTTTATACAGCGCGGTAGTCTCTGCTAATACTTTTTTAAACTTCTTAGCCTTCTGAATACTATCTAGCTGCTCTAGCGCATCAACTCCATCTGACTCTGCATTTATAATATCTAATAGTGTATAACCTCTAGACTTCTTATCCTGCAGTCCAAACGCTCCATTAGCTCTATTTACATTTGTATTTTTTATAAGGAACATTCCATATTTAGTAGTACTACCTGGTATCTTGCCAGTCTCCCTGATAAATGTATACCCTTCATTTTCTTTCTGTTTTCTATCTCGTAGTGGAAAGAACTCTAAAGAGATATCATTATTGTAAGTCTCTTTAATGTATCCCTTAATAATATTATGTGGGTTACCCTCAAGCTCCTTAGCAGATGCTACCTGAAGCCCGTGCGCTAATAGTATAAACTTATCAACACCTTCCTGTACTTGTGCTACATACTCTTTCTTAGTCATTACTGACTTCTTAGTCAACTTTACCTTACTTAGCAATTTCTTCTCTAAAGTATCCTTATAATTATCATATCCTTTACCACTAAGAAAATCTAACATATCACTCTTAGCACTGTCACTAGTTTCTTTAAGTGCTATATAACTAGCTAACTGATCTACTTGTTTGATATCTTCTTTCTTGTATATAGTGCCTTGCTTTCTTTCTTGACCAAACTCTAATACTATATTCTTTGCATTAGTTATTAACCCTTTACCTGTTACCATGTAATTAGCTAAAGACTTAGTATCTCTTAATACATTGTCACTTAGTCCTTTAGACAATTCTTTTATCTTATTATCTACCTTACTAGGATCACGTAGAAGCTCCTGAAGGGACTTTGAATCTAACCCTAGTGATTGTATATCAGTTCTTAGAACTACGTCTGTAAGTGCCTCATTGTTACGTACATTGAGCCTATCGTTATTAATTAAAACATCTCCAAAGAATTCTGTAGCCTGTCCTAGTACATTCTCATATGCCTTCTCTCTTACATTATCTACTGATTGTGTTAACTTCAATATAGCGTCAGTCAACTGAGTGTACAGTCCTGGCTTATCTAAAAAGTCTCCTATAGCAGATCTTATAAACCCATCCTCAGCTAATCCTACACCTGTCAATAAATCATTATACATTTTAGCATACTGTGCAGCTATTTTCTTAGCTTCTTCCGTATGCCCTATTAATCCTTTAGCCCTATTAATCTTAGGCAACACTCTAGTCATCTTATAAGAAATTGTAATTATATTTATTATCTTAGTAAAGTAGTTACTGCCTGGAGATACATCTCCTATGATCTTCTTAACTTCCTTTCTTAAAGCTATCATTTCCTCAGCACGTTCTTTATCACTAAGCCCTTCTATTTTCTCAGCACTATCGAATACACCTAATATAGGATCTGTAATCTTCTTAATATGTTCATCAGCCTTGTCAAAAGCTTTAGCCGTAATATCCGCTGTAGCATCAAACATCTTTACTGCTTGATTCTCTGAAGTTTTATCCGCTGCATGTCTATTAGCTCGCATAATATCAAATATTAAATTAGCTCCAGCATCTGATATTGACTCATCTTTTACACCTGTTGCAAACCCTGCTATCTTAGCCATTAGATTTAAAAACAGTCTATGTATCATGTCTAGTATCTTTTCACCAGCTTCTGCATCAATTTTACTCAACGCACTAATATTCTGCATAGCTTCATTGAACATCTCATTAGTCAGTATACCAGCCATGAACTCATGTAGTCCATTAGCTGTAGGATTACCATGTCTGTCTGTATTCTCAAATATATACTTCCATTTAGCTTTAGCTTGCTCTATTTCCAACGAGGAGTACTGCTTGCTTCCATCCGAGTAGCCAGGTAATAGCGACTCCCATGTAGAGTGTTCTCTAGCTACTTTGTATAGCTTCTTTAATGCTCCGACTAATGCTATAGTTTCTGTATCTTTAGATACTACTCTATTACTATCATCAAACATAAAATCCATAGCAGCATGCACTAACTCATGTACATACACTTCTTGATTTGTCATAGTAAACTTATTCCTAAAATCAGCACCTGGACCATCTGTATCAACTTCTACTTGTATCTCGCCTGTAACTGTATTGTACTGCCCTTGAGCTTCTTTACCTGTAAGTGTATCCCATTTTATTTTAGTATTAGTATTCTGTAGCTCTTCTACTACTGTTGTGATACGTTGTAATACATTATCCAATCTAGCACTCTGCGCTTCATCGAAATTATCCCCTAAGTTAGCTTTATCTAGCTGCTTCAATGTTTCGTTAACATTGTAACTATTTCTCATGGTACCGTCAGTGTCATAGAAGTATTCTTCTACTTCATCATTCGTCATCTCATCTTTGATATCTTTACTACCTAACACAGGCTTCAAAGGTCTTAGCTTTACTAAGCTTTCACCTTTAGCATTACGATACCCATGAGCTATCTCAGCATTAAGCAATTTAGCATAAGCCTCATTACTAAAGTTCTTATTGAATTCGTCCTGTAGCAACTGTACTTCTTTGCTCATAGTTACAGTAGCTTGCTTATCCTTTGATAAAGGTACTTCAGTGCTTGCATTAGCTCTCACAGCTTCTGTCATAGCCATAGCTGGAGTCTGTCTTGCCAAAGCATTAGCTTTGTCTACTATCTTCTCAGCAGCCTCTCTAGCCTTAGCTTTAATTTGAGGTCCTGTTAAACGTACGTCAGCATCCTTACTAGTTTTAATCAACTCTTTAGTAACGCTCTTAGCTATATCTTTTACCATAGCTTCTCTTGCTTTACATGCCATCTGGTTCCTTTAGTTACACTTTTTAATCTGATTAGCAGCTTTAGAGATGTTTGCTGCTATAAATTTGTTATCAAGACCATCTATAATGATTTTATCTGCAATTATAGCAGGTTTGCCTTCAGAGTCAAGTGCTTCTTGTGAAGATCCTAGAATTACTTCATTACTAGCAGCTTCGCTATTTTCCCAATACTTATTCTTAGGAGCTTTTACTTCTTGTTTCTCGTATGCCTTACCCTCAGTGTTCCAATCATAGTGACCACCTTCGATAGCTACGTGCTCATACCTGATAGGCTTGCTAAGTATCTTAGCTCTGCCTTCCTCAGAGATGCTTTGCAAGTCTTTCATACCACTATAAATCTTAGCTACCGTATTAGCCTTATCGGGGCTTTCAGCCTCTTTTAAATACTTACCATCTACCTCTAGCAGCTCTTCAACTGTTGCCGAGTCCATAGCTGTAACTAGGCTACTTAATATCTCAGTAGTCAGACTGTAGCTATTAGTAAGATCTGCAACTGCCTTATTATATACTTTACCGTCTGTAACAGCATCTTTTATAGTAGCCATCTTAGCATCATGCACACCTAATGAATCTGTAGCTAATAGCGACAAACTCATTAACGAACCATCCAAGAAGTGTATAGGTATAACTGCTCCGGAAGCATACGACTCTACTAGCTCTCTAGTCTTAGACTGGGCACTATCAAACTTATCGGCACTAGTTCTAAACTTGCCTTGTCCTGTTACCTTTAGCTTACCTATAGTGACTGGCTCATAGTTCTTTGATTCTTCATTAAATATCATTAATTTATCGTCAACATTTTCTGCTAAAGCTACCTTAACAGCTGGCATAGAATCTTTAAGTGTAGTTATTATATCGTCTACTTCTATAGAGTTAAGAGGTCTTTCAAGTACTTCCTCTTCAGCCTTGACAGCTTTATCAAGCTTGACTTTAAATATTCTAAACATTGCTGTAAATGAATCATTTATTGTTCTACCAGCTTCTATATACTTAGCATATGTTTTGTTAAACGTCTCATCTAAAGCTACACCAACACTTGCTTTTATACTACTCTCTAAGTTATCTTGTAATTTCTTATTAAGCACAAACTCTAAACGTTCATCAGCACTACTACTTAAATATCTCTGTGCTTCAGACTTAGCTAGCTCTGTTAGATTGCTCTTATTATTTACCCAATCTTTAGTTTCTACGTTATACTTAAAGCCGTTAGCAGCTGACAGTATCACTGCCTCTACTTTCTTAGCAGCCTCTTTTGAATTATCCTCTATAAGGCCGTAGAAATTCTCTATAGATCTATCAATCATCCCTTGTACAATTTTACTAATACCTGAACCATAGTTGAATACCATAAACGGAGACTTCATAAACTTTCTAGATATCTCTGCTATATTTTCAGCTGATCCCAGGTCACTACCTAGTGCTAGCTCTACAGCTCTTCCTATAGCTTCAGAGCCTTTATACTTCTTAACTATTTTAGGCATACGTTCACCCATCTCTTTAGCAGGCTTCTGATATGCATCTAAAGTACCTTTATCTTCTGCTTGCTCACCAAATGAGCTGTACTTGAATGCTGGTTTGCCATCTACCATCTCTCCAACAAATACTCCACCACCTTCTAAGTGGTACTCTGGATTGTCAATTAGTGGCATCTGTAATGTCTTTAGTATATATCCTGAAGTTACTGCATCTACCTCAAGCACTAGCTTAGCCTCAAAGCCCTTACTATCCCCATTGTTAGCCTCAATATACTCTATGTATCTTCTAAGCTCGGCTATCCCAGCTAAAGCATGCTCTGGATCGTGAGGTGTGACACCTTTACCTTTAGAGTCTTTAACATCTTTACTGTACAGTAAATCCATTATATCCAATGTGCTCTCATGGCCTTTAACCATTTCAATTATTTGACTTTTAATATTATCCCATTCTTTGATAGAGCTATCTTTAGTCATCTTATCTATGTCAAGACCAAATGCCATACCTAAAGATAATAACATCATGTCTTTATCTTCTTGTGTCTCTATTACCTCAGGCTTAGTATTAATAGCAAATCTATGTAGTTTTGTACCTTGTGGGTTAAAAGTATTAGAGTCTATATAAAATCTACCATTCTTCCCAAAGAAGTAATTGAAAAACATCTTAGTCTTACCAGTACTCTTCATGTCAGCCTCTAGAGTCATCATGTGATCTATGTTAGCTTCTATAGCTAAATTCTTGCCGTTGACGCCCTCCCTGTTAGTACTATGTACTTTCTCAGGGTCTTGCCATCCTAGAAATACTCTAAGTCTCTGCTTTTCTTTTTCGTCAGCTACTATACTATTAAAATCTGTCATGAAATCATCATTCCAATTCCATTCAACATTCTCGTGCTTATTAAGAGCTTCTTGAGTTTTTGGTGCTGTAGTAAAGTATTTACCTTGAGCTGACTGATTTATTACTTCTTTATCTCCTCTAGTTTTGCTAAACCTAGGGCCTTTACTGCTACTTTCAGCAGCTAGTATTTTTGTAATAGCTTTAGTAGCTAAACCTAAACTTACTTTAGAACCAAATACCTTAGTTCTTTGATTAGCTTTAAGTTTGTCAATACTTGTCAAGGTAGCAATACCTATCTTGTTTCCTTTACCAGCTTCACCATACACTTCTGTGTCATTTTTAGTATTCATGTCTAGTAGCTTACCACTTTTCATCGACTCTAGCCCTATCAGTCCTAGCTCTGTGCTTAGCTTAGCAACTAATATCTCTGACACGTCAGACTTATCTAAATCCGGTTTAATACCAAGAGACTTAACTACAGCTTGCCCTATAGCATTAGCAGCAGTACTAGTAAGTGTGTCTACGTCAACTAGCCTTTTACGCTGCTCTGCTGTAACTTGTGCTCCTGCAGGAATGCCAAAGAATCTGTTTACATCGTCGTCAGTTCTTTCATTCCATCTATCAACCGAATTAGCTAACCAATCTGTAGAAGCTGCAGCTAAAGCTGTAACTGCCTCAGGTCTTAGTATTAGTTTCCTGTCAGCATTTTCCACAAACATTAGTCTAGATATATTCTGATAAGCTTCAGCTCCGTCTGGGATGCTGTAATCTCTTAAGTCTATACCTTGATACATCTTATCTGCTGTAGTATAGTTAATAGCTTTCTCTAGAAATTCCATAACTTCTTTAGCCTCTGGCATATGTTCATCAGTTACTTCAACCTTTCCTAGTAACTTTGTAAATGAATTCACATCCTCTTTAAATCTTACTAAGTTGTTGTATACAGGTTTAGCTCTCATGTAATTTAGTAACTTATCCTTCCTAGCTTTTAACTTAGATGGAGTATTATTTATAGATAAAAATCCTGCACTGTAAGTTTGCTTAAGCTCTCTAATGCGTCTATTAACGTCTTCTAAAGCTTCAGCTTTTTTCAATGCCTCTTTCTCTTTAGTATTGAACGCCTTAGTGTCTCTAGACTTTGCTGACGTAGCGTCTCTCTTACCTTTAGCTATAAACACTTCATACTCAGTTATCTTACTAGTTATTCGTTTAATAGCTTTCTTTGTATTAGTAATCTCTTTAGCAGAATATAGTTCTGGATCTAATTCATCTTCAAGTTCTTTAAGTTCAGTTTTGTAGTTATTAATCCAACCTAGTAGCTTCTTCGTATTTAGTTCCAGCTTAGCTGCAAACTTCTTACCGCCTTTAGCTTTTAGATTCTCGAATATCTTATCAAGCTTCTCTTTAGATGCGTTATTAATATCTTCACGCTCTTGCAGCAGCTCTTGGTATCTATTATCACTCTCTATCCTATAAGTGACCAACTCCCTAGGAGGCATAGCTTTAGCTAGTATAGCCATCTCTTGCTGTACTGCTTGAAGCTCTTTAAGGTCTTTGAACACCTCTGGGTATTTATCTTCACTAATAGTAGGCTTACTTACTAGTTCTCTTATAATACTCTTTATACTACATGCCATTCTATACTCCACTACACTTACTAAGGTTATCCATAATTATCTTACGAATACCTGCTGGTGCTGTTTTTAATTTATTTATTATAACTTCTCTTTTGTTAGTTAAAGCTTTCATAGTATCAATTTTAACGGATGTAGTCTTTTCTATTACAGGATTAACTACAACTTCATTACTTTCTAACTTGACTAGCTCTTCAACTAATGCTGCTAATAGATCTTCGCCAACTAGCCCATCTATATCTTTAAAAACTTTAATAGTACCAGCAAGCTCTTTTTCTGTAGTAAAAGCTTCTAATTTCTTTACAACTCTAGCATACTCTCTTTCAAATATTTCAGACTCTTCAGCTATATCTTCTTTAGTATATTTTTCATACTTTGATTTAGTAATATCTTTTTTCATTGCAGTTTTTACAGCTGTATTTTTTGCATCCTCAGATCCTCCAATAGGTATTTCAGATGCTGCTTTCACTTCCTCTGCTCGTCTATTAATCTTCTTCTTATAAGGCTTCTTAGACTCTTCCTTTAATTTTATAAACTTTCGTTTACTTGCTTCAGTAATATTAGCATATATAGCTATTTTATTTCTAAAAGCCTTAATCCATTTCTGGTCAGAAGGTTTAAGATTCTCTAGTATAACTCCATCACCATTAGTAGGTGCTACAGCCTCCTTAGCTACTCTAGGAGCTCTCTTAGGCTCTTCCTTAGTACTTTTACCTTTAACTTCTTTCTTTGCCTTCTCCGTAGGTTTCTGTGCTTCTGGTGACACCTCTTTAGGCTTAGCAGTCTCGGTAACAACTTCCTCTTTAATACTGTCTACTTGTGTATTAGTATCACTAGGTTTTTCAGTAGTATCTGCCTCGGTAATCTTCTCAGTCTTGCCCGCAGGGAACCCATCTTCTGGCTTACCAAAACTATCAGCTAACTCTCTTAAATCTTGCATACTCTTATGTTCAGTTTTAAGGGTATCTAGCAATGCGTCTATACTAGCGATACCTCTTATAGTCGTATTACCGTATCTGACTATTGCATCATCTGCTGACTTATGGTCTTTAAGATACTCACTCCTATATAGTCTTTTAGTATCTTTCATAGCCTTAGGGTCTTCAGAATACTTACTTGCATCTTTATGCCCGTCAATAGTCCAAGGCATCTTGTTCTCTCTATCCCATCTAGATACTTCATTCTGAAAAGCTTTTACCTTATCGTACTGCCCTCCAATAAAGTCATTTAGATTCTCTAAAGCTTTCTTATCTTTTATACCCTCTACTAACATTGCAGCCCACTGTAACGCTCCAGGTTTACTACCACCTCCTAGTAACTTCTCACCAGCAACTTCCTTATAGTTCTTTAATGCGTTAGCTTTGTACTTAAGTAGTTTCTTCTCATTCTCAGATATGCCCTCAAGCTTAATAGCACTCTCTACATCCTCTAGTGACGCAGCTGAACTACCAAGTATATTCATTACTTTCTCTGAATTAGTAACCTTATCATCTGTTAATATAGCGTGAAGCTCTTTAGCATTAGACGCTGTAGCTAAAGGTACAAGTCTCTCTATCTTAGCATCCATAGCTGCTATCTGATTAGGCCCAGCACCTTGCTTAATAGCCTCATCTTTAGCTTTTATGATATAGCCTAAGAAATCCTTAGACCCTCTAGCAACAGCTTCTGTATACTGCTTATTCTTAGCTTCATCAATTGGTAGTCCAGCTTCCTCTCGTATAGTATTAGCTTTAGTAATATCTGCAACAGGTTTAGTAAGGCGTCCTAATGCATCTTCATATACACTGTCAAATTGCTTTAGTGAGCCATTCAATGCGTCTTCTTTCTCTTTACTTACAGGAGTTATTTCTTCAACAGTTGCTACACCACCTTCATTATCATGCAATTGCTTAGCCACAGCTGCATGTGCCTCCTTATTAACCTCAGTAGGAGCTATCGGAGTAGACTTCAAGTCAGCGTCAGTAGGTGTTGCTAGCGAATCTCCTTCAACCTTAACCATCTTTTCGGATACTTTCTTAATAGCTTCTGGACTCACACTAGGGTTAGCTTTTATAGTCTCTTCAGCTATATCTACTTGGGTATCTTTATCTTTTGGTTTAAACTTATCATTCAATTTAGCACCAAATGGTATCTTAGCTGTTTTAATAGCAACACCGGGAGCCATCATATGTGAACTCATCCCTACAGCTGCTACACCAGCACTAAGCACATTACTGGCCTCTTCTTTTACTATATCTAATGGCGACTTTCCTTCATACTCTTTTGTACCCCATTTCTGATTTAGTGCTTGCACTCCCTGCTGTAACATTTCCTGAGGCACTTCAAACCCTACACTAGTGCCATAGGCAGTTACTGCTCCTTTAAACGCGTCAGCTGCTCTCTTCTTAAGTGTATCGCCCTTTAATACTTTACCGGTCGCATCAACTGCAAACCCTAATTGGAACTTAGCCACAGCTAGTTCTGGAACTGCTATAGCCAGTGTATTAGCAATAGTAGCCGATATTATTCTTTGAGGAGTAATCTCTTCCCCATTCTTTCTTAACTCTGCTAAATCTTGTTCAGTAATTGCCATACCATATGCTACTGGTGTAGCCATTTCTTTAGCAGCTTTAAAAGCAGCTTCAGTAGCTACTAAATTCTTTCTGTTTTTAACTATCTCTTTTTTAAGCGCAAACTTATCGGCACCGCTAACTGCTTTATCTTTTAACTTAGCTTTTGCTGCCTCTATTATTGCTCTACTCTCTGCAGATTTTTTAATAGCTTCTTGTGTAGTCTTCTTTAGTACTGCTTTACTGAGACCTTTAGCAACTAGTTTTACTCCGCCTCCGCCGGCTACAGCTGCTAACATAGCACCTACTGAATTACCTGTCATTGAAAATGAGCTAAACGAATGCCCTACTAAATCTAGTATCTTATCATAATCCCATTCTACAGGATTATATGTGTCTTTAAATGCTTCATTGGCTAGCTTTTTCTGTTTTATCATATCAGCTCTCACAGCAGCTTCATCATATCCGAACTTGTTAGCTATCTCTGTACTTGCTTTATCTATAGCCTCATTAGTAAGCAGCCCCTCACCTTTAGCCCCTACTGCCGCTCTGCCTAAGTCCTCTACTAGATTAGCAGTTTCCATCTCTCCAGACGTAAAACCTTTAACAATCCCACTTATAAGATCAGAATACCAACTTGAGTCACTCCTTGGGGTATCTTTTATACCGGCTGTAACTGCCTTAGCATATTCCTCGGGAGTCATTTGACCACTAGATTTAGTACTAGGTATATTAGTATAAGCATTTTGTGTTGGATCATTAACTTCCAACGCTGTAGTGTTAGTTCCATCCGCACTTCCGAGAGAAGCTACTGTACGCCCGTACGCACCTTTACCAAAGGCTGCACTAGTAATTGGGACATTTAAAGGTGCATCAACTTTATTACCAAACTCATCCACATACTTACCTGTAAGATTAGTGCTAGTTACACCATGAATCAATGGGGCTTTCCAATCATTGTTGCCATTAGCCATATCAGCTAAAGCTTGTATTTGTTGTTGATTAGCAACATCTATGTAATCTTGCTTAGTAAGCTCATTTACAGGCTTGCCCAGCACTCTAGCTACAGCATCTGGCTGAACTCGTTGCTTATACCTACTAGCTTGTATCTCTTCTAAAGGGTCTGCTGTTGGAGCTTCTACGTACTTACCATCACGGCCAAGTACCCTAGTAATATGGTCAGACTCGATAGCATCATAGTTATAACCTGCAGCTGGAGTACTAGTACGTACTGTTCCTAAGTTACTGGTAACTACTGTATCTGCATCATTCATACCAAGCAAAGTATCTTTAGCCATTGATAATTTAGCTTGCTTTTCTGCTGTACGTTGCTGTAATCTTGCTTGTTTTGTATCTTGTATTGTAGGGGTATTGAGGAACGACCAACTATCGGAGATATTGATAGTCGGTTCTGGTATTATGTTACCGAATGCATCAGTTCTTGGCATGGATAATGTCCTTTTAAATTATTAAGGGCATTATACCATAAGTTATTTTAGTTATTTAGCAGATATTTTCTAAGAGTTTCCTGCTCTGCAGGGCTAATATCTCTAACAGCACTAGATGTTGGTATAAGTTTATTATTATCTTTAAGCCATTTTCTTTTTAAAAGTTCTCTACGCTCTAGCTCTTTCTCAATAGCGTATGAACCTTTAGTACCTGCAGGATGTCTGCCGTACTCTTCGTCTAATATTTCTTGTAGCATATCTTCAGTTGTATTCTTTAAACCATTTGCACCTTTTTTAGTAGCAAAAGCCTTAGCAGCATTTCTATACTCATTAGTCCGCATTTCTTCTATAACATCGTCTGTCACGTCTACTTTCCTACCGTGACTCGTGGCTGTATAGATTGGAGATCCATCGGCAGCTGTACTTTCTGAAATGTTATCATAAGAACTCTTTCTCTTATAAGCATCAATAGCATTTTTGCTTTGTTTCTTATTAAATATGTCCTGAGTAACCACAGGAGGTACGGTGACGTCTTTTTCAGGTATATCTTCTACAGGTACTTTAGTCTTTTTTATAGGTTCCTTAGTGCTCTTAAGATTATCCTTAACTGGTAGTCCTAATCTACCATATTGTGACTCTAACGTAGCTAGTCCAGTATCCCCTGCATCTGCTTGTGAGTACCCTGCCGTGATAGCTTGAAGCTGCTTAGCATGCTTCTCTAGTGCTCCTTCGGCCTTAGTTAAGTAATCTGGGCCGTACTTACTATACAGTTTTGTGCTAAAGTTATCCCCCATTTTCTCTTTAATCTTCTGTAGATTTAATACGTATGTTTCAAGAATATCTTTATCTACACTCTTGTCTTTATTAATCCAGCCTTTTTTTTCTGCAGCTTGAAATAACGCGTCAGCAACTAACCCTTCAGGTAGCCCGTGTTTAACTCTAAGTTTTTCAGCCGCGTCTATAGCATTTTGTCTTGTGTCTTCTGTCCATCCGTCCTCTAGCTTCAAAGTATCAGCAGCTTTCTCTATTGTATATTTACCAAATCTTGACTTACTACCTGTAGAGCTTTTACCACCAGTGACTTTCATCTTCTCAGTAGCAGTCTTAGCAATATCTAAGTCCATCTTCAATTGCTCATCAGCTCTCTTCATAGCAGCTTCTTTATCTTTTTGTTGAGCCTTAGTAAGTGGGGCAGGTGCATACAGCGATGCTTGTATAGTAGCTTGCTGCATTGCCTCTGCCGGTGTCATTGTACCTGACTTAACTAATTCATTGTAAACTCTATTCTTATAACCAGCATCAGCCTTATTGACTTTTAGCCCATCAAAATTACTAGCCTCACTTACGTGAGCGTACTTAGTACCCATATCTTCAAAGTACTTATCTCTAGCAGTTATCAAGTCTTTATCCCCAAGAGCAGCGTAGTCCGCTTGTAACTTAGCTGTAGCAGCCTGCCTTTGCTCTGCAGGCAACTGAGCTATCGCATCTGATTGCTTGTAGTAATCAAACTTCTGCTGTTTAGGTGTCTCGAACTTAGGTACTGCGCTAGTCATAGCTTCTTCAAAGCGTTGCTGTCCTGGTTGCCCACTAAGCACATTAGTCTGCAAACCAGCAGCAGCAGCTATAGCTTGTTTCTTAGCTTGAGTTTCGTCAAAAGCTGACTGTTGTCTACCTTCTTGTGCTTGCTGAATGCCTAACAGAGCATCAGCTCTTTTATTCGCTATAGCTTGCTGTGTAGCTAACGCTTGAGACTTTTCGTAATCAGTTAGCATATTGCCAACGTTATTCAATGCTTGCATAGCAGGTGCTAAATTAGGTGCTACAACTCCACTGCCACTAAAAGCAGCTCTACTTTTTAATGACATTTATTAAGCCTTTATCGGAGTTCCAGCAGACTGAGTTCCGTAAAACTTATCCACTGCAGCAGTTCTAGCTAATGAGTTATTATACTCAGCAACATTAGCAGCATATTCTCTATCCTTTGCCATCTTATTATAGGCAAACTGATCTTTAGCTAGTCCCAGTTGTTGTCCGCCTAAGTACAACTGCCCTAGACCTATGCCTAGCTTACCTATACCTGTGAGCCCTTTTATTCCTCCAACACTTTTTAATGAAAACCCACCAGGATCTGTATTACCTAGCGAGAATTCTCCATTAGTTAACCCTCCCTGACCTTGTAATGATTTGCCAATATCAGAGCCTAATCCTCCAGTTATCTGGTAACCATCATTCACAGTACCGCCACTAGCTCCAAAAGCCTGCCATTGCTCAGGAGTGTACCCCATATATAAATTACTTGTTTCTGCCATGTTACTTCCTTTCTAATTTAATTAGTGTTTCCACTTCTTAGCGTTGTCTGCAAAGACTGCTCTCTTTTTAGTAGTCTTATTCTTAGACTTTTTACCTTTTTCAATACATTTCTTAGTTACTAACAGCTCTCCAAGTCCTTTACAGTACTTAGTAAATGTGTCTTCATTTTTCTCGTCAATGTTAATTAGCCTTTTACCCATGCTTCACCTCTTTAAGTTTTGTATTATACCATACTTTACTCTAATTCTAATTTACTGCGAACAACCCCATTGACATCTAGCAACATCTCTAAATCGGTAATATTTACTTTACTATCAACATAAACTTCAGCTATTTGATAGGGAGAGTACTCCTTAGTAAGACTCATATTAAACATTCCTACTACACCAGTATCAAATGCTTGCAGTAGCTCCATTATACTTTCATTCTTTTCTTGCATCTCCTTGGAGTACTCTTCACTTTCCCTAAGTACTGCTAGTGTTTGCTCACTAGTTATATCAGAACCCTCTTCAACAATAGTATTAGCTAATTGTAGCCACTGTTCCTTTCCAAAGGATATATTTGCAAACTTAGCACCTGCGTAGGCAGCTGCCATTGCAACTAGTGCAGCTATAGAAGGATCAAGCCCAAGAGTATTGACAAGAAAATCCATAGCTAAAGTAACGCCTATACTTACTACAATACCTATTGCTATCGTAGTTGCTACATATATAGCCAATGATAGGTATGCTCCTGCAGTCCATAAAGCATAAGATACTTGTATTGCCGTACCCAATGACCATACTGCTACCACTACTGCCGCTATCTTTAATATAACAGAAAAAGCAGCGCTCTCTTCCCAAGATATCTCTACTACCTCAACAGAGTATGCTAACAAGCTTAAGCTATCCTCATACACTGCTACAAAATCTTTATACACTAGTCCGTTTAATACAGTAAGCGGTAAGACCATTCTAGAGATATCTTTAGCATCACTGAAAGTTGCACTAATAGTTTGCCCACTAATTGTGTAAGTATGGGAGTAGTTGCTAATAACTATTTTTTTATACTGTGTAGAAGTTGCTTGATAAATCAGAGTCTTAACACCATTAGATGTAGAGTTACTATAAGTACCCGTTTTTAACACTTTAGCATTTACGGTAGACTTACCTATAGTAAATGCGTATACCATACTCAGCTTACTCATAGCTATACTAACATCTCCACTACCTTCAAGCATTAAATCAAATATATTAAATATTGCTTTGATCCCTGCCTGACTTTGTGTGTGAGGATAAATCCCAGTCATTAAGTAGGCCGAGTCTATATCCCCGTTATGTAATGTAGGCAACAGTGAAGCTCTTGTTATATTTAATTTATCTAACATTCGTTCCATTTTTCTATTCTCATTAAAAATATGGTTATCTTCTTTGAGAGGAATAATTGCGGTTATATCTACAGCAGCTAATGTATACAAAGAATCAGGAACAGTACTCAAATCTTCCGAGTAGTAATACCATTCGGTTTCTCCTCTATCATACATTACAATCATTTTTTCATTTTCTATAGTAGAGGATGGTATATCCCAAGACGCTGTCTCTACAGAAGTATCTATATTAACTGAAGTTGTATCGTCACTTTGCAACACTACTATAGTCCTGTAGAAACCGTCTAGATCTGTAGTATCCAATGCTGGTACATCATACAGTTCTGCAGTAGCAATGATATCAATTGTAGTCTCTGATGTAAGAGATTCTGTGTCGTCAGCAGTTTCATATACTTTTATAGTGTAACTGCCTGGCTCTTCTAACGGTGTAGTAATAACATAATCTGTAAGTTCGTCTATATCTTCATTATAAAATTCAGTATCATCAATAGTCACTCTTATATTTGTAGTACCACTATCTGTCGTGCCTGTTACATCATAAGTATTTGGACCAGTAAACAGTTCGACAGTACGTTCTTCTGCATCATATGAATAATTAGTAGTTAAATTATCATATATAGTTTCTTCAGGCTCCCTAGTAAAATCCATAGTAATATCTGTAGAATCATTAGTAACTACTAGATCTATCCATGTCTTATCATCATTAATAGCTATATTATTAGCATTACTCCATCCTATATTATCTTCCATCCAGTCCCATGCAGCTTCTTCCTCGGACATATACTTAATAAATGTTTGGGATACGCCGACAATAGCGTCGTCATATGTAGCTACATAGTCTTTAACTGCTACAGGATCTAGAACCCTTGTAGTTGCAGTATCTGACGGTAGGTATCCAAGATTAGTTAAAAATTTAGCACTGTACTTCTGTCTGTAGTTTCTTTGAAATGCTCTATATTGAGATCCGTAAACGGATAGTTCTCCATGAGAGTTCCTAATACTTTGTCTTCTAGCCCTGTTATCTGCTTCCCCAGGAGTAAGTAAATTAGTTATTTGGACGTCGACCATAGTTTCTGTACTACCGAATATGCTGTCTAATAAGGCATCTATAGGGTCTAGTATAGCATTAAATATTTTACCTACTAGTGTATGCCCTCCCATTATATTTCTCCATATAGTTTTTGTAACGTGGCAGCAACAGTTGGTTTAACTTTGTATATACTGTCATCAACTAATTCGCCTACACTAGCAAATTGTCCGGTGGTGTCCATGAAGTATACATCCTCACCTTTAAATACATTATTTACAATGTAGTGCATAAGCAATCCAGTTTTAGGCAATAACCTGTATGCTTTCAATACATTTATATTAATAAGCATATTACCTTTTCTATCATCTACAATACATGCAGCGATAGGCTTACTCAGGTACATGAGGCATATAAGCTTATTCTCGGCTATAGCTTTTACTATCCTTGCACGTAATATTCTGGCCTTTCGCATTCGCGAATTAGCTGTACCCTCTTTTCCTACTACAGCTTCCTGCAGTATCTTATACGTATCTTCAGTGTCAACATTTTCTGCGAATGCTATTGCATACTCATTTAATGACTTTACAACAACCATACATAGCTCCTAGTCCTGACGCCATACAAACACCTGTAAAGCTATCCTCATACTTATCCAACAGCATGCATAGTTCCACTAAAGCACTAGCTCCTTGTGTATGCCCTATAGCAGGTTTAAATTTTACTACCTCAACATTAGGAAATACCTCAGCAATAGCGCTATCTTCTTCTGCATCATTTCTAGGTGTCCCAGTACCATGAGGTTTGACAATAGTCACATCACTGCAATCTATCTTACTAAGTACGCTTAAGTACCCTTCTTTACTAACTCCCATAGGGGAGTCATCAGGGTACCATCCCCATGCTGTATCAGTTATTTCAGCTATAGTATTACTAGTCTTAGCACTAGTTAAATGCATCATAGCTACAGCATCTCCACATACTAAATCTACTCCTAGTTGGTTAAATAGCAGCAATAGAGCATTATCTACTCGTTCCTCAGCATATATTATTACGTTGTCATATACCTTAAGTAGTGCCTTAGCCTCGTGAAGACTGAACATACTACTAGCACAAGTATTAGCATTTATACTAACATGCTGCACATCCCCAAACTTTTTAGCCAAGTTAAAAGCATTAAATCCTAATTGCCCTTTAATAACTATTCTACCACTATCTGATAAATCATTTATATCTCTTATATCACTATGGTGACTAGCTGGACCTCCAGCATATAGAAAAGCTACACTCCCTACAGTATCCGCACCTAGTAAATCTGGAAACTTTTTAAGGTACTCTGAAGTCATGTATTTATTTCTAGCAATACCATCTATACGCATAAACAGTTCGCTTTTAACGTCTGCTGTATGATACGTATAACTTTCTACGAACATTGCTCTACTCTATCTATAAGCTCTTTAACAGTTACACCACTACTAAGTGTCTTATACATTTTATCTACATACTCTGTATCGAAGCACTCATACTCTTCGTCAAGTTCTAGGAATAGTACTGCAAAGCCAAAGCTATCAATACCACTGTCTCTAACTATAGTTTCTTCCGTAACAACATTACCGTGGTTGTCCTCAATAACATCATTAATGAAACCTAGTACTTCTTCTCTATTAAACATCGTAATCTGCTCTAACAGCTGCCATTGAAGTATCGAATTCAGACTGTGTGAGTTGTGAAGGTATAAAAGTTGTATCGGTATCTTGGAATGTGATACCCCATGCATTCATCTGTGTATCTAAAATATTTTGATATTTCTTATCATCAAATGCTGCTGCTTGTCTCTGGTACAATGCTTCCTGCTTGACCAATACTGCACGTTGCTGTTCGCTTGTAAGGAGTTTATCTTCTTCATTAGCTATCTTAGCCTCTGTCAGTTCCTCTTGCATAGAAAATCCTATACCATTCTGAAATGCGGCAGGTATCATTGCTGTATAAATTTGACCAGCGTCTCCTTGCGTGAGCTCATTATTCCTTATAGCTTCATCTATATGAGCTCTAGCAAGTTTAAGTAAATCTCCTACGTACCCACCATCAGAAACAGTAGCAGCACCAACTATATCACTCCATAGTATATCAGCCATATAAAAATCCTTTTTAATAATTAATAAAAGCCTCCGAGGAGACTTCTATAAGTACTAAGCGAGTTTGCTGTTACGCATCTTTTGTTGAGATTTTAAGTCTTCAAACTCTTCAGTAGTTAAACCATCTACTTCAACAACTATGAAACGCTTCTTATGTACTGAATGTACACCACCATTAGGCTTAGGCATTTGAATAACCATATTAGCTTCCTTTAAGTTATTCAAGGCACCACGTCTAACATACTGAGGCTCTCCACTTAAGTCTACCCAATCAGTTTGCCCCCCAATTGCTCTGTTACCCCATGATACTGAAATCATCTCGTCTTTAGTTTGAGACTCTTGCTGATCATGTATGATAACTCTATCTTTTCTAAATAAATCTAACTTCATCAATTGAAACTTATTTTGAGGTTTTCGTTTAGAACCATCAGTTACTTCTTTAACCTCTTTCTTTTCTTCTTCCTCATTATCATCCTTACCGTGCATCTTATCTTGCTCAGCTTTAAATGTATTAAGAGCTTCTAAGTACTCTGCCTTGTTAGGCTTAGCCGGGTTCTTAGCTTTTACTTCTAAACCAAAATCTCCACAAGCTTCTTTAAGCTCTGCGTTAGTCATATCTTCAAATGTTTTATTCATTAAATTGTTCCTTTATTGTGGGTAGGTACTAACCTATTGCCATATGTTCTAGCTATTGCTACACCTCTCATAAATCAAGTTGTATTATAGTTAAGGACTCCTTAGAGGAGCCTTAACAGTAACTAATTAGTAGCTTACGCTACTAACTAACCTGTCTAGCTAATTGGTGCAGTACACGCTACTTGACGGATACGCTCAGCTCTATAGATCAAAGTACCGAAATACCAAGAGATACTCATAGAACCATTTTTACCAAATGGATCATTATGTGCATCAGCTTTAGGCATAGCAGTTTTAATCTTAGAAGAATCCCCCTCAAAACCTACAGTTGCGAATGAGTCTGAACCAACAAACAATACTGGGAATACGTCGAAAGAAATTTCACCACCGCCAGCTGCATTAGATGAGTGGTAACCAGCAACATCATCAGCATCGTCATTACCACTGTCATTAGCACCGACACCACGGTACTTTTGCATATTGTCAACTTCGATGAAACGGAAACGACCAATCTTACCGATCTCTCCATCAGCAACTACACCTGAGTCAGCGTAAGCTTCAACTGGAACCCATACATTAATACCATTATGTGTCATATCTTCTAACATAGGAGTAAGCTCTTGACCTACATATGCATAATAAGACTTACCAACAACACGAGTATCAATCTTAGTCGAACCAGTGATGATCTTAGTATCACGAGGCACTAGTAAACGCTTAAGTTCTTGTTCCATAAGACGTAAGTCAGCGAAAGTAAGAACAGCATCTCTATTACAAGTTAGTAAAGAAGAAGCAGCTGTACCAGCGAAAGTTCTATTAATCTCAGAAGCAGCAATTAAGTCTGACTGTACTTGAGCTTCATAGATATCGCCCTTAGCTTCACCAAGCGCTTTAGTTTTTTGTGCAAGAACACCAACTCTAGAATCCATATCAATAGATTTCTGAGTAAACTTCATGTGCATACCGAACTCGTTAACTTTACCTTTAACAGTAACAGACTTAGTGTTAACGCCATTAACGTTTCCACCTTCCTCAGTCAACGAAGGAAAAGTACCAGATACAACTGAATAGTCAGCATCTCCACCATAGATAGCACCAGTACCATTAAGTACTTTACCACCATCAGCAGCAGTAACTGCATCAGCTTCTGCAGCAGCAGCATCGGCATAATCACGAGTCTCAAATGTACCAACTAAAACACCTGAAGTGTTATAAGCATAAAATACAGCTTGAACAACAGAAGCAGTAGTAGCATCAACACCACCATCAAGCTTATTAAGTTCATGTAAAATTGGGAACTGACGTTCTTTAACAATTTCGTCACCATAGTGCTTAGGCTGAGTTAAACGATCTCCAAGTTGTGTAAACACACGCTTTTTAGCAGCTTCACGAATTGCACCCTTTGACCAGAAATGGTCGTTGTACTGCTCATCGATATCTGTTGAAGTAAGTCCGCCTGTGTTAAATAATGATTTTGTAGCCATTAATAAATTCCTTTAAAATTATTGTTTTAGGAGTGAGGTCTTACCCTCTACCGCCTGATATAAGAAAATCCATGAGATTATCTAACTCTTCACCTTCTACCTTTAATGGGTCGAATTTAGGCTTAGGCTTAGCCTTAGCTTTCTTTCTACTCATTGAAGCAGCTTTCTTACGTTGCTGTGTTAACTTAGCTTCACGTTTAGCTGCTTTAGCCTTATACTCTTCTTCCTTCCTAGCTTGCTCGATTTTAGCCTTCTCAGCTTTCACTGTAGGCTTCTTAGCAACCTTCTTAGGAGTTGTGGCTTTTGGCTCTACAACGGGAGTACTTGGTTGTGCAGCTGGCTGCTCAGCTTGTAACTCTCTTACAGCTGCTCTATACTTTGAAATAGTATTCATAGCACCAAACGAACCGTTTACGTCAAGTCTACTCATCTCTAACATCTTATCCTGTACAGCATCATATGCTCCGGTTTCAATGTGGTTAAGTAAATCTTCACGTACAGCATCATTAGAAACAAATTCTTGGAAGCTTTCAGCATCCCAATCTTTGCCAACTACTTGTCTAACGCGATCTTCAATACCTGTAGCCTTAGCTCTCTCCATTACATCTTCGATAACTAAAGACTCTTGACTAGCTACAGTGGGTTTACCACTATACTCAATCTTCTCCATATCTAAATCTAACGGATCAATCTCTAATGACTGCAAGTGCTTCTTGATAGCTTCCTTATCTCCATCGATAAGGTTCATTGCTAAGTCAAACTTAGTCTGATCTTCAAGCATACCTCTCTCTTTCAGAGGAGCCATGAATGGTCGATACTGCTTAAAGCCTGCCATTTTCTCAGAGAAACCACCAGCCATCTGTTGTGACTGTATAATCTTCTGAGGATCTGCAAAGCCTTTAGTCTTTCTTCCGTTAACAACAAATTCTGTATTCACTACAGCGTCATAGAAGGCCTTATAATCAACTCCGTCTGTGTCCTGAGCTTCGCCGTCGCTAGTCTCTTCTGTGTCTGCTTCGTCTTCTGATTCCTCGTCAGTGTCACCATCCTCAGACTCTTCAGCTACTTCGTCAGTATCTGTATCATCTTCGTCTTCGCCATCACTATCTTCATCATCTGAATCATAATCTTCTACTAGAGAGTCTTCTTCCTCATCATCATCTTCGTCTTCAGAGTCTTCATCAAGCTCACCGTCGTCAGCCTCATCAAGTTCCTCATCATCCTCAGAATCCTCTTCTTGGTCTGTGTCCTCTTGGTCTTCATTGTCTTCTTCGTCAAAGTCTTCCGCAGTATCTGCATCTTCTTCAACACCTTCTTCCTCTACCTCGTCGGTATCTGAAGTCTCTGCCTCGAACGTCCCGTGTAACATTGACTCAAATACATCTTCATCAAATTCTACTTCATCTTTATTAATAGTATCACTCATAATTACTCTCCACTTTCAGCATACATTGCTGTTACTTCTTTACGATAATTCTCTTCACTAAGTATATCTAGTGGAGCTTGTTCCGCTTCAATCTTTATAGTACCAGGAAAGTCCTCAGTACCTACATACCCTCTAAAGTGACTAATAGCCGCTAACTTCAGTTTAACCTGATCATCGGTATACGGACTAGTACCACTAGGGTCTGTCAAGATTTTAAATAACTTGTTTGCTTCAGCTTCAATGTAACCATCAAGGATTACTGTTTTAAAGTCTGGGTTGTTCATAAGACGATTTAACGCCTCTCCTGCTTTTATAGCTTCTTTCTTTCTAGCTATAGCAGCGTCGATAGCTTCTAGTGTTTCTTTCAAGTTTGATGATGCCCCATCCATTGCTTGATCCTTTAATATGGGATGTCTTAACATTGCCCGGTATGTCAGAGTTTTAGAGCGTACAGTAGTTTGGCTCATATTTTATTATAAAGTGTTATTTAAACACTTAATACTTTAGATGTGCGTAAGGCAGCAAGTAAGAGATTTAAATCAGCCACTACTCCTGCTACATCATCAGCAACACTATCAGCTACTGCAACAGTATTTACTTTAGATAAGTCATTGAACTTACTAAAATCAAATGTTACTTTATTCCCAGTAGCACTTTCTATGCTAAGTTTAGCGGCAGTAGCGGTAGAAGGTTCTGATCTATCATCTTTAATTGTTAGTTCACCTTTAGCGACACCGTTATATTTATTTACAGCTAATTGAGTCATTAGTCATTCCTTTTATTGTAGCTTTTAGAGGCAGTCAATATTTGGCCTGTGTTAATAAGTAAGGGGATTATAATAACTTAATCCTTAAAGTTATATTAAAGCCCGCCTAAACCCTGTGATTGTTGCAATCTAGCCTGATCGGCCTGTAAAAACTGATGTGCCATACCTACTGCAGCATCCGCTACAGCCGGGTCTATTTGCCCAGCATGTATAAGTCCTTGAATATCCCCTTGACTTACTTGCCCCTTAATTATCCCATCAGCTATCTGCTCAGCTTGAACTTGCTGTGGGGATACTTCAGGAGCTTCTTGTGGAGCCATCTGTGCTGGAGAACCAAGGCCACCTCTTAGGATTGCTGTCTCTGCTGCTGCCTTCTCAGCTTGAGCCTGTGCTTGCATAGCCTGAGCTTGCTGTAAGCTTGCGTTGTAGCCATCTAAAGCTGTAGACGGTCGATAGTATGGGTTTTGATTCCCTTGCTCTTGTGGAGCTCCTAAGCCCTGCTGTCTAGCAGGATGTACTGGCATATTAACTTGTGGCATCTAAGCCTCCTTTATATTTAAATTAAATCTCACTAATTGTCTTAGCTGGAACATTCAAGGCAGCTTTCTGAAACTGTTGCTTAGCCATATCTACACTAGCTTTATACTCTTCATCCTGTACCTTCTCTAATCTATCTGTCCCATCCTGCAGCCTCATAAATGAAGCATCGAGAATATCTGTTTCACTTCTTAATTTTTCTGCTACAGCTAACTGCTGTTCAGCTTTAGAAGATTTTAACTGCTGATCATATTGATTCTCAGTAGCTCTGCTTACACGTTCTGCTATACGACTATCGTAATCATCTAACTGTTTCATAGCTAATGCATTCTTAAGTTTCTGTTCTTCAATCTGCAACTCCAGCAACTGTTGTTGTTGAGGGTTAGCCTGAGGCTCAAAGGAGTCTACTGCTTCAGCTAAGTCATTTAGCTTCCACAACTCTGCCATCTTAACGTAATGCATCTTAGCAATACTAGGATCCATGTTAGCTGCATTAGTCTGCATCAACTTCATTATCTTATTAGCTTGGTCTTCATCTTTCTCTGGAGTAGACACTTGAACTCTTAAGTCAAAGTCTCCCTGAAGATCGTCTCTTTTAACCGTGACAAACTCTTTATCAGTAATCCTTACAACTTCTTCCTCAGATAAAAACACCTGATTCATAGCTATAGTCATTCTAGCCATATCCACAAACAACAGATCACTAAGTCTTCTTAGTATAGATAGCTCTCTTTTAGCTGTAGCATCCATAGAGTCTCTCTCTCTAGTACCTCCACCCATCTTAGGTCCACCAGGACCTGCAAATGCTTTAGTACCTGTAAGCTCGCTAGCGTCTGCTGACTGCCAATTAATTATCTCGAAAGGAGTATTACCTACTTGTTGTACATCTTGTCTGTGTATCGCTGTCTTAGGATTGAAACCAGTTCTATAATAAACTGTATTACCTTTCTCATAACTATTCTTTTGACTAGGACTAGGAAAGAAGTTCTCATCTATAAACTCCTGTCCAACTGCTTGCTTAGCTGTTATATCATGAATAGCTCTAGTCATTTTTCCTACAGCATCTTGATTCTCTTTTAACAATTCAGCATCAGGCTCCCCATGAACACTCTTAGACACTGGCATATAAGTAGCTATACTAAATGGTAATCTGCCATGAGGGAATGGATTCTCCTCTAAGCGTATCAAAGTATTACCTATCCAAGTAGCCACTATACCAACTAGTGCACCATCTCCTTGAATATCCCAATATCCCCAATACTCATAAGCTCTAAGTCTCTTTCTAGCCTTATCCTTAAACTCAAAATTATTAGAAGCATCACTCACATGTTCGTCGTAAGTATCTTCACCAGCATCATTGATAAAATCTAGATTATGATAAACACCGTACTCGTCTCCATCCTCATCTACACCAAACTCTTCATTCTTAAGTTCAGCATATGAAGTGTCGTATTCATGTATAACAAACAATGCATCAGCTGCTACTCCATCACAAGTAGGGTCTACAGTTACATTAGCTGTAACACACACTTCGTAAGATGGTTGATTCTTTACTAAGACCTCTTTCTCTACCATCTCCATAGCTGTACCTACTTGCATAGGCTCTCCAGTTTCTAGCATAGCTTGAGCTTGTTCAGGGGTCATTTGTCCTGATTGTACTGCTTGCTGCATCATCATTACTGACTCTTCAGGACTTGCATATACAGGGACTTCTTCTTCTACCTCTTTGAACACTGTCTCAGCTTCCCACCCAGTCTTTACAATAACTGTACCTTCATCTACTACAGTTCTTACAATGTCATTAACTAGCTTAGTCTTCTGTACTTTAGTATTCCATTGGTAGTTAAGTACTCTAGCATTTTGCTTAGCAGCGTCTGTATCCATAGATGTAGCAGGAGCTACTCTAAATAAATTAGATGTGCTTAAAAAAGGGTCTTCTAACGCAGGGTATTTCCACTCGTTTTGTTTTCTAACTAGTTTAGGTCTAGCAGTAGATTTACCAAGTCCTTGTACTTTAATCTTAGGACCACCATCTCTGGTTTCTTTCCACTCTAATAGCTTAGTCTTTAACTCTTCTTGACTATTCTCTGCACTGGCATAGTCGTTGTAAAGATCTGAACGTGTAGGAGCATTCTTCCATCCTTTCTGCAGTACTTTCTTACGTTTAGGCAAGTCTTCTACTTCAGTAGTTTCTTCTGTCATATTTATATCCCTTTAGTTTGTACGTAGCTTAATAAACGCTCTAAATATTTAATTGCTGAATTATACTCAACTACTTTAGTAAAGTCAACCTATATACAACTATGAAAGCCCTATATAACAACTTCCAACTCTAATCCTATTTTATAGAACTGCTCTGTTATTTCTTTAATCATCTCGAGACTATGCTTTAAAGTGTTACCTCTAGAGTAGTCTTTAACAGTTACCTCTTTACCCATCTTCGGGAAATATTCTTTGTACACGTTCAACCTATCAGCTAAAAGACACGAGTGCGTTCCCATCACTTCTGGGTAATCAAGACATATGTCATCAAAGCTGACAAATACTCTGTTACCCTCTATAAGACTATCTATCTCGTGAAGCTCAAATAAAGTGTTATCCATAATTGTTACTAGCATATCTGTGATGCCAGCCATAAACTTACCTATATCATTTGTAGGTGTATTAACTACCTTAGCTTTAAAATACTCATAAATAAACTTATGTGATTTAGTCCATATTTCAACATACTTTATATCAAATATATCAGAATTACTCTCTAGTACTTTGTCATACTCTAGTTCCAATTCATTACTTACACGTATAACTTCTGCGTGAATGTTAGTGTTTCTATCACTACGTCTAAGTATATCTTCTACCTCAACTAGCCATCTAAACCAAACATCATACTTTAACAACAATATCTCTCTCGCGGTCTTACTAAACTTATGCGTAGGATTATTTACAAGCTCTCCAAGTGCAAATGCCTGAGCTTCTTTGTACTTACTAATACACAGACTAGATAATTCTCTGAATTCTATATTATTAGGAAGAAACGTTTTGCTATCAAAAATCATTATTTTATACCTCTATTAGTATTTAGTCCGAGTATTGAAAACATTGCTTCTATCTTTCCAACAGCCGACTTAATATCTGATACATCTTTATCCATATCACATACTGTCTTGTTATGCAGTATAGTATCTGATATAACTTTACTCTGATTATGGAGTATTTCCTGAGTAACCTCAAAAGAAGTTTCCACGTTATGTATCACATCTGGAAACATCTCTTCTTCTATACGCTCTAGTCTCTTGTGAGTAGGGTAGATAAAATACTTAGTAATAGCTCCCATAACAATTGCCACTATAATAAACCCTGCTATAGGCGTAAGATGACCATTAGAATAAATCATTTCTCCTAACCATCCAAATAGTACACCTTCCATTAACTCTCCATTCTATTTTATTTATACTGTTTTAAAGTGACGAAAGTATACCTAGAAGGCTAGGTAAAGTCAACACTAATGCTTACTAACTACCGCGCGCTTAGCGTCTGCCTCAGTCTTTGAGCTACCGAAGTAAAAACTTATAACTCCTGCTGTATACGTATTCATACTACCTAGTATAAACATCAATACTTCTTTATCCCCTACGACCTCTTTAAGTCCTTGGAATGCCACCATGTAATCTAAAGCAAAAGTTCCTAAGATTACAAACCATGCTAATAAGCTTCCTGTATTTCTTACAAGCCAATCCTTAGAGACAACTAAATCACTATTCATCTTCCTAGCACTTTGAGTATCTTCTAAATAAGCCTCTGTTTCTCTTACATCTGACTTACGCATCTCAGCCTTATAACTTAGATCAGTCTTTTGCTTCTCATTCTCCTTCTCCATTCTTTCTTCATCACTAGTGATTAAAGCATCTGCTACCTTACCTACACTCTCAACTATACCACCACCTAAAAAATCAAAAAATCCCATCTATGCTCCTAACGTTCTATTTAGCCAGCCTAATAGGTACTTTCTATTAGCAGGTCTATTCTTAGCCAAATAGGCATATCTTGCAATCTTAGCTAGTTTAAATCTAAGCATCAACAGCTCTTCATCTATAGCGTTTATAGCCTCCAAACTCTTATCCCCTATGAATCCATCAGGTGTAACTCCTGCGCAGCCCTGAAGGAGCTTAGACGCTGTTCTAGCACCCATATTAACTGCTGTATCAAACAGCTCTTCAGCCACTACTTGTGACTCAATAGAATCTCCTTTAACTTTATCCCAGTAGTCTCTCTTGTAAATCTCTTTAGCCCCAGTCACGGTTAAGTTCTTAATATCTACATTAGGGTAAGCTCTCTTAGATATACCAAAGTTAGTCTCTCCACCTCGATCATCTTTGTCCCATACGTACCCACCTTCATTAACTAAGGTCTTCTCTATGGCTTTATTAAAGTCTGCCATTATATCTCCTTCTTGTATAATCTTCCGAATTCCCATGAGTAAGTTTGTACACCCTTAAGCACCCCGTCCTCACACCATCCAAATACTCTATTAAATATTACTACCTTAAAAGCTAGTTCAGGTCTACACAATTGATTAAACTTATAGTTAAAGTTATACGCAGGATTTCTTAATGTCCACCAAAATACAGACCAAAAACCATATAGAGAACACTTAGCACGTTCATCGCCTAAATCAAAACTATTGCCTTTTATATTACAACTATTTTCACAAGCATAAGCAGCATCGACATCTTTCTGTAAACTCTTCTTAATAAATTTAGGCATCCATGTTTTGCGTTCACCTTTTAGTATAGTTTCATTAAAACCTTTACAGTACGTATCTTCATTAGAATCATCGTCCAACAACAACCACATAGGCAGTACACCCCAATATAATAACTTAGGTATATTTCGCTTTTGTACTGTGCCTACAATAGAACTATGTGTACCTCCATTAAGTAGCCACTTTGTACCATCTTCGCTTAGCTCAGGGCTACGTTCATATAACCTCTTTAGCACTATACCATTATTTAGATGGTAGTTGTAGACTACATTCCTTAAATACTTCCTAAAAGGGATAGCAATAAAAACTAATGGGAATACCAATCTCCTGAGCACAACTGTAAACAGTACAAACATATAATTTAAGTATTTCATTTATTTAACTCCATATCTAATTTTGTGATAAAGTCTTACAGACTTAACTGCTAACTTTCTTCTTAATGTATAGCCAGCTTCTATAAACATTTGCTCAAACGTATCATCTGCTAACTTATATTCTTCCCTATCTGTTAGGTAGTCATGCATAGCTACCATAGGCAAATTACTAGGCAAATATCTAGGTATTATTAAAGTAGCTAACCAGGGTACGTCAGCGCCATTAGTCTCGTACCCAGCAGGTATAGTTATTTCTCTATAGGAATAATCTTCTAATAATATAAACTTATCATTAGTAGTAGGCTTTAGCTGTATATTAAACATATGTTACACTACACCTTCATATGCAGGTAACATTGCTATAAACTCTTCATCGGTAGGTACCTCTATATTTCCTGCTAAGATATCTTTTTGTATGGTTCTAGTCTCTGCCCATACAAGTGCATTAAAAGCTAATGCATCAATACAAAACTGTTGATGTTCATAATCAGTTATATCTTTATACATAGTACAGTTATAGACACTCTCAAACTTAACTCCATAAGCTTTATTATAAGCATCTATTACATCTTGTATATACTGTTTAACTAAGCGCTCGCCTGTTGTTACTAAGTCTTCTAGAGCTTTAGCACTACATTTGTCTACATCAGGAGTACCATCCTGATTATAGAACTCATAGTATTCACCAGTCCCATTACCGTCTTCATCTTTAATCTCAAATAGTGATAGCTCTTGAAAGCTATCATCTAGTTGTGTGTTGGTAGATATTAACTGCCCTTGTTCATTTAGTTTACCATATGCCATTATTTATCCTTTATTTCTTGTAAGTATTTAATGCCATTTTCTAGTATCTCAATTCTATCACTAGCATTACCTAGCATTAGATTACAATGTCTGCAAAGTAGTCCTCTAACTTTCTTAGTTGTATGGCAGTGGTCTACCGATAATCTCTCAGTAAGATGAGAGGAATGAACACCACAAATCCTGCAAGAACCTTTCTGCTCATTGTACATTTTGTCATAATCTTCTTCAGTTATTCCATACTTCTTTTTCATATTGTATTTCCAACCAGATGTGTGATATAGGCTTAATGCTTTTTCGTTTCTGTCTTCTCTATTGTCGCTGTCGTATTTATTATACTCTTCTCTACGGCAATCTATACAGCAGTTAGCTCTTCCGTGCTTCGAAGCTTTATCCTTAATGAAGTATTCTAGCTCTTCACTAGTGGTTGCTTTTTTATCACATATCCTACATTTTCTAAGGTAATCTTTCATTTTTATTCTTTACCTCCAAATACTTGTATTGAAATCTCTGGATTATTAGAAAATTCCTCTGTATCATCATACATTCTAGTAGATGCAAAGTAAATATGATCCAAGTTGTTGTTAATACCCATAATAACTCTAGGGTGATTAACTCCCATATAATTTGCCGATCCATTTACTGAGTAATTTTCATTATTCATATTTTCATTAAAATATAATTCATATAACCCTGTAGCAATCCTCACAACATCGCTAACATTAAAACTATCTCGTATCGTAGGCGGAGTTGTAGTACCATCAAAATTAACCCAAGCTGTACAAGCATTTTTACCTAAGTAGTTATTACATTTGATAGTATTACTTACTTCTAAGCTATCCATAACATTAGCAGCTAATTCCTCAGTATAATCAATATACTGAGGTGTTTCACTTGTTACCATAATAGGATTAGGTAAGAAGCTTATTGGAGATATTGGTTGGTCTAGTGTTGCTTCTAGTTTGTAGACTGAGATGGCGTCAAAGTATGCTGTATCGTCATCTCCTGTGCCATACATATAGCACCTAATAATAAAATTAGTATTTGTTGCAGTTACTTCTAGTTCTCCTCCTGATGCTAGTTCTCCTAAAAAGTTAGATGTGTACACTCTAAGCTTTGGGGAAGCACCACTCATATTACATTTAACCTTATATGAGACTCCTACCTCAACAGGAAAATTTTGCACAGCATAAGGGTAATCTGTATCATTAGCATTTACTGCCAATCTACCATTATCAATAGATAGGTTTGCGTCATTAACAGCAGTCCAACCACTAGTATCAACATCAAAAGTACCATTAGTAACTAACTCTCCACCAGTTGTACTATATACTTTACCATCATCAGGATTAAATACTAACCTATTATCATCTGCATATTCTTTATTATAAAGCCCATTTGATAAGCCTTTATAAAAACCATAATCACCATCTTTAGCCCTAGCTACCCAATGCTTACCATCATTTACACCTGCAAAATCTATTGTAGTTGTACCAGCTAAACTCTCTGTACTTCTTACATAACCATTAGAGTCTTTACCATCTGTATAGCTAAATACACCGTCTGTAAGATTTAAGTTACTATCATCTGTTGGCATATTGAAGTAACCATCTCCACCATTTGAGTTAGTGTCGAATTCTACTAGGGCTATGTATTGTTCACCTGAAGCATTTATTGCTCCTGTAGTACCATTTATAGTTATACCATAAGTATCGAGAGTTATATTATACCCACTATTCACAAGTTCAGCATTATCAGTATTTAATTCTATGTTCTCCGAGCTTGTTAGTCTCTTACTGTCATATACAATCCAGTCGCCACTAGTACTTGTAACTTTTAGTATAACTCTTCTAGGTTTCCTGGCTACTCCATAAACATCTTTAGTTTCTATAAAGTTACCTGCTGCTCCTGTACCTGTATATTGTACAATAGTCCAGTTTTCTGATTTAGCTTTACCGTAGAGAATGTAGGAACTGTCTTGGGCATTACAATAAGCAGTAATGGATGTAGAAGATATCCCCCACCCATCTTCCGGTATATTGGCAGTGTTATTAGCCGTATCAGTATTCAAGTATAACTGCTGCCATGACTGACCTCTAGATACCCAATTACCATTTGTTGATAAAATCTTTTCTTCCATGTAGTCTAATTCAACACCCAAACTATGTGGTATCTCATGTTCATCATTACCTGACCCCTCGTACATTACCATAGTTTCTCTAGTAACAGGATTAAATGCTTCTACATATTTCTTATCTTGGTTTGTAGTTCCCCATTTAAGATGAGTGTATAGAGTTTGGTAGAGGACATAAGTTGTACCATCTTCATTAACTAGTGCATCAGCACCTATACTTACTTGGGTAGTACTAAATGATGTTACACTATCTGTATTGCCAGTTTCAGCAGTTGTATCATTAGTGTATATCTCTTTAGCTGCACCTCTAAGACTGTCATATACGACATTATTATGAGCTTCACTCCTACTCTTAATATGCACCTTACTAGTATTAACTAAACACTCCCCATTAGTTACAACATCTCCTGCATCAGTCTTTACTTCAAATGTATCTCTATCTAACCAATAACCACTACCATTACCACTTACTGTAAAATCTACTGAACTAATACCTGTGGTGATATCTTGAGTATCTCCATTACCTGTATATAATACAGTAGCAAAGTTCTTAGTAACTGCGTAATCTTCTAATGCTAAATTACCACTAAGCAACACATTACTAGCTACTGTAGATAACCGACCTGTACCATGTATATCAGGTCTTTCATTCTCAATTATATTTCTTATTAAACTCATTTATTATCCTTTACCAAACTATACTATCAAGGTCATCTTGAGTAGTGGCATCTTTTACTTGTTTCTTTAAGTCTTGTAACTTTGTAAAGTTACTTTGACTTCTTTCTAATATAATTCCACTTAAGCCTTGTAAATCTGCATAGCTCATACTTACTTGATTGTTATCTATATCTAGCCAATAGAAACCATCTGGCACACTTCCTGCACTAAGTACAGATACTATCAATGCTTGACTCTTACTATCTGCTTGAAATGTAGTATCCATATAAGCTATATCTTGTTGATTAGCTTGTAAGTATGAAGACTTAATTTCAGATAACTTCTTTGATTGTAATTGCTCAAATGTAGGAGCCTTTATAACATTAAACTCTTCTTTAGTGATTTTTGTCAAAGTAGTATTATGTGTAGCTTCTACTTTAGTGATTATTTCATCAGTTACATTATCTTCAAATACAAACGGTTTATTGTTTGTGTCTTTATAGTAAATCATATTTTAATTCCTTTTATTTTAATTCAAACCAAGTGAATGTATCAGTTCCACCTGTATCGTCTTGTTCAAATTTATACGTACTTCCACTAGGAACTATTATTGTCATAGATATAATTGTATTTGATACCTTATATCTTCCTGCTTTATTTCCATCAACATAAAAATAACCACCATAGTTATTTGAAACACTTACCACAATAGGTTTATTTGTAGAGTTCGTGTAAGTTGTACTAACCTCTCTATTTGCTGTTTCATCTATCCAAGATTGATTTACGCCTATTCCACCATCTAATTCAAAATTAGATAATATTGTTGTACCATCTGTATCAAATTTTCTAACTATCAATGTATCATTACTATAATTCCAAGCAATATCATAAGCTTTTGTGCCATCACTTCTTTTATAATTCAATCTTCCGTTATCAGCACTTGATATTGGCTGTATTGTATGCTCAATATTAGTTAAAGCCCCTGTCATTGTGTCGCCATTCTTCATTACTGCTTGAGCTTTATTTACTGCTTCATCCGCATTAATTGCATTGGCTACTTTGAAAGTTTGAGTAGCATCTCCACTCTTATTTGTTTCTATCATGATTTCGTTAACAGTAACTCTACTTTCTATCTCTTCTACAGCATTGCCACTAACTGTTCCTACTATATCCCAAGCAACTCCATTAAACTCATACTGAGTATTGCCTAATGTGTACCTGTTGCCTGTACTAGGACTTGTTGGAAAACTCATTACTCACCTCCATCATCATCATATTTAGGTAATTCTTCAAGTACCCCTTCAACTGTAGGCATATCTCTATTACCAGCTTTTACATCTGCTTCAATCTCTCCAGCAACTTTCCAACAAGCACTAGCCCAAGCACCAAGTGCTTCTGCTTCAACTCTAAAGTCATTATCATAACCTACATATTTACCAATAGCATTTATATCATCATATTTAAGACTTTGTGCTTTAGTGTCTAAGTGGTTTTGTATAGCTTTATTAAAAGTTTGCTGTAACTCTTCCACATATAAGTTTCCTTGTTCTTCTAAAGCTGTATTAATATCTTCTTGAGAAACTAACTCTAAAGTACCTAACTCCACATAGTTATTATCTTTCATTACTATTTGCTTATTTAATTTTTTACTTAATATATCCACTAATGGTATTTTATTTATTTCATTCATTATAATTCCTTTATGTAAGTTCCAAGTGGACATGGTATATCGGTAGAGTTTTCTACATATACTGCCCAATTATTTATATTTATATTACACGAGCATTCGCTTTTTGTATCAGAATTATAAATTGGTTTAAACTTCTCTATTAAATATGTTTCCAACACATTTATATCTGCTGTATTATTTATTTCATGTATTGTGATAGCATCAAATAACATATCTGTATTGTTGTAATGTGCGTAAAGACGGTGAGATACAGACGATAGTGATTTACCTATATACACTATCTCATCTTTTGCTAGTAACATATAGATGCCTGTCTTATACCTGAAATCAGTAAACATATGATTAGTACTAACTACTCTCATATTGGAAAATACATCTTCTACAAATCCATTTCTTTGTGCATACCTATAAGCTTTTCTTTCTGCCTTAATAGACTCTGTTTTTGAAGAATACTCTTTTGCTATATCTAGAACAATACTCTTTGTATACTTTATATGTTTTGATTGCATATGGGAGCATACACAATCTAGTATACCGAACTCTCTTGCTTTCTCGTACGCAACTTTGGATAAGTTCGAAAACTCTCCTCTGAATTTGTACTTTAAAGCTTCTTTTAATACATTTTCTTGTGTCCATATTATATTACTCATTCGAATATCCCTTCACAAGCGAAACGAGAACCAATGCTCCAGCTCGAGCTCCAAACATAACTGCTCCAATACGAGGCACGAGAACCAGCATGAGCACCACTGCCACGAGTCGCACCCAGAAGCACCGCTGTAATATGTTTATCATTAAGTGCATATATTTGACCTCTAGCATCTGCTTTGTCTCTCCATCCCCACGATGTAGAATCCTCGTCTCTATTACCTCCCACATCTTTACCCCAAATGTGTTGAGCACCAGTAGCTTGTTCAATACCAAACTTTGAAGTAAGATGAGAGTAGTGTTCAATTTTTCCAGCAGTTGTTTCATAGTCATCAGATGATTTGCCCTCATCAACACCATAGGCGATAGTAGGAAATTCCGCATAGTCTATAAGTTCTTTACCGTGTGATTTAGCAATTTCACAAGCTTGAAACCAAGTAAACTTTCCATAATCAACATCTCCATCACCACCATAAGCCAATGGTATTTTTGGAACTCCACGACCGTTATCTGTAGCACCACCAGCTATAACAGCACCAGCTTTAGAAGTTCCATTTGTGATATGTTCGCTATTTAAAAGATAAATATCATACCAATGACCACCAACAAAAACCATACCTTCTGGGTTTGCTACTGGTCTAAATTTCAAGTCCCAAAAACTATACTGATTGATACCACGAATAGCAACCATATCATCATCTGTTTTATTCCCAGTCTTTGCTTCATCTTCAGCGGTTAAACCATAATGAAAACCACCAATAAGTCTATCAGCTGTTATAGTTTTGTCTGCACTAATGTAAAAGGTGCTATCTGCTTTTACATAAACATAGTAGTCTGTACCGGCTGTTTTAGTGCCAGTGTCTAAATCATCATTTAAGTTTAATGTAGCTTCTGCAGTTACCTCTACAATAGTGTCATTTACAGTAACCTTAAACCCCTCAGGAATGCTGAATTCAGCAGGAGCTGTCTTAGTAAATAAGACATTATTAGACGGCTTTATATATTTTGAAGTTAGTGATATATACTGTCCCTTAGGCAATACTTCATCATTACTAGTAGCTATTGCCGCTTTAAAAGTATCACTCACACTACCATTTTTATCTGCTTTAGTTCCCAATAAATTATCAGTTTCGGCCTTTCTGTAGTGGTCTGCTATAACAAATGTACCAAATGCAAGAACTTCTATAATATCTGTATTAGCAGCGTCTGAAGATAATACAATTGTATACCCGTCAGTAGCTGTAAAATCCCCTTTAGCTAATACTCTACCGTTAAGAGTTACTAGTACATACTCAGGATAATATCCTGCTTGTATAGGAAAGGTGTTTAAACTGCTGCCATCGTAATTACCACTTGCAGTACCTACTATAAATTCTTCACTTTGTTTAATAGCAGCATTAGCTCCACTACTATTAATATCTACCCAAACATCATTAGAACCATCATTAATACGTTTATATGTTTTACCTGTTGTTGGTACATACCATTCAGTACCTAACTCAACACTAGCAGGTTCAAGCTCTCCTACCCTAATTAAATCTGTGATTCTCTTGGCTTGTTTAGCACTATGAGCATAACTTACTGCATCCATTTAATCTCCTTATGCTTCTGTGAATATTGAAGATACTAAGTTTCCATCAGTATCATAATTAAATGCAGTAGAACCAGCTAATACACCATCTTTTGTATGCTTAATAGTAGATAAATTTCCATCTTTATTATATGAAAAATCTTCATAATTATCGGTACCTGCATACTCTATCTTCGTAAGATTTCCATCGGTATAGACCATATTATCTATATTCATTCTACTTAGTAGTAATGGCACTGTAACATTAACAGCATCATTTATATTAGTTTCATTATCATTAACTGCAACAATAGTTGGGAGATTACTAGCTACATTGTCTAAAGTAGCTTTATCAGTATACAAACTATCTAGTGTAGTTTTATCAGCATACAGACTATCTAATCCAATTTTGATATCTGCTAGAGAAATAACAGCGTCATCTATCGCTGCTACTGTGCTTACGTCAGCAATACTGGCTGCTACTGTAGTAACATCTGAAGTGACATCAGCTACTTTATTAACATTAACTTCATTAGCACTAACTGCTTCTATAGCTGTGTAGTGCGGAGCCACTAAAGCTTCAGCAGTTTCTGCCTTAGACTTGTGATGTAATGCACTGTACTCAGTAGTATCAACTGAACTAAACGTACCATCCCCATTAGAACTCCATACTTTTACTAAGACATCTTCCGGCTCAGTAGCGTAACTATCAGCAGTCATTTTAGTAGCAGTTGACTCCCACTTATCTACCTGAGTAGCTGCTCTATCACTTGCGGTAGCAGTTGCATTGTCAACAGTCTCTTGCCATTTAACTAACACATCTGCGTATTTGATTACGAAATCATCATACTTTGGTGTGAAGTCTTCATACTTAGCAATAAAGTCTAAGTAGTCAGCTTTGAAATCACCACTACCTAATGCAGCATATATTGCTTTTATATCCCCATAAACACCTGCATTACCGTTTAGTAATTGCTGTGTAAGTTCCCAGTATATTCCATCGGTATAAGCAGCCTCTGGAGCACCCGTTCCACGTACTTCACGAAGTACCTTTAATAAATCTGATGCGATATCACACCTCCTGTAAGTTTAGTTATATGGGTTAAGGCCATGGTATTTCTCTTGTGAGTGTTTTACGCCAAGGATGCGTAACTGAGTAATCTCTGTTTAGTGTAGGATGGGTGTTACCTCGCAACTCATCTAACAACCAAGTATCTAAAGTTTCTATAGCCTGTAGTAGTTCTCCTGCCTTAGCTACTCCCTCAGCCCATTCTTGGTACTCGTTGTAAAATACTGCTTCTTCAGGGCTGAATGTAGATGTCCCCTCTACAATATCACCACTAAGTTGTCTCCTTAATTCTCTTAAAAAATGGTAAGTTATATAAATAACTAAACCAGTATCATCATACTCTTTATAGTAAGGTGTACTTTCTTTAAATAAGTCTCTTGCTAAAAATGCACCTGCAGTACCTATAGATATTCTATTTTCCAGATCACCTACTCTACTGATAGGGGCCAGTGTGCCTCCTTGTAATGCTCTGTTACCTGCCATAATATGCCTTTAAAGAATATATCATAGTGTCCATTCCGTCGAAGAGGCAGTATAGCAAACATCTTCCACATCAGCTGCAGCAGCTTCTAATTGCATTTGTTCAAGTATTTCCCAAGTCTTAGCATTGTAGTCCTTAATTATCCTATCAGCTGCTTGAACGTGTATCCCGCCTTTCTCCTTACTAATATAGCTAGCTAGATATCTTGCTACTGCAAACATTAACTCTTCGTCAATATCTACTAGATCTGTATCTAAAATAGGAGTAGCAGGAGTTCTAATTAAGTAATCCCCTTGTGCTAGCCTTAATACATCTGCTGTAGTACTCAATGTCATTAAATGAAGTGAGTCTGCTTGCATAGCAACAGTAGTCAGTGCATACTGCAGTAGCCCTGATAATACATCACTATCAGATGGTAATACATTATCACCTGTTAGTAAACCAGTAGTTATATTCTTTAACATAGAGTATGTCATTTACCTTCCTTAATTTATTAACAGCATAATAGTGTAATTAGATAAGTTTGTCAACACTACTAAGTGTAACTTGAGTAAGCAGAACTATCACTTGTATCTTCGATATCATCCCATAGTGACCTATCCTTTCTACTATTAGCACTATAGCTTCCAGGACTTACCATAGGGAATACCAACTCTATCATTCCTAATTGACTGATAGTGTCCGGGAAATCGTCGTGCCCTCCAAAAGCTTCCCAAGTAGTATACTTAAGTTGAGTCAGTGCTTCTCTCATATCCGGTGTATTCTCTAATTCATATGGAAAATGTATCTTATGGTTCTGGAACTGTGGAAGCATCATCCTAAATCTCTCATGCTTATTCCCTCCAGAGTTTCTGCTAAGAATTCCCTGACTACCTATCTTAGTTCCTTTCTGTCTAGCAAAGGTAAACCACTCGGACCTTTTAAGCATCATCTCCTTTAGTGCAAATAAATGAGCCTTCTGCTGGCCATCTACCTCAATGCCTACCTCTACAGACCTACCATGACTTAACCAGAAATTTACCATCCTAAACAACTCATTATACTGCTCTGCTATGCCTTGCCTCTTTACACATAAGTCTACTAAGTAATAGTCTCGGTTGCTATTAACAGCCCATGCAGCTAACGCAGAGAAGTCCGACTTAGCTTCAGAAGTTGTTGTAAAGTCTGTAGTTATGTAGATATTATAAGCACCTATATTCTTTAGCAAATCTTTTCTGCTATACCACTCAATCATATTATCACTTATCATTCTGTCTTCATCTGAACTAATTCTAAGCATTCTTTCCTGATTAAATTCCCTCGTAGCATTAGAAGCAACTGCTGACTCATACTGTTCTATTACAGCCTCATACGGGTGCATAGAAGGCCAAACACCTACAAACTCCTCCTCAGGCATACCTTCATATATCTTCTCACATATAGGTATAGCCACTGGAGTGTACGCACCTCCTGTTAGCATCTCAATAACTGGATCAAGTAAATGAAAGGGGGTTGCAACAGAGAATATCTTACCACGTCCACCGCCTCTAAGCGCATTTATCGCATCTGCTTTTATAGTAGTTCTTAAACTATTCATTATAGTATCTGAGTATGCTGTGTCTGAATTTAGGATAACATCATCAAAGATTATATGGTCTGGTCTCTCTGACCCTATGTTAGAACGCACCCCCCGGATGCCTCCACCAATACCTATATACCTAGCAAGAAATACTCTATTCTTTACTTTTGTATTTCCTTTACGAATGAACTCACTTTCAGTTTCAGTAAACCTCATTGACTCAAAGTAATTCTGACAGAACACACTGTCCTCACATAAAGACTGTACAGCCTTTGCCATTACTCTACCACCACCTTGCTGTGAAGCAGCAACTAGTAAGTGAAACTCAGACTTAATCCCATCAGGAGTCTTGCCTTTAATAGCACAATACACTGGGTAAAAAGCAGTGACTACAGTAGATTTTGCAACGCCACGAGATGCCACAATACATATCCTCTTAGCGTTAATAGTAATAGTATCTCTAACTTCCTTAGAATACGGATAGTGATCTCTGGTTATATTACCAAACATTAGGTCAACTAACCAATAGTGAAAAAGTGGAGTACTAAATTCAAAATCCTCTCCTTGCACTAGTCTCATCAATGCAAAGAACTCCAAAGCATCTTCTGAAGGCACATACCCATTGAACGATAGATCTATACTATCTAATGCTTTATCTAGGTCAAATTTCTTCTGTGCCTTTCTAATGTTACTCATTGTCTTTCCCAACATCAGAGAAGTCAATGCCAAGTACTTGTACATCTAGAATATCTGCACCATCCTCAAGCTGTCTTTTCTGATTAGCCACTATCTGCTTCAACTGGTCATTCATATCACTTTGTAATCCCATAGCTGCGTCACTAGGAGTAATAGATACAGCAAGCTTCTGCTCCTCAGGCTGTCTGGTAAGATTAGCTAATTCTTTAGCAGCTAAATGTTGAACCATAGGAGATACATTCATCTCATTACCTTTAGTATCTTTAGAGGCATTGCCATTCATTAAATCAAATTGCTTCTTAACAGCTGCATGGAAGTAAGGGGCATACTGTAAGTGTATAGGAATAAGCATTTCTTTATCCATAGCAACGACTAGCTTACTGCTAGTATACATACTTACATGGTTATCAATTTGCTTATTAGCTTCTACTAAAGCGTTGTACTTCTCTGGAAATACTATAGACCATGCTTCTTTATTGCCATAATTTCTACGTAGGTTACAGTACTTAACAGCATTCACTAAGTCTTTTAATCCTACTCCTCTCATTCCGCCCAGTAAATGGGTATAAGACATTACATCTTCTTCCAATAGCTCTTGAGGAAGTCCAGTATCATCTTCCATTCTATTTATTAGCTCAACAACTTCTTCCGTAACTGCTATATTAGTTTTCTTAGGTAGTAAGTTCTTTATCTTTTCTACAGTTACATATTGTCGTGTGTCTGGCGCCATTCTTCTAGCGTCCTTATGGGGGGTATCTATTAACTTACTTGACATTATTATCCTTTACTGTATATTGATAGACACCTTTACCTATCTGTTCGATACTAAGGTAATCACAATCCAGTAATTCCTTCTTCTGCTTTCTATGAGTGCTAATACCATACCCTGTAAGGTCCATAAGGTTCTCATCACTTACATCTATATCTTTACGGTATATTACATTCAGTAAGTAGAAGGCACCAACACTTAGTCTATCCATAGCTGTAAGCCAGTCTATGGGAGATAATCTCTCTATATGCATAGTTATCCTTTATTTAATTATTGCAATAATAACTATGTAAAGCTTAATCTATGTTTAAAAGTAATGTGTGTTTAATTATATATGAAGTTTAAGCGCCACGGAGGTGCTGTAAAGGAAGATTAGTTAATTCTTCTCAAGGATAGTTCTATCCATCAAATCAAAAAGGTAGTGAGTTTAGTGTCTTCCTAAGACGAAGTACTTTAGCTAATTTATCAAAATATACTAGCTACAGCACTTGTAGTTGGAGGGCTTTAATTTGCACCTCCCATAGTTACCAGAGACTTAAGTAGGAGCTCTGATTGTCCTTGGTCACCATTGTAGGCAACTTTTCCTTAAAGAGTTCTTACTTCTTTTAGACCTTCTTTAGTAAGTTATCCTCGTAAGCCACCTCAAGTTCACTAAATACATTAATGATATCCACTAGACAGTTGTTAACAGTCTTGAACTGGGCTTTAGTGAACTCTTTCTTAACCATTGGATCTTTAATAAACTTTACGTAATTAATTAGTTTCTCACCAGCTTCACTTACAATTAGTTCATCTGGGTTCTCCCATGAATCCAGGCCTACAAGTCGTTTAAGCTTTCTAATATGCTCACGCTTCTTCTTCTTTTCCAACATAGCTTTCTTTTCCATCTTATTACCAGCCATTGCTAATTCTTCCATATCCTCTATTTCTTCCATATTACTTCCTTTATTATTGTTTATTCTGTAGGTATTATATTGTCTCTACCGTATTATCACTAGTCCTGATTACATCAGTATCTTTTTCTTTCACTACCATCCTTTTGTTAAATTTACGTAGTATACTTACACCTTACTTAGCTTATCATTAAAAAGGCAGATCATACTTGTCTAACACTATAGGAGCACGTTTATACACTCCATCAGGTTCTAGTCCTTCCATTACAGCTTCATAGGCCTGTACCATATCATCTAAGGGCACTACGAAGCATTCACTAATACCATCAAACTTATGCTTAGACTCATACCTATAATCACTAAAGAATCTATGCATAATTGTCTCATACTTGAATACTAGGTCAGCATTTACTTCTCGGTCCCTTTGTATCTTAATCATAGGGGTTCTTCTAAATTTATCATAGATACTACTACATATCTGCAGCATTCTTTCTTTAGAAGAACTACCTGAAGCTTTACCGCATTTGATAACTACCATGCCAGATGGTAAGGTTATCTCCATAAGGTAAAGTCTTTGTTTCTTTTTAGGCACTCCGGCACCAACAGTAAGAAAGGCCATTGTTACTTATTCCAACCTCTTCTTAATTTCAGCCCTTACAGCTTCTATAGCTCTATCCCAGCCATCATCACTACCAAGCCATTTAAGAGTACCAAGATCATTATACAAGTCTTCTAAACGGCACATAGAGGTAGCTGAAGTATTTACAGCACTTGTACCTGTATTGTGTGTCTCGCTAACTGAAGGACCTAAGACTCTGTATTTGATAGTCTTTTTAGCATTACAGTCACATGGCTCACCTATACTGACGAACTTGCCACATACACTACATGGAGTTTTAATGCCGTACCCTATGTAACTCATATTCCTGCCTTGTCGATACCTTTATCACTACTAAGAATTATATTGCATTTAGGACATACCTTAGTATTAAATATCTTAACAATTGGTACTACATCTTTCTTACAAATCTTACAATAAACTGTTTTCTTACTCATAGCTGTATACCTACCTCTTCTAACGTAGTTTCCTGTACAGCCACTATTTTACTATCTACACATTTAGTTACATATACTACCATATCTTTATCTGGGTTACTTACTTCTGTAGTTTCCATTAAAGCTCCTTTATATTAATTATAGCAGTATAGTACAGCTTTCTTAGTCTTAGCTTAAAAATTAGTGCATGTACTTCAATACTACTAGAGAACTCTCTGGAGCTCTTGAAGGCTTTATCGGTACCAAGGGAGTAAATCACTAGTCTCTGGGAAAGAAGTTGCACAATGTACCTTAAAATGATCCATACAATGTAACATAGCCTTCGTCTAGTTACCACTCGCTCTACTCACTAATTCGGTTAGCCTATCGGCTTCCCTCACTAGCTCGTATAGCTGGCTTACTTGTTCGTTGTATTAGGGTTATCTGATACTTGTATCTATTGCTGGGCAGCCTTTAGGCCTTTATAGTTAATTTTTTATTTTTTGAGATTGTAGGATTAGTAAGCCGGGAATTGGGCCGAAGGTCTAATTAACATATAGGTATTAGTAGTTTACATGGATTACTTTTTAAGGGGGGCTTATAGTTTGGATTGTTATTTTGTGAGGTGCGTGCAGTATAGGTCCCCAAGGGGACTCATACCAAATATACCCCCCCCCCTAATAACTTTGAAAAGGGACCCATAAAAATTCCGTAGTACTACATACCAAATGTATATCATTTCTGTACGCATAACCTACTACTATAGTGGTGAGATATCAATAGATAAATTACATAGGAGATACAAATGTACAGATGTCACTTACAGTTCGATATAGTCACTAGACGTGTTAGTCGGATACTAGCTAAAACATAGCATCACTATCGCAGGGTTTAAATACTGTACTACTTGACGGAATCACACACTCTATATAAATCAAAGCCGTAGGAGGCATTCATGGGACCATTTCAAGCATTAGGTAAAGTATTCAATACAGCAGGAACATTAGTAGATGTAGTAGACAACGCTGTCACAAGAACAGCAAGTTTATTAGACATCGGGTTCGACGCTATTGAAATACCAAGTAAAAATATGTTAGCGGACTTACAATGCGATTCCATTGTGGACAACGCTAAAAGAGACGCTAGAGTGGCAACAGCGCAAGCTGAAGCTAAATTAATACGCAAAGCAGTTAACCCAACTCCTAAACGTAAAACTTCATAAAGGATACCACTATGGTAGTAGTAATAATTTATAGAATGAATAATCGTACTTATAGAACTAGAGTAACTTATAAACGTTCTGCTACTATCATAGCGGGACTAATCACAACAGGTGCTAAAGTCACCGCAGTATTCACAGGACACTAAGATGAAACATAATAAACACTTACAACAATTCCTTGCTAATTTCCCTAAAGGTACAGTATCAGACTTCGCTTACTACCTTAAAGCAATTCGCTCAATCAACTCCCTCTAACCTTGCAAAATCTTATAACTTCTCCAGTAGCTACCTTCGGGTAGTTACTTCTTCTTTTTTTAAGAGCTCACGTATCGCTATCGCTCCTCTAGTTACGAGTACACTTCCTAGCTCACATTAAAGAAGCAAGGACGTCCTAGAGGAGAGACGAAACTACCGCAGGTAGTATTCCCTACAAGCAAGGACTCCTCTTACGCACTTACTATTACTTTAGGAGCGATACTATTGTATCTAACAATACTAGAAGCTTCGGTCAAGTAGCATGATAATGTAGTTACACCACAAAAGGGCTTAGATACCTTCTAGTAAACTTAAAGGACTCCCATGAAAGAACTTAAAGCACTAATAATAAGCCATATAAAAGGCACTAGCGGGCTAACCAGTCCAATGATATCAGAACTAGTTAAGAGCAAGTACAAAGTACTTGGCTCTAGAGACCAACGTAGCATTCATGCTATCCTTAATACATACTTAGCAAGCCCTGACGAAGATGAAGTAAGATATGCTTTATTCCTCAAAAATACACTATCCTAGTATAACTCATTTTAAGGTACCTAGAAGCTCCGACTTCAATAATCTATGGTTTTGTACCTGGAAAATTAGTTTAGCCCTTATAGACGCTGTATGGGCCTCTGAAGCACTAGTTTACTGCACCCCTATCATCCATAATCCCGTAAACCATGCGGTTTCCCTGTACTTAAAACAATAAAGACACTTCAAAAACTAAATCAAGGACACCTAATGCAAGAAAAAGAAATAACCCAATTCAATACATGGTTCCAAAAGGAAGGTAAATCCCTAATACCTCCCTCAATACCTTCGACAAACTATAAAGCAATCAAAGACTTACTTCTAATAGCATGGCTCAATGGAGCCTATACAACCTTACAGGATACTACCCTAGATAACTCACCAAAGGACTCAAATGAAAACTCAAACTCTCACTAAACGTATCAAAGCTCATACAACAACTAAAGCCTACACTTGCCTAGACGCAAATAGAAACATTCATTTAGTACTAACTACTTCAAATGTATGGTTCTACTTCAACGGCACTAAATGGAAAGAAATCTCTCCTGAAGAGGCTCAATCTTACTGTAAAATCTTCTATTTCGAATATAGATTCAATGAAATGCAATCAGAATCTTAATATTATGCCTCAGGAACAATCCTTCATACTACTTGCATTAAATAACAAGTTACTAATACGCCCTGAAGCTACCACAAGCTTCTTCATCTCCAAAGGAGCTACAATACACACAATAGGCTCTAAATTCCTATGTCTTGAATGTATGGCAATCCTTAAAGACTACAAATAAAGGACTAACTATGGAATCATACTCACTCCCGTTAATGATATTAATGTTTGGAATAGCTACTATAACTTTCAGCATAGTACTAAACTCTATATAAAGCCCTACAAGGCTTCAAACTCCTCAAGGTATACAAATACTCCTAAAAGATTATTTAAAGCCTTCTACCCACCTTAAAAGGACTCTCTTATGCAAACAATAGAAATACCATTAGTACCTCACGGTAAACCAGTCAACGAAAGATACATAGACTACCTAATTAAAGTCTCTTCAAGAATATTAGATAAAGCAAAACTAATGAAAAATACTGATATAAGTACTACTATTGTAGAATTCAATAAAATTGAAGCTACTCTTAAAGATGATATAGAAATACTTATAGCAGTAATGTATGAACGTAACAATAGAGGAAATTAAAGGACTCAAATGCCTAAAGACTACTTTATAGACTCAGACGACGAGGCTATGTACCTTGAAATGTTAGAAGACATGGACTTCGAAACAGCAGAAAATATCTATACAGACATTCAAAATGAGGAAGTAACCAGTAGAAGCCTAGCAAGCAAGACACGTGGTAAAACCTTCAAAGACCTTACTTATCGTAACCTTCGTTACATTATCCTAGGATGTAAATACTGCGGAGCTGAACTACGAGTTAAAGCACTAGCTACTTTTATATACAGAGCCTCACTACCTACAAGACTAAATGCCTTAGTAAGTAACGAGCACCTTCAAAGGTTACTCTTTGATAATATGCAAAAAGCTATGCCAACCATCTACGAATGGAGTAAAGTTAAGTATACAGATTAATTATAATAAATATAAGTACAGCTTCTAACAGCGTAAACAAGAGACTTTCTATAGAGTATTCTTAAACTCTCCTGAAAGTACCCTACAACAACATACTAACATACTTACTAACTAACTTACCTACAACTTTTTTTAATTCTTTTTATACGCTCAGAGACCTCAGCCAACAAACCTTTTCAATAAGTAGTACCCTCTACTTGAGAAATGAAACAATATCAAAGGAGATAAAATGTTTAATCAACACAATAAACCAGAAAAACAATACAGCATAACAATCAAGTCACCTAACGGTAATACAGTAGGTTTCATAAACCTTTCAAGTCAATTCATTCGCTCAGTAATAGGTAAACGAGAAGACATGGTTACAGTCTCAGACATAGAACAAATTAACAATGGTAACTTCGAAGAATACCTAAAGAAAATGCATATAGAAATCACAGGTATTCAACAAGATAAACAACCAATTCCAGCAGAAGAGTATTAGTAAAATTCCTTACTAATTCCTTCCCGCATTTCCATAGGGGACTTCAAGTTTCACTATAAAATTATCAATAATCTAACTTCAATAAGCTAATACTACATTTAAGCTTTCCCTAAGTTATAAGGACTCTAATGGCCAAACGATATCCCATAGAAGAACTAGTAGACATTGCTACTAAATACTCAAGACAAATAGACTTCCAAAGAGAAGACTCAGTTGCTTACAAACAAGCTGAAAAATTAGGATTCATTCCAGAACTATGTGAACACATGCAATCCTTAGATGAATACTACAAAATCTCCAAAAGAAAAAGGAAATAACAATGGCACTAATTAGAGTACTAAATAAAGCCACAGGACGTTACGAACCAATTAAACCAACTACTAACTCTAAAAAGACTTTAGAACAACGTGTACATACCTTAGAAGCTCTTGTAGCTACACTAACGCATAATCAACATAATAATTACATTAAAGCATAATTACCAATTACTTAAACTATGTATACAAGTTGCCTAATATAGGCTTTTAACTAAACATCAATTCCGTAGGAGGAACATACATCATGGCATTCAATTCAACAAACACATCTAAAAATAAGAACCAATTCGTAGCAAGACAAGTATCAAGAAAATCAGGTAAAACAGCTTCTTGGATTAACCTTACAGATGAATTCTCACGTAACGTATTCGGTAGCGAACTATCAATGGTAACTGCTCAACAAGCAATGGAAGTACTCCCAAAACTTTACAGTAACGACTACTTAAAAGTAGCAATCACAGACCTCACAGAAGAAGTAAAAGTAGTAGACCCAACAGAATTCTAGTATCTTTCACAAAAAATAAATATTAGGAAAATTAAATGTATTCAACACAACTACTAACAGAAGCAGTACAAGGTAAACATAACATAACTAAATGGATTCAAGAAGAAATATCATCAATAGACCAAGCATCTATTGACTTAGCCTTAGACCGTGCAGAGCTCTTCTTAACAAAAGAACGCAGTGACTTAGACAGTAAAGCCAGAATAGAAGAACTTTGCCTTCTATATACCTTAGAAGACGCTAAACAGCTTATAGTAAATACACTGCTATCTTCTATAATTCTTATCAAACCAGATATCTTAATTCGTGGAGGTAAAGAGGTAGCCTTTGCAGGTGTAGCTCCATTACAAGCAGTAGCAACTCAAATAGGCCTAGCACTTCATCACGACCAAATAGACGCAGTACAAACAGGTATTGATATACTATCAGAATTCCATGATATGGGAATATTTGATGTACGAGTAGTAAAAGAAGAAGACCGTGCAGTAAACCGTGGAGGACATACAGAAATACATGGAGACTCTGCCGTAGTAATTCCAACTATGCATGTCTCAATAGACTTATATAAACGTATCAAATTTACACAATACTTGCCGCCAATGTTAATTAAACCACTAGACTACTAATGTAGTCTTATCCCCACATACTTAAAGGAATTCTATGAAACGTATCGTATCTCATTTATTAACTAAAGACAAAGACACACTAGTATTAGGCAGAGGAAACTTTGTAGGGCAACGAGTAAATAAAAATGCAATCAATAAACTTCAAGCAATTCCATGGGAATTAAATGAGAATATTCTACATTTACTTACAGATACATTAAAGCCATCAAGCAAACCTCTATCAGCTATAGAAGAAAAAGAACGTGTAAAGTCTTATAAGCTACGTGACAAAGAAACAAACAACGTAATAGACTACTTACTAGAAAATGGCAATAAATTCTACTTTGGATGGAAATATGACAAAAGAGGCCGAATGTACTCACAAGGGTATCACTGTAACATACAAGGCAATGAATACCGTAAAGCTATGTTAAGCTTCTCAGACAAAGAATTACTAACCTCAGAGGGCATGACATACCTCAAAATAGATATAGCAAATTGCTTAGGCTATGATAAAGATGTATGGTTTAAACGTATCACAGAAGCTAATAAAGTCATTAAAGAAATCTTTATAAATAATGAAATTAATGAAGAAGCTTTAAATAAGTATATAGCTATAGCAGATACCCCACAACTTCTTATAAAAGCTATCTACGCATGGTACGAAGGTGTTATAAAAGGCAATCCAATAGGACATAATATGGGGTTAGACGCAACAGCTTCGGGTGAATCGCCCAGTTTAACAGGAATGCTATTCTAAAAATATTCCGTGAATTCATGGGAACCCTTAACAGATAACGCTGAAGGCAATCATGAGCCAAGCTTAGAGAGGAATCTCTTTGAAGGTGCAACGACTAGGACATACCTACTAGAACAGTAGATGAAGTCCGTAGAATACAAGTGTATTCGAAGTGCGGAACTCCCAGAACGGGAGATGATATAGTCTAGTCTTAATAGAAATATTAAGCAGTTATTAAGTTAAATAAATATAAATAAACGCGCAGACCTTTATGATGGTAGAATACCTAAAGAGTTACGTGGTTATGTATTTGGTAACTTAATAACGAAGTAAGATTAACGCCCTTACTTGAATACAACGCTCCAAATAATGTCTCTACTAAGTGGATGTACAACTACAGCTGAAAATTCTAATGTAAACCCTAAAATAATACGTGAGTACACAGAGGAGGCTCAATTACGCCTTGAAGAATTAGAAGCAGAATTAGCTTCTTTATAATCCGTAGGAGGAAATATGAAACGCACTAAACAACAAATTTTAGCAGAAATACGTAATATTAAAACAAATAAAAATAACTATATCGAAACAACTATTAGAGCCGACCCTTATAGTCTAGTAGCTACACGTATGTTAGAAAAAATACCTCACTCTACTATCTTCGATGGAATGTCATTTAAACAAGTACGCTCTTTCTGTAAAAAGCCTGTAATGACTACTATGTATAATAGTCGTCTACAACCTCTTGAAGCCTTTGGAGAAGATACTGAAGAACTTCATGCTTTCTACGATACCCTTCAAGAGTTATTCCCCGGCGCTATGAATGTCCTAAAAGCTCTCAACGATAGATGGGATAATACTACTATGTTCCACGAATGGGCTCTCCCAGATGGACATGTAGCTCATGTCAAAGTAACTCAACACATAGATGGAATTATCGAACAAGAAGGCCTTAACTTACCTTATCGTTATGAAAAGAATATGCCATCAAATGTAAAAACTTCATTAGCTCCTAATGTAGTGCATAGTTTAGACGCCTTTGTAATACGTTACGTAGTAGAAAATGCAGACTTTCAAGTATCGCATATACATGATGAACTACAAGCTCATCCTAATAACATGTCTAAATTACGAGAACTCTACAAAGAAGCTCTCAAAGTTATAGCTGAAGGCAATTATCTTGAAGAATTTTGTGAAAAAGACTTTAGTATAAATACAACAAAGTTAGTAAAAGGTCTTGAAAAATCTTCATATGCTCTCTGCTAATACGTACCCTTTGGGTACTACTTCTTTTTTTTTCTAAATAGAATCATTCCAATTCCATCCCTATGGGATTCCATAGTAATGCTTATACTATCTAATCGCTACTGCTAGTTCTTGCCGGAGGCTTTCTTGTATAGTTTTGATAAATAATATGAATAAATATCTTTATAATCTTTGTAAGCTCTGATTAATGGTATGGATAAATATCTCTAATACCATATAAGACCTATAAACCTTGATGAATATAAATAAATAAAGGAAAGAAATGAAAACTACAGCTATTTTTTTAGATGTTGACGGAGTATTGAATCAGTATCGAGCACATGAAAGAATTAAAAGGTATAAAAAATATAAAAGAAATAACTTCAAAAAAGAATACAATTGCTTTAATCCTTACCCTAAAAAAGTAACAAGACTAGCTAGACTAATTAAAAAATATAATATTGATGTATTTGTATTCAGTGCATGGAAACTAGAAAAACTTCAGCCACATCTACCTTTCAAATTAAAAGGAGATACAAATAAACTAATATCAAATGTAAACTTAATTTCATTAAACTACGATTATTCCATAGTAATAGATGATGAAATATCTGTAATATTAAAAAAAGGGTGTAAAGGTCAAAATATTCGTATAAATAGCTATATACATACATATCAACCAAACGGTGATTATGGATTAGTAAAACAAGATTTTGCTAAATTAAAAAATTTAATTTATAAAGGAAAATAAAATGACTAATGAAGAAATTAGAAAAGAATTTAGTAGATGGATAAGTATAAGAAGAGACAATGTATGGTGTAGGTATCCTCATGAAAAATTTTGGAGTTTAAAAAATATACCAACTTGGAATGAAACTGAAATTTATATAGTAGATGATAAACAAGCAAAACTTAAAAAATTACAAATAGATAAACCAGAAACTCAATTTCAAATGTATGACGTAAGTTTAAGAAAATGGGTAGAATGTACCCCTACTTGGAATATTTGTACTAGATATCGTATTAAACCTAAAGAATGGTATGAAGACCCTGATATGATAGATAAGCCTGTATGGGTTAGAGATTTTAAAGAAAGAGAATGGCTTTTAAGAACTTTTAAAAACTATGAAAAAGATACTAAATATCCTTTCGTAGTACGAGGAGGTGCTAGTTGGCAATACGCTAAACCTGTTAAGCCTGAAGATTTATATCAAGGAGAAAAAAATGACATTAACTAAAAAAGAATTAATACAAAGACTGATAAATGGAGAAAAATTAACTCCCAAAAATTATAATAATATAACCTATTGTTATTACGATGAGACATACACTAAACCTTTTCGATTTATAGATATTCTTTCATATAATATTCCAATGAACAAGTCATGGGATGAAACAAAATGGAAAATATATATAAAAAACACCAAAATGGTGGAAACCAAAAAATAATAAAAGAGCTTATTTTATAGGTATAGCAGGGTATATAGATACAAGTAATCATTGGAATTATAAAATGGATAAAGATACTATTAAACAAGGAAATGTATTTAAAACTAGGGAAGAAGCAGAAAAAGAAGTAAAACTTCGTGCTGCTAAATACAGAGTTAAGAAACGTATTTGGGAACTAAATAATGGAGAAATTATTGAATTTAAACTAAATGAGAATAATTGATCATTTAGTTTAAACTTAAACAATACTCGTCTAGTATCTCAAGGGTGGCTAGCAAACAAATGTTATCCTAATTGGCAATATCCTAATTGGCAATATCTTAAAACAGAAGAATTAGCACAACAACTTATTGATGAAATGTACGATGATTTAATGCTTATCAGAAATGAATAATAGATATATAATTATATAAAGGGGAACAAAATAATACCTAGAGAAATTAGAGAAGAAATGAAACAAGAAGCAAAAGAAGATGCTTATATAGAATATAAGTTACGAACTGATTGGGAATATGCTTTAAATCGTCTTAGTGTATCAGAAGATATATCAGTAGGCGAGTTTGCACAAGCCCTTAAAGGATTACAGAGCTATGACTGGGATATAACAGCTGCCAAATTATTAAACAAAAAGCGCTAAAGTTTAAATGGAATATGTAAAAAGCTAGCTATGCACAAATAATCGTTAAGAAAGTAAAAAGTCTTATTAGATTTAGTGACTATTGTTAAGGAGGTTATAATGGTATTACCAAGTAAAAAATTATTAAGTGTAATTACAGGCATTCCTATTTCTAAATCTATAAATGAATTAGGAATTACAAGAGTTGTAAATATTACGAGTGACTATGACGGAACTTATTTAAATTTTAAATATCAAGATCAAAAAAGTACTCATTTAAGATATTTCAATCTTTATGAATTAGTTCATAAGTGTAAAGAATGGGCTATTCAACACCACAATAAAGCTATTCAGATAATTTATCATAAGGATTATGTAGCTTTAAACATATTTTTAGATAAAGTAGATACATTTGTAGAAAATACAGAACCAGAAGCTGTTTTAAAGCTTGTGAATGGATTTTAAAACAAGGATAAATAATGACTAGAGAAGAAATATTAAATAATATGGTTGAATACAGAATTAACTGTACTACTGTACTTGCTGCGAAAAATAATAAAGAAATTTTACTAGGAGCAAATTTGGCAAATAATACTTTATTTTATAAAGTAATTATGAAAAACAGTAAAGTAGTTAAAGTGAAAACACTCGAAGAAGCTTTAGCATTTTTTAACGACGAATTATTCATACCAATAGACCATATTTATGAAATAACCTCTGAATTATATGAATTTGGTTTATGTGAATTAGACCGCTGGTTTAGCATAAGCCAATTAAATGAAATTGAAAAATCATTAAAATGGTATATTAAACATATAGGCAATCCAATCTTACCTAATCAAGATAAAATACTCGCTATTTTAAAACAATATAGATAAAGTTAAAAGGATATTACATGACTAAAGAACAAGTAGAAAAACATGGTACAGTAATCAAATGGTTCGTGGATAATCCTGATAAAGGAGTATGGAGAAAAGATACTCCTACTAATGACTGGTATATAGATAACACACCTAATTGGTACGAAGATTATACTTATGTACAAAACGATAAATATGCTGAATTTAGAAAAGCATTAGTAGATGGCAAGGAATTACAATATACAATAAATAATGGTAAGACTTGGTTTACTAATTATAATAAATTAAATACTTTTTATACTCCTGAAAATATTCGCATAAAACCAGAAGAACTTAGATTTGAAATTAATGACTGGGCATATTATAGATAATATTATTTTTAAAATTTATAAATAAATATTAAAAAATGAGGAAAAAATAATGACAATAGAACAAGTTGAAAAACATAAAGAAGTTATAAAATGGTTTGTTGATAATCCAACTAAAGGTGTATGGAAAAAAAAGACTCCCTACAGTGAATGGCATATAGACAATACACCTAACTGGTGTAAAGATTACTTTTATGTACAAAACGATAAATATGCTGAATTTAGAAAAGCATTAGTAGATGGCAAGGAATTACAATATACAGAAGATGATGGTAAAACTTGGTCTACGCATTACCGTAAATTAGATACTTGGTTTAATACCAAAAATATACGTATAAAACCAGAAGAACCTGAATTTAAAGTCGGTGATTGGGTACAAAGAAAAGGTTATTCTATAATAATACAAATAAATGCTATAGATGCTACTTATGTACATTCTAGTACATCTGAACACTACAGGATAGATAATGTTGAATTATGGAAACCTAAATATACCGAGTTATGTGTGTTTTGGGATAATAATTGTAATGAATACTACATTGGTAGATATGGAGCTTTATGCTTTAAAGAAACATTTGGGGATGAATTTGACAACCATTATAGATATTTACAACAAAAAGGAGATTGGGACAATATTGCTCCATTAGAATTTGTACAAACATTAAAGGCAAAACATGAAAAATATTAGTATCAACGGACAATCTAATCGTCTTCAAGCATACGAAGAAGGTATTGTATTATTTGAATTACGCCAATATACAATTACCTTTAAATTCCTAGGTAATTATTATACTTCTTCTCATAGAAAAAAGCCATATTCTTTAAGACAACTCACTTGGAGAACAGCTAGACGCCAAGGCTTCTTCTACAAGATAAAACTCATTTTGACACGTAGAGTACATAAAATGCCAAAACCCATTAAAGGAAATTGATGTTTACAACTATTGCAATAATTGCATTCATAGCTTTCATACTATATAATATAGGCACTGCTCCAACTCCAACCAACATTTCTAACGAAGTAACTAAAAATGAATTCCAAGAGTATATGTATGAATTACGTAATAATAAACAAGAATACATATACACAGAACCTAAAGATATGATAGATTATCAAACTTATATAAAATCATCTAAATGGAAAGAAAATCAAGCTAGAAAAAATGTATTGCATTCTGATCATTACCAATGTAGAATGTGTGGTAACTCAGATACTATTGAAGTACACCATATAACTTATAAAAATCTAGGTAATGAACATACAGAGGATTTAACAACTCTATGCAGAGATTGCCACGAATACACTCATAAAATGGCAGGTAAAGGCGCTAGCTATTATCCTCCTATAAAGGCTCCTAATGTATAAATTACTATTATTATTAAGTTTAGTGAGTTTAACTTACGCATCAAACTTTCAAGATAATCTACCTTCTACTAATCCGTGGGATACTACTTATCAGTCTTACAAAGTAGAACAACAACTCAAACAACCGAAATATTACCCTACTCAAACAACACCCGCTCCTAACGTAATGTACGATTATAGAGCCCCAACATATGATATTTATCATTATGATAAGGCACCAATAAAATAAAAAGGAATCTAAATGAAAAAATTAATACTATCTCTAACAGCATTGTGTATGCTAACATTTACAGCACACGCAGGTCTATGGTCAGTCGCAACAGGCCCTTCAAAGACTATTAAACCTCAAGCAGCTTACACAGTAGAAACACCGGGTTTTAATCCACGAGTATATGAATGGACAACTACTAACGGTAACAAATGCCTAGTAGTAATGGCATCATCAAACGAAAATTCTTCTCCAGCAGTATTCTGCTTTAAAAAGTAATCTAAGACCACTAACGTCTTTAAACTGGAGGCAATGAGGCATTACTCCTCTACAAATAAAAAGACCCATAGGGCATAAGGAGCATTAATGGCATTTAATAGTCAACAAACAACCAAAAATAAAAATCAATTTGTAGCACGTTTAGTATCTAACAAGACACAAGCTACAGTTAGTTGGAGTCATATCACAGACGATTTTGCACGTAAAGTATTTGGTGTACAAAATGCATCAGAAGTAACAGCAGCACAAGCAGCAGAAGTTCTACCAGACTTATTAGGGAATGATTATGTATCATGCGTAATTACTGACCTAACAGAAGACAAAGAACCTATTCCTGCAACTGATTTTTAATATTAATTCTCCTTTAGTGAGGGGAATACCTCACAACAAGGATTTACATTGTTTACAAAAGACGATGCGGGATTAAACCCCCTATACAACTACTAAATAGAAGAGCAGCTCACGCATAAGTCTCTTCAACACCTGTATTATCAATGCAGCCTACTAATCAAACTAATTTAGTCCTCCTACACTAACATATTTTCTCCTATAAAATATAGTAGGTTGCATTGATAATATACTACAACTAAAGGAAATTCATGAAAGAAGCAATAGCAAGAACTAAAATATGTCCATTCATTACATCTGTAGCAATTATGGATTATCAAGAAATAGATTTAAAGTATAAATGCATTACAACTAAATGTATGGCATGGGTAAATGATATATCACATATAACAGATGCATTAAATAATAGAGTCAAAGTAGTTGAAGATACTGGGCATTATCTACGTTTAGAACCTTAACTATGAATGTACTGACTATAGAGCAACATGAGCATCTTCTCAAAAAAGAAATGTCTTCCTGCATGCTTACATTAATACCCACTACTATACTCCTAGGCTTTGCTATAGGAGGCAGTGTAACATCTGTAATTTATACTTCTAAAATAACTACTTCAATAACTAATACAAATATTAAAGTACACCAAGCAAATGCAGAGATTAAATATGCTAAACAATTACAAAATAAGTATAAACTACTACTAAAAAAGAATACTTCTATAAAGTAATAGCAATATTACTTTGTAGAGAGATTCCTCTCATAAATCAATACAGGAGACATTCATGTCTAAACCAACATCACTAATCGATCAACTCTTAACAGAACTATCCGCTAAAAAACAGCGTACTGCTAAACCAGGTAAATATGTACTAGAAATTAATGGTAAGATTATTACTAAACGTATGACTAAAAAAGAACTTCTAAAACAAGTAAAAGCTCTTGCATGCTCAACTGCAGCTATTAATGTATTCAAACTTGAAGGCACTGTAGAAGTAGATATTCCAGTAAATATTAAACCAGACGAAGAAAAAGGAGAATAACTATGACATTAGCAGAAGAAATCGCAGCAGCAATTGCAGGCACAGATACTACAGAAAATACATCAGTAACTCAATCAAGTGGAGCATCTTTACAGACTTCATCAAAATCAGGTATCTAACTAGTTTGTCTATAAAGGCCTCTCAGGAGGTCTTACTTAGTCACACTAAATTAAACATTTATTAACATAGGAAAACAACATGAACACAGAACAAGAATGGTCAACTCCACGAACATACTACGTAGATTTTACTGAATATTTAATAAATCAAATAAGAACAAGATACGCAATGTATGAAAGACCTGTAGAAGGAAAATTAAATCCAGTAATTGATTCATTTGTACCTAGATTATTTGTTTCCTCTAATTTAAATATGAATTATGCTAAAGAACAAGCTAACTTACCTAAAACAGCATGCGCTATATCACCATGGTTTGCATCTACATTTAATGTAAAACAAATTCCAACTGAGCAATTATGTCTAATACTAGGGTATACAAAAAAAGACTTAACTACTTTATTAAAAAAAGTAAAAACAGCTAAATACTCAGTTAGCTTTATAGGTTATGGAGGTACAAATGTAAATACATTACATTGGTTAAGTGAAATATCTAAATTTACTAATGTAATTAATATATTTAATGAGTCAGTAATTTATGAGGATGACTACATCGATGTAAGTAACCTAATAAGATTTCCTAAAAATCCTAGTGCAACACTTGGGTACAATCACAAACTAGAATTATTAGAAGATGAATTAACTAGACTATCTTACAAAACAACAACTAACAGACATTATTGGAGAGACTATTATGGAACACTAAATAAGGATAAACAACATATATTCTACGGAGCACCAAATATTGAAACTAGAATATCTTTATCAAAACTTGGCGGTTTCATTTCAGCAACTCATGGTAATGCTTCATGTAGTTTACATCTAAATCCTATTCAAGATACTTCATTACAAGTAGAATCTTATGGGGTAATTCAACTAAGTAATTTCTTCATGAACCAGCTACGTATGGCTATAGGATTCTTAGAAATATTAGCAGATCCTTCATTCGATCCTTTAGAACAAAATAAAGAATTATTAGAGTTCAGCTTTGACGGCACCGCAGTTCGTAAAGCAGATAGAAACTACGCATTCCAACTAAACCATGATGGCCTAATAACACCAGAAACCGGAGTAACTTTATGAGCACTTTAACAGCACTTAGTCATAACACTGTTCTACAATCAACATTATTTAAAGAATCAGCAAAATATAAAGATTCAATCGATATAGATTTTTTATTAGAATACCCGGATGATACTTTTAAAGATGGTAATGTTTGTTTCAGAACAATACCTAAAACTAAAGCATTCCAAGAACTATTAAATGAAAATAGAATAGTAGCTAAAGATAGAAATCCTAATAATTTACTTTCTGCTGAACACTACGATATTGCTATGAATAATATAACTTCTACAATTATAACTATAAATAAAGCAGGCACAATTAAAGAATGTCTAAATAAGATTAATAAAATTAAAGTATCTCTAGAAGAAAGATTTTATGGCGCTCTATTAATTGATGATAAAACAATATTAAATCCATTACATCCATTAACTGCTATGAGTCTTCTATCTGCAAATGAACTAACTTCTAAGACTATTTTTAAACTTGTAATTTATGCGTATAGTTCAATAGAAGAAAAAGAAAATTTATTTGAAAAATATGAAGAACATAGAGCATGTAAAGATAGAATAGATAAAAATATCAATAATCAATTACTAATATTTACAAATACAGTTCCTACAAAAATACAACGTTTACCTGAAGATAATACTTCAAATTTAAATTATAAAATTAATAAAGTACCTGGTGAGTATCCTGATGAAGAATGCTATATAGTTGCACATCAAATCCTTACAAAAGGCATTATCATGCCTTATTACGGAACATCACTAATAAAACTAGGTAATACTACCTCTGGTACCTACCTTACTCCTATGTGGTCTTGTAACATATCTTCAAACTGTACTATTGGCCTAGATGAATGGGTAAATACTTCTTGTGAATTCCCCAAAATAGTATTTAGATCAGTATGTACAGGTTCATTAGATAATAAGACTCTAAAGGGTATAAGAACACTAACACATTCAAATGCGTCCTCTCCATATACTCATAGGATAATGCACACTGGAGCACTAACATACGCAGCAGCATGTGTCGATAAATCTTTAGAAATATATATTAGAGCAAACATAATTAAGGAGATACCAAATGAAAAAACTTGTACTACCAACCGCAATAACCTTACCAACAATTGAAGATTACACTAACACTAAAAATTTAGGTATAATTCTATTTAAAGATTTGGATATTAATGCTATCACCACTAATTCAGGACCACTTACACATCACAATGAATACCAAGTACACTACTGGTTTCTCAATGGTAGATTTACATTTAAAGATGGTTCTATAATTGATATAGCAATACCAACAGTCTATTTTAATTATAAACAAACTGTAAGTTCAGCAGCTATTGATTTCAATCTTAAAGATGTTGATACTATGAGTGACTCCTTAAAAATAATTCACAACACTAAAGTTAATGAATTAACAAAATCCACATTTGGCACCAAACTAAAAGCACAGTTCCCTTCAGCATCTTTTGAATGGATATCTGTGAACCTTGGCACAATACATCGCCATCCTGGTAACTTGGCAACATTTAGTGGCACTGACTTATCTACAACATTCCCTGATCCAGGTATTTGTTTTCCTTTAGCAGAAATAGAAAAAGATTTTCAAAAACCATCATTTAGCTCCATTATGTTACACAAATCAGATAGAACAGAAATTTGTCATACAGAGTATCGCCTAGCTAATACAACTACATCTAATACTATAACTTACCATAAGAATAGATGTGCTTCAATAATTCATGCTGAAACAACAAATCCTTCAGAAGTAGAAAAACTTTTAGGAGTAGTTCCTGTCGATTTATCTTACACTGTAGCGGATAATATTCCTATAAATACATTAGTAAATAATATTAGAGAACTTTTTAAAAAGCTGAAATACAATGCATCTACTCAATTTGTTAAAGAAGAAAACTTAGAAGAAAAATCATTTATTTCAAAGTATAACTACGAAATAAACTCTACTAAATCTTTCAGTAAACCGATAACAAAAATACCAGCACCTACCTCTTTAGAATATAAAGCAATAGCTGCTGCAATTCAAGAAGAATATACTATCTCTTTATATACTGAAAAAGAATTAAAGAAAATGTCTAAAGAAAAATTAAAAATGATTTTAAAAGATCTTGAATGCGTAGTAGATGAATATGTTTTAACTTCCATAAACCCGATAAAAAATATCTTATACTTACAAGATATTTTATGGCTTCAAGAAGAAGAATACACTAAAATCGATGAAAAAATTACCTACAGCTACGAAGATACATTATTTCGTTACTAATACTGTCCTAAGGTACTCTTCGGAGTATCTTATGGACAATATTTGTATACTAATATGTCGATTAAATAATAAGTATGCTCTTTGCTATAGATGATAATTATAGCTAGTCTAATTGAAAATAGAAGACGATAAATATTATTTTGCTAGAGGAATAGTCTGACACTCAATAAAACTGCTTGGCTTCTGTTTTATATGTTTCCAGCCCTACTCAAGAGAAACTATACTTTTAGACAAACCGTTAGAGGAAAAACGGATGAGAACAATAAATATAGTATTGTGAGAAGTGTACAGTGTACGCTTCAATAGAATACTAAAGGAGATTAATTTGAAAACAGTATCAATAACATTAAACTTAACATACAAAGAAGTAGCGGCTGTAATGGCTTTCTTAAATAACATGCCGTCAGACTTCAATAGAAGCTACTCAGCCCTCAAACAAGCTGCAGAGGATGAATCATCAGCACCTACTACTTCTAAGCCTTCAGCTAGCTCTAAACCGTCTGTAACACCAACGGCTGGCAAGAAAACTAAAATGCCAACATTCGGTAGAACTCAATCTCAAATAGACTCCTTTGCAAAGCAAGAGGAAAAACGACTAACTTTAATAGCAGAAAAAGAAAAACTAAAAGCAGATAAACTAAAAACTAAGGCAGCTGCAGATAATAAAACTAAAGAAGAAGTAAAAGCCATTAAAGCCCAACAATCAATAACAGAACCGCTCCCTAAGAAACCTTGGGAGTTGTAACTCCCTAAAGGACTCCCTATGATACATGAATCTAATCCCGTAATAGCACAACTAAAAGAAGCTAATAAATCACAAGCATACTCGAATCAATTCTATATAACAACATCTGCATATGGCAGATATGCAATAAAAGATAATTTAGGAATATTGCACGGAGTATACTCAAACAAAGCAATAGCTGAAACTTTTGCAAAGAACTTAAATGTTACTTTATAGAACTTATATAATAAGTTTATATGGTACAAAAAAGACAACAATAAAAACTTACTCAGAAAAATCTGCACTAGAACAAGCAATAAAATTATACGGCTTAGAAGTGGATATTGCACTTTTAAAATAATTCTGATACAATACTACTATTAAAGGATTTTATATATGCTACATAGACTAGTTCGATGGATAAAAGCAGATGATTTACTAAAACTAGTAAAACAACGCAAAATGCATCCCATAGAAGCGCATCAAAAAGTACATGACAGAGTACTAATACAAATAATAATAATAGGCTCAATATTTATAGCTTTATCACAATTACTCTTAACCTATATAACACAAGGAAACTAAATGACACTCATAGACTATCAACTCGAAAAATATTTTCAAAATGTAGCCAAACGTCCCCCTAAAAAATTCGAAGAAACACTTACAACATTTGATAGAAATATCTTTTGGTATAACCGTGATGAAATTCAAAGACAATATCAAAATACTCCATTAAAAACTACTTATGAAGATCATAGAAAAGCTATTGAAGTATCAGTTAATATGATGGGTAAAACAACTCAGCATGAAATTGCAATGTGTATATTAACTCATCGTTATTTCTCTAATTATCGTAATAGCGTATTTACAGGTACTGGGGATTTTTATCAAGATTATAGCTTCTTAGTTAAAAAAATAAGCATGGTATTTAATTCTAATTCAAGCAGAATTATTCATACTAACATTAATACTAAATTAAAAGAATTTATTGAACCTACTTTAGTACAAGTAAATCATATCTCAGGAGATGTTACAAAAGTAGCACTACCTAAAACAATTGAAACACTTAATGAATGGGCAATAAAATTCAACGAAAACGCATGTGAATCTACAACTTATCATGTAGCCGGCTTAAAACTGGGAGCGTAATATGCCTAAGAGCAGTCCTTACTACCCTCATAAAGAACTTACGTACGGACAAATATTCTTTTTTATTAAACAAAAATCATTTAATATTAATCCATTTGATAAAGAATCAATACTAGAAGCAAAACAATTAATACTAAAAGAGGCTAAAGAAGCCTCACCCAACTACACAATGTTTATGAAAGCAGCAAAGCTTGCTACTGGATTGTCAGAACGCACAATTAAATCATTAATATACACAACACCAAAGGAGACTAAATGAACGAATCAAATACAGGGGTAATCTTACCAGAAGACAATATCATTGATACTAAATGGGCACAAGAGCAATTATCTCGTGTAGACGTATTTTCACAAGAACTACTTAACTATGGTCGTGGAGAAATCTTCTTCATGTTACAAACAAACCTCTCAGCCTCTGGCTTCGAGCAATCAATCAACGATCTAGGCTACACGGTAGAAACAGCTAATACTTATATCAGCTATTTACAAAAAAGAGTAATACTAGAAGCTATTAAAACTAAATACTATGTAGCCTTATCCCTTTCAGCTGCAGAATACATCCCAGACAGTATCGAAGATGCTATGGCACTCCTAGACGTATGTCTTGCTAAATTTGGCAAACCAACTGCAGACAACCTTAAAAAAGCTGCTGAAACAACTGGTACTATGCCAAAACGTATGTCAGATGCTGCTATCAGTATTGAAGCTATGAAAAAGAAAGCCCTCCACGAGTGGCTCCTATCAGAACACAATATGACTGAAGCATTAATCTTAGATGCTCAACGACTACACCCTGAAGGTCGTCAAGAGTTTACTGAAAAAATGTCTCAAGCATATTTCCTATTAGGTTCATGGGACATCTTTTATAGTATCATCGCAGAGCCAGTACACAAGTCAGACGATATGAAAGCTCTTCGCTTCTTAGCAGACATCAATGATGCTTCTAGCTCAATGGAAGAATACCTTCAAGCAGAAATAGCACATCAAAAACTTAATAAACTAAAAGAAACCTTTGAAAACGAAGTATATCCTGAACTAAGTTTTAATAGCGGAAGTAACTAATTATGAATACCTTCGCAGAAAAAGTACATAAGGTTACTAACGATCTTGCTGAATTACTTATTTCAAAAAATGAAAAATATGGTAATTCAGCACTAGAACCTGTAAGAGTATTCTCTAAAGCAAGTGCTACAGAGCAACTCTTAGTACGCCTAGACGACAAACTTAGTCGTCTTAGGACTCAAAGTATCACTGAAGATGAAGATGTCTTGCAAGACCTCTTAGGCTATCTAGTACTGCTAAAAATATCAATGCAGCAAACTCCTGCTAATGACATAGTAGAACCTACAGAATCTTTACTAGGTAAAAAATTTATATTAAATCCATATTGGCATGAAATTATACCACTAAAAGAGATAGATAAAATTTGTAATTCAAAAGCATTTAATAATCCTGAAGAATTAGAATTCAGTCAAACAGACAGTGATGGTAATGTAACTTTAAAAAATCACGATATTACAATTCCTTTTATCGCATTAAAAGAAACTTAAAATATTAAAGCATACCCAATGAACGCACAAGAACTTCAACAACTAACCCAATATATTAGAGACTCTTTAGAATACTCATGTATTGGACTATCAGCTCAAGAAATACAAACACTAAATCAACGTCTAGACTCAGACGCCTATAAAGCAGCTGTAGCTGTATCAGAGTTCTTCGAAGCTAAACGTGCTGGCACGATTTAGCTAAAGAATTCGATTACACTTATACATACATTAAAGGACTACCATGAATAAAATTCAACAACTTAAAGATGAAATAATAGAAATAGAAAATAACTTAGACGAAGAAGCAACTAAAGAAGAACTTTATGATATCTTAGTCAAAGCCTATTTCAAGGCTAAAGATATTATAGAACTTTACGATAACTCTGAAACAATCATTGATACTGAAACACCTAAACTAAAAGACTCACTAAATACCTGTTTAAAAGAAAAAGACAATTTATCTAATCGTTTAGTTACAGTTAATCAAGAACTAGCAATAGTAAAAGATAAAATAAATACAATAAAAAATACACTTCAAGTCAAATAAAATATATACTAACTATTACTTTTAAGGAAACTAAATGATACCTAAATGGCTACATAATAAAAGAATAGGAATATTTGACTTAGAGACAGATCGAATACCTACAACAGAAATTTTCTGTAATGGTATAGCATTTATTGATATTGATTCAAAAGGTAACACTAAAATAACACCCTCAAAAGCTTATACACAATATTGGACACCATACTCAAATGGGTCTTTAATGCAAACAATAACACAACTAAATAAATGTGATTATATATGTGGACATAATATTATAGGATTTGATTGCAATGAACTTCGTAAGCATCTAGGAGTTGATATAACTCCTAAGCCACTTGATACACTTATTATATCAAAAATAATATTTTCAAAAGATGACTTATACGCTATGGACCCTCAATTAGGCATAGACAAAGATCTTTATGGTTCTTATTCCTTGAAAGCTTTCGGGCAACGTCTAGGAGATTTTAAAATAGACTTTAATGACTTTTCAAAACTAACAGAAGAAATGGCTATCTACTGTAATCAAGATGTTGATTTAACAACTAGACTACTATTATTCCTCATGGAAAAAAATAACTTTCCAATAGAGTCAGTTATAGATATAGAGCATAAAGCAGCTTCTATAATAGCTGAACAAACTTCTAATGGTTTTTATATAGACATTAAAATGGCTAAAGCTCTTAATACTAAACTTCTACAAGAAAAAGGAGAATTAGCTAGAGAACTTTCTGCCATATTCAGTCCTAAGTTTTTAAAAGATGGTCCTGTTAAAACTTATAATAAACTTAGTAAAATTAAAAAATATTTACCAAACAATAACTATAAACCATTATTAGGAACTAAGCTATGACAAGAGAAGAAGCCCTAAATATAAATATACAAAAAGTAAAAGTAGACTGTTCAGGGAATATAGATGCTATCACAAAATTTGAACACGATAATATCTTACATGCAATTTTTAACGATTTTGATAAACAACTAAGTCAATTAGAACATCAAGTTAAATACTGGAAACTAAGCTTTAAAAAACAATGTGAGGCATCAAAATGATAGCTAAATTACTAGAACCATTTTATAAACAATTCCCTGATTACAAGGTAATCTACGTGACATTGTCAGGCTCAAGACTTTATGGAACTAAAAATTCTAATTCAGATAAAGATTACAAAGGAATATTTATACCATCTAAAGAATCTTTATTACTTAAAACAGATGCAGAACATTATACTACTACTACAGGTAATAATAAATCCCGTAATGATTTAGAAGATATAGATATTCAACTATGGTCTATCCACAAGTTTCTACATCTTTTAAAAAAAGGTGAAACAGGAGCGCTTGATTTACTATTCAGTATGCAACATAAAGATACTCAATTACTTTATACTAAGCAATCAGAAGAAATTTTAAAAGAACTCCCTAACTTACTTCATAGTAATGTTCATGCCTTCCTAGGTTATGCAATAGGACAAAGTAAACGATACAATGTTAAAGGTAAACGTTATAAAGAATTGCTAAATTTTTTAGAACAAATTAAAGAATACCCAAATACTTCATTAGAAACAATAATTGCTAATAATACTTACAGTTATATAAAAATAATACAAGCCAAAAACACTAAAAATAATACTAAAGGAAATACTACCTATCTTTCTGTATTAGGAAAATTATTTGATATCTCATTAGATCGTGATTATATTATATCTCGTCTACAATTAATAAAAACACAATATGGTAATCGTACTAAAAACGCAGTTACTTCTATTGACTATAAAGCACTTAGTCATGCCGTACGAGTTTTATTTGAAGTACGAGAGCTATTAACTGTTAATACAATAACTTTTCCTTTACTTGATAGAACTTACATTAAATCTATTAAAGAAGGAAATGAACAATTAGAAGATGTTATGGAAGTTATACTTACCACTATTGAAGAGGTAGATAACTTAGTAAAATCAACTACGTTACCAGCAAAAGCCGATAGTAAGGTCTATAAACAATTATTACTTAAATTATTATGAAATCACTACACCATAGAGATTTAATAATCCTACAGCTAGCTATAATTCTACGCTCACTAAATGCATCATCCTACATAGTGGGAGGGTACGTAAGAGACTTGTTACTAGGTCTACCCTCTAAAGATATTGACATAGTAACAGATGCACCTTATGACGCAATGGCTACAGCCTTCGTAGAAGCTGGCTGGAATGTAAAACAAACTGGCAAGCATTACTTAGTATTAAATATCTCAAAACAAGGGCATCACTTTGAACTTTCAAACTTTCGTAAAGATACTGACAATAATGGTGGCAAGCTTGGCACTGTTACCACTGATGCTGATAGAAGGGATTTTACTATTAATGCTCTTTATATGTCTCTTACTGATAACACTATTCTGGATCCTACTGGAAAAGGTAAAACAGACATACAGAATCATTGCCTTCGCTTTATAGATAATCCAGTATCTCGTATAATGGAAGACCCCTTACGTATCTATCGTTTCTATCGTCTTTTAGCTACTAAAAGCTTAATACCACATTCAGCTTCCTTAAAAGCAGTACGTAGGTATTTTAAAATAACAACTAAAGTACCCTCAGAAAGGATACGTTCTGAAATAGAAAGGATAATAAAGTTATGAACAAACTAAATAATTTTACGTATAAAGTACAGTTAGAAAAAATTAATAGTACTACCCGTACAACATGGCTAAAATCTCAAATATCTTATCATATGTCCAACAGTAATACTTCCTACAAGGCTCACAACTTTTTAGATATTTATGACTTAAGTCCTAATAGTAAAATTAGAATAAAAAACTCAATATACCATTTAAAACTATTTAGAGCAGCAGTAGATAGATATATAAAATTAAAGGGATCCACAAAAGGCTTACCTCAATTTGCTATTCCTGATACATTTAATGTGCATCTCACTGTAGATATAGAAACAGCCTATAAAATTATAAAGGACTACAATGAATAAGATATGGTACGTAGGTAAACGTATAAGCGATACAGAGTGGGAGATGCAAGGCATCTTCACACATAAAGATAAAGCAATAGATGCAGTAATACAAAGTAACTGTACAGAATGCTTTATAGTATCTATTCCTATTAATACGATGTTACCTATACAAACTATAAACATAGAGGACTTCGGTGGGATATCCTGGTATCCTTTACTAGAAAATGAACCAACTGAAAAATAGCGATATAAATGTATAAGGGGTTATCGCAAATAAAGTATTTTACACATCAGACTGACATATAGGCCATCTTGGAATAACTAAAAAATTCAAGCCAATATTCAAATCAGATAAAATACATAACGAGTGCATCTTAGATAATTATTTAAGTACCATAGGCAAACAAAACGTACTATTCTTCCTTGGGATATCTGCTTTAAAGAGCACTCACTAGACCTCATTAAATCTTTACCAGGGGATAACCACTTAGTAATGGGCAATCATGAGAATCAGTTCGGAGAATTTCGTACTATAAAACTACACGATACTTTTAATGAAGTATATGGACTACATAGCCGTGAAGGCTGATGACTAAACCATGCACTAGCCCATCCAGATAAATTATGTAACAAGTACAACATACATGGATATACCTATGACATCAATATGGACGGTCCAAGATATGCAAACGTTTCTCTAGAAAACTGTAACTACTGCTCTGTAGACTTCCAAGACATTAAAGAGAGCCTTGATAATAATTTAATATACACAAAGGTATAATATGAACCCAACACACATAAACAAGATATGCGAGGCATGTTTTAATTACATCATAAAAGGCAAAGCAGAAAATAATAAATGGTTGCAAACTAAAAAAGATATCCTAAATAAATGAAAATCGGGCTATTATTTAAGCCCTGAGCAAACAGAGATTATAACAAAAATGTACAATATAGAAGTGTTAGGGAATACTTCTAAAGATTGGTTCAGTAACTCTAAACCAAAACTAAAAGCTACTAAAAAGCTGCCTAAATCAGTTTCGATTAATATTTATGATGACATACCCTTTTAATATAACTCAGAAAATATTATGAAATTTAAACAAAGCATTACAACATATACAATGACACTTTATGGTGGTAACACAAACTGCTCAGGACTGTTCATAGCTATACGAGACTGAGAACCATTGGGTACTATGAATACCGCGAATGGGCCCTGTAATCTAAATTACTCACGTAGAGAGTGGGAAAATGCTACTATCATTGCAATTCAATACCGTGAGGTATTGTCTAAGTAAGCTCCCTACACCTTGCAGCCTTGAGATGGCTTAAAACTCACCATGAAGCATCAACTAGATGTAAATAGTAATTTGCTCAACTACCATCGTGTAGTTAGAGATATCCGCTACCATTCGGATAATAATGAGTGGTTAGCGTTGGCACTTGCAACGACGCTATATAAAAGAACTGCAAGTATGGTTAACCTTTAGCTGAGAAAGCGTTCCAAAAAAGGTACTCCATTTGTCTTCATCGGAGTATAACGTTAAGACACGAATGTTTGACTTACAGACGTCAATACAAACAAGTTAGTCATTTACCCTGGACTTGAACTAGGGCATATACAGAAGCGGAATAACTACGTAAACTCTCTTATCAAAGTAATTATAGAGAATAGCAGTATTATAAAACTTTCTACACTCCAGACCTGAATTGGTCCTGAGTTAGGTTACTCAGTACAAGACTTAGTACTTGGAAAAGGCCGCCATTAATATGCTGGAGTAGCTTAAATGCTTAAAGCGGTGGGAATATAACTCATGCCTATACTAGTTATGTCAGCTAGCAACTGGCCTCCAGCTACCTATAATATCTAAATATCCGGGAGCTTAGTGGCTCACATATTGACTACAATCTATAGTGGAATGGTTAATATACTAGAGTGCGATTCTCTAGTCCCGGTCTAAAAACAAAATAACCTTTTATTGCTTCAATGAGTAAAAGAAGATACCATAGTCCGCTGATGTAAGTGTGGGAATACCTTAATAAATACATCTATAGAATTATACTAGTATAGTTGTATGGACGTATTAACGAGTATTATTCTTTATTATATATACTAAAATCTCTATAAATTAATTACTAACC